>TARA_R110002074_G_scaffold92356_2_pt1 | contig 12018 bp, 12 predicted proteins | sample TARA_R110002074 | Tara Oceans TARA_R110002074 (sample SAMEA4397215) | marine metagenome | biome: Polar Biome; feature: [MIX] marine epipelagic wind mixed layer (ENVO:01000061); material: water (ENVO:00002006), including particulate matter (ENVO:01000060) such as... | depth 10-100 m
AATATTACACCAGAATACATATGCACGAGTTTCTCGAACAGGTTCTTCCTGCTTTTAAGTGGCGGATTAAGAACCGGTAACTTCAACCTCGAAGAACTATTTCAGCCCTTGCCCTCTGCGGGTATTAGGAGAAGCGATAAGCATGCTCGAACAGTATGGCCTCTTGCTGGGCTTGATTGTTGGCACGACGGGCTTCGTACTGAGCCTGTACGCCTTGGCACGTGCCACCGGCAAAACACGGCAGGAACCCGGTAAAGACGTCCCCGCAACCGGCGGCCAGCTGTCACGTGACCCAGTTTGGGTGCGCTATCATGCGCGTTATTATGGATACGCCTTGTTGTTTCTGGCCTTCGATATGGAAATGGCGTTCATGTATCCGTGGGCGGTGGTGTACAAGCAGGTAGGGCTGGTTGCCTTGCTTGACATGGGTGTATTTCTTGCCATCCTGTTTCTCGGCCTGCTCTATGGCTGGAGTCAGGGTGTATTGCGGAGGCAATAAATGATCGTCGGCGCCCGCCAAGGCAAGCTTTCCGGGCTTCGCCAATTAGTGGCCAAAGCAATGGCACGTGAGCTCACCGGCTTTCTTGTTCCGGGACTCGACATTGCCCACGCATGGGGACTGGATGTGGAAGCGGCTGGCGTGCGGCTTGTAGCCAGCCCTCGCCACGCCAGCGTGCTGCTCGTGGTTGGCGATATCTCGCCTGCGCTGCGTAACGCCGCCGCAGTGATCTATGCCCAGATGGCGCGTCCTCGCGCTTTACTGGTTCTGGGTACAGACGACCTGTCGCCCCTGCCTTCTGCGGATGTGACAGCCGAATTGTCACAGCCAGGCCTGATTGATGGCATTGCCCAACTTCGAATTGCTTTCGCCGAAGGCGCCTTCCGCCCAGAGGTGACAGACTTTGACGCGCCGATGTTGCACGTTCGAGTCGAATACACTTGCCCCATGCACCCGGAAGTGGTGCAGGACGAGCCCGGCTCCTGCCCCAAATGCGGCATGACTCTGGAGCCGCGCGAGGCGTCAGCCAATGACGTCGACGGTCACCCGCACGAAACACACGACCACGATCATGGATCACACAGTCATCAGCACGAAGCGCACGACCATAAACATGAATCACACGGTCATCACCACGAAACGGACGACCATCAGTCTATGGATCATGCGGCATCGGAGGAATATACCTGTCCCATGCACCCGGAAGTCGTGCAGAGCGAGCCGGGCTCTTGTCCCAAGTGCGGCATGACCCTGGAACCACGAAAGGCAAAGGCTTCACAAACCCATGCTCATGCCAGCATTGATCACAGTGGGATGAACCATGGCGACATGGATCATAGCGAAATGGATCATAGCGGTATGGACCACGGCAGTATGGATCATGGGGATCATGCGTTTATGTCCATGATCGACGTTACCAAAGATCTGCCGCGCAGCAGTGACGGCCTGCCGATGGACTGGATCGACGTGCCCTTTGGGCCGTTTTTCCCGGGTTTGCCCAGTGGCTTGCTGCTGACATTGACACTCGACGGTGACACGGTTGCCGGTTCCAGCGCCAGAACACTGACGGAAAACGTGGCATTGCCACATCATTCGGCGCTGGAGCCCCATAGCTTTGTGGCGCGGCTGAGCAATATGGAACCACTGGCTCCTCTTGCCTACCGTTTTCTTGCCAGCCAGGCGATGGAAAATGCTGCCGGCATCGAAATCACGACCACTGCTGCCCATGGGCGCATTGGCGCATTGGAAAGAGAACGAATCACTAGTCATCTGGGCTGGCTGGCGCTGTTCGGGCAGCAGATGGGCTTCGACTGGCTGTTACGGCGTGCTGCAGCACTGCAACTGAAATTCCGGCATGCGAACGATCAGCAAATCATGGCGCTCAAACCAGACATAGAAAACCTGATCAAACGCCTGCGCCGAACACCATTGCTGAAATCACGCAATGTTGGCATCGGTTGGCTAGCGCCGGACGATGCCTTGCGAGGCCCCGTGGCACGTGCTGTCGGCATCAATAACGATGCCCGGAGTACGAGCCCGGTCTACACCGCACTCGGGTTCAAGGCAATCAGTCGGGATAGCGGCGACAACCTGGCCCGCCTGCAGGTGCGGCTTGACGAGATCTGCCACAGTCTCGCGCTCATTGGTGCCGCCGGCGTCATCGAACCACCGGAACCGATCGATATTGGCTCGGCAACCGGCACCGGCGAAGCGCTCGTTGAAACACCCCGCGGCGCAGCCCGCCTGCAGTTGACCCTGGAAAACGGTCGTGTGGTGACAGCTCAGCTGGAGACACCCTCCACACAGCACCTCACCCTGATCGACGCCCTGATCGAGCAACAGTCGCTGGGCGACGCCCTCCTCGCCGTGGGCTCTCTGGACCTGTCCCCCTGGGAGATTCGCCAATGACGACTGTGCTCATATTGCTATTATTAGCCGTGGGTGCGTACCTGGTCGCGGTAATCGAAGCCTGGACCACGAGCGGACGCTGGCGGCTGACCGCACCGATCACCGCCGGCGTCGCCCTGCTGGGCCGGGAGTCCATCGTACCGCGCAAACCCGACCGGGTTTTCTTTGAGGTAGCACCGGTCCTGTTGTTGATCTCGGCGCTGCTTGCCGCCACGGTGCTTCCATTAACACCAGATTTGGTCATCGCCGATCTCGCCACCGGCGCACTGTTCATCAACGCGGCACTGGTTTATGTACTGGTGGCTTTGCTGATGGCCGGCTGGGGGCCGGACGGTGCCTATGCCATGATCGGTGGCTGGCGCTTTCTGGGCCAGCTCATTGCCTATGCCATGCTCATCGTCATGCCCGTCACCGCTGTGGCGATGCGCGCCGAGTCCTTGCTGACCACCCAAATCGTCGCCTCCCAGGCAAATTTGTGGAATATCCTTTACCAGCCACTGGGGTTTGTGCTGTTTTTCGTCGCCGCCATGGCGCTGGCGTTTCTGCCGCCATTCGACCTGACCACGGCGAACAGTGAACTGGCCGGGGGCGTGGAAGCGGAATACAGCGGCGTACGGCTGGCAGTCTTTCGGCTTGGACGTTTGGTGCTGGTTATTACCTTGGCGGCAACCACCGTGGTTTTCTATCTGGGTGGTTGGCACGGGCCCTGGCTGCCTCCCTGGGCCTGGAGCGCTATCAAGATACTGACGGTTACCGCACTCATGTTGCTGGCCGGGCGGGCTTTGCCGCGTATTCGCGAGGCCGATCTGCTGGATTTATGCTGGAAACTCGGTATCCCCCTGGCGCTACTGAATATCTTTGTGGTTGGGCTACTGGTACTGGTGTGGCCATGATCAGCGCACAGACGTTCTTCATCAGCTTCTTTGGGCTCGCCGCCGTGTGGTTCGGGGTAGTCGTCTTCCGCACTCATTCGATGATGCGTTCCGCGCTGGCCCTGCTGTTCTCACAAACAGCTATCGGTGCCATGTTCATCGGGATGCAGGCGGAATTCCTCGGTGTGCTGCAGATTATGATGATGGCCACGGAAATGAGCATCATGGCCATTTTTATGGTGATGTTCATGATGGACCCGGGCGGTCTGGGCAAGATGGACATGACCCATCAAAAGCGCCTTTCCGTGATAACGGGCCTGGTGGCATTTGTGGCTATCGTGGCCGTGGCCGTATTTACCGACTGGGGGCCTCTGGCCAGCTCGGTGCCGGATGCCGCACAACAGACTGAGGATCTGGGGCTCGAACTGCTGGGTAGGTCAATGCTGATCTTTGAGACCGCTGGTCTCACGCTCCTCACCGCCATGATTGCTGCCACGGCCGTGGCGGTTGAACCCATAAAAAGGAACCGCGACTGATGACGCCTGAACTGTTCCCCGCGTTAATCACCGGTGCCGCTCTGTTCGGTATCGGCATTTACGGAGCGCTGTCGCAAACCAATCTGGTGATGCTCCTGATGGGTGTGGAGTTGATATTGGCCGGCGCCATGGTGAACCTGGTCGCGTTCTGGCACCACCTGCATCCGGACACCCCCGCCGGACAGATGTTCGTGTTGATCGTGATGACCGTGATGGCAGTAGAAATGGCAGTAGGCTTTGGTGTGGCCATCGCCCGTTTTCGTGCCATAGGCTCGGTAGAAATGGAAGAAGCCGCCGAGTTGAAAGGATGAATCTTATTGCCGCCACGATCCTCGCACCGCTTGCTGCCGCACTGCTGATTCTGTTGCTGCGGCGAATCCCCGGGGCGTTGGCGCTATCGGGCGCCACAATCGGTCTGCTCGCCAGCCTCGTGCTGTTGGCGGATACCGGCGCTGGAGTGAGCCACGAGATACAGTTACCGGGTTTGCCGAATCTGCCCCTGAGCCTGGTCGCCACACCACTGACAGCATTGCTTTCCGGCCTGGTCGCCATTATCGGTGGTCTGGTGGTGGTGTACGCCATCGGCTACATGAAGCGGGACGATGAAAAAGTTCGTTTCTTTGCCACCATGCTGCTGTTTGTCGCCGCCATGCAAACCCTGGTGCTCGCCGGCGACTGGATATTACTGCTTGCCGCCTGGGAACTCATTGGTCTTGCCAGCTATCTGCTGATCGGTTTCTGGTTTCGGCGCCCGGGAGTAAAGTCCGCCGCCACCCGCGCCTTCCTTTATACCCGCAGCGCCGACCTGGGGCTCTATGTTGGGGTATTCATCCTCATTGCTGACGCGGGTAGCAGCGATATCACCACCACGTTAAACACCGGCGGCGGTGCCGCCACCGCCGCCGGGCTGCTGCTGTTGGTTGCGGCCATGGGGAAATCGGCGCAGACACCATTGCACGACTGGTTACAGCGGGCCATGGCCGGCCCCACCCCGGTTTCGGCGCTATTGCACTCCGCCACTCTGGTGGCCGCGGGCGCGATTCTACTGATCCGCACGGCGCCGATGCTGCCGGATCAGGTACTGCTGGTAATTGGCATCGTCGGCGGTATCACCACCCTGGTCACCGGTTTGATTGCCCTGGGCGAGCGTGACCTGAAGCGAACGCTTGCGGCGTCTACCTCCAGCCAGTATGGCCTGATGCTGGTGGCCGTGGGCGCTGGGGTGCCGCTGGCAGCATTGCTGCACCTGCTGGCCCACGCGTTCATCAAGAGCTCCCTGTTTCTCGGCGCAGGGGTGTTCCAGCACAGCCGTGATAGCACGGCGTTCAGCGAACTTCATGGCGCAGGGCGCGACCGACCGTGGATATTCTTCGGTTTTGCTCTGGCGGCACTGGCCTTGACCGGTATACCGCCCCTGAGTGGTTTCTTTTCCAAGGATGCCATCATTGCCGCCGCTCTGGCCTCCTCCTACGCCCCATTATTCACAACACTTGTGCTGGCCAGTACACTGCTCACCGGCGCCTATATGGCCCGGTCACTTCGTATTCTCTGGCAAGGAAACACCGCACACCATAATATCGCCGGTCTGGCATGGATGGGAGCAGCGCTGGCGGGTCTGGTTATTCTGGCCGCCGTCCTTGGTGCTGCCTTTCCGGCTATCGAGGAAATGTTCTCCGACCCGCTTGCTGGAAATAATGTTGCCGTGATACTGGGGCTTGTTGCCGCAGTAGCGGGTCTGACCCTGGGTTGGTTTGTTCCGGCACAGCGTCTGCTGGGCCCCTTGAGGCCATGGAGCCAACGGAGCTTCGCCATCGCTGGCGGCTTCAATACCTGGATGGTGCGGCCCGCGCTCGCCACCGCCCGCAGCTGCGAGCGACTGGAGCGTGCACTGTACAACGAGGTACTGGCGCTGGGGCGACTTGGGCTCAATGTCGCCCGCAACTGCGAGCGACTGGAACGCGCACTATACAACCGGGTGCTGGCACTGGGACGACTTGGGCTCAGTCTTGGTCAGGCCGTGCGCCTTGGCGATGAACGGGGTATCGACGGGCTGATATTTTCTCTGGTGCGCGGCGTGAGCGATCTTGGCAGTCGCGCCCGTCGCCTGCAAAGCGGGCTCATCCATCGCGAACTGGCCATCACCGTAGTGGTTACCGCCTTGATTTTCGCCACCCTGCTGATTCCAATACTGACTTTTTAAAAGGAGACTATCTGCGTGCTGCCCATCGTGTCCATAACCTTGTTTCTGCCGGTCCTCGGAGCGCTGCTCGTCATGGTGTTGCGCAGACCACCACCGCGGGTGGTGCACGCCATCGGCATAACGACCAGTGGCTTGACGCTCCTGGGTGCCGTGTTGATGTGGTTACGAGGTGTTAATGACAGTGGTTTTGCCCAGGTTGAACAGATCGACTGGATGCCTTCTATTGGTGCCGCCTACCGGGTGGGGGTTGACGGTATCAGCCTGCCGCTGGTGCTGCTGAGCGCCCTGCTGTTTTTTTTCACTTTTATTTATTCTGCCAAGCTACGTGAACGCGCCCCGGCCTTTGTGGTGCTGATGCTACTGTTGGAAACCGCCGCTATCGGTACCTTCACCGCCCTGGATGCGATTCTGTTCTACGTATTTTTCGAGATATCACTGGTATCCATGTATTTCATGATTGCCGGATGGGGACACGAAGACCGACAGCGGGCAGCACTGATGTTTTTTATTTACACCCTACTGGGCAGCCTGCCACTGCTGCTGGCGATTCTTGGGCTATACCTGGGCAGTGACCCGCACACTTTCGACATGCGCGCCTGGATTGACAACCCACCTCTGGCCGGCACGGCAGCGATGTGGGCGCTGGTAGCGATGCTGTTCACCTTTGCGGTCAAGACACCGGTATTTCCCTTTCATACCTGGTTGCCGGCCGCGCACGTGCAGGCACCCGCCGCCGGTAGCGTCATTCTCGCTGGGGTGATGCTGAAATTTGGCACCTATGGTTTGGTGCGTTTTTCCTTGCAGATGACACCAGACGCCTTTCGTGACGCCGGTATCGTCATCCTGGTATTTGGTGTCGTGGCCGCTCTTTATGGCGCATTCGCCGCTCTGGCACAGAGCGACCTCAAGCGTTTGATTGCCTATACGTCCGTTAACCACATGGGTTATGTCATCGTTGGAGTCGCCATTGCCGGGCTGGCGCTCGACCCGACGGTACGCACAATTGCACTCGATGGTGCGGTGCTGCAAATGGTCAGCCATGGCCTCGTCACCGGCGCCCTGTTTCTGCTCGTCGGCATGCTGCAGGATCGTGCCCATACCCGGGAGATGAATCAATTCGGTGGCCTGCTGCAGCTGACGCCGGTGCTTGGCTGGTCCTTCATGCTGGCCGCCTTCGCTTCTCTGGGCTTGCCCGGTCTGGCGCACTTCCCGGCCGAGTTCCAGATCTTTCTGGCGACCCTGCAGGTCGAACCAATGGCGGTCATCGCCATTCTTGGTATCGTTATTACCGCAGGCCTTTACCTGAAGGCGATCAGCCAGGTGTTTCTCGGTGAGGCAAACGACCGGTGGAGCGACATGAAGGATCTGAACCGGCGTGAAATACTCGCACTGGCTCCGCTGTTGATATTGATTATCGTGGTGGGCATCGCACCGTCCTGGGTGTTAGGCATCATTCACAAGACCACAGCGGCGCTGCAGTTCTGATGGCTTCTGACCTTACCCTGCTGATCCCCGAGATCATTTTACTTCTCAGCATTGTTGCCGCGCTGGTGGCCGAAATGCTGCGTCTGCCCCGTACAGCGCTGGCGGTTATGCTTGCCGGCCTGCTGGTTGCGACCGTTCTGACTCTGCCGCTTTTAGGCCAGGACACCGGCATATTCAGTGGCACATATCGCATCGATACACTGAGTGTCTGGGCAAAGCTTATTTTGCTGCCAGCAACGGCCCTGGCCCTTATACTGGCACGGGCAGAGCTCGCCGACAGTGACCGCGAAGGCACTGTCTATGTGTTGCTATCGCTGGTTACTCTGGGCTCGCTAGTACTGGCCGGCGCGGGTGACACCATGCTACTGGTGCTGGGCGTATTGATGTCCGGCCTGGGCTCTTTTGCCCTGGTCGCTTATCCGCGCAACAACATAGCCACTGAAGCCTCAATGAAGTTTTTTGTCTTTGCTTCGGTCACCGGCAGCGTGATGGTCTTCGGTCTCAGTTACTGGTTCGGCGGCACCGGTTCGACCCTACTCAGCGACCTGGCCAGCCTGGAGGGCAAGCCCCTGATCGCTGCCGTCGGCCTGATCGCCGTGATTATCGGGCTGGGCTATAAAGCTTCTTTGGTTCCGTTTCATTTCTGGGCACCAGATGCCTATGAAGGCGCGCCTGTATCGATTGCCGGGTATCTGTCAGTGGTGCCCAAGATTGGCGCAATTTTCGCGCTGGCGCAGGTAGTTCGTCACTTACCTGTAACGATGGACTGGCCTCTGATCATCGCCGTAGTTTCTGTGTTGACTATGACCTATGGCTACCTGGCGGCGCTGGTGCAGGACAATGTCGTACGGTTGCTCGCCTATTCATCCATTGCCCAGGCCGGTTATTTCCTTCTTGGCATGGTCGCCGTGGGTGTCAGTTCGCTGGCATTCGAATCAATGGTTGTTTTTGCGGCCGCCTACGTGGCGATGAACCTGGGCGCATTTGCCGTCGTCATGCGTGTCGGGCGAACGCTCGATGCCTTCTCTGGCATTGGGCGAGCAAACCCTGTCCTGGGCGTGGCGATGGTGGTCTTTCTGCTGTCGCTGACCGGCATCCCGCCTCTGGCCGGTTTCGTTGGAAAATTCCTTCTATTTGCGGCATCGATAGATGCCAGTTTTACCTGGTTGGTGGTGGTTGCCATTCTCAACAGCGTGCTGTCTCTGGCAGTCTATCTGCGCATCGTCGTGCCAATGTATCGGCAGGGCGACTCTGTCGGGGCAACGGGGCTTACGCCCATGCCGCTGGTTACATTGGTGGGGGCCACCGCGTTCGCCTTTACATTGGGCATAGGCCTGGCGGCACAGGTGCTGCTCAATCAGCTTAACTGACTGAGTGCCTCCAGATTCCAGAGAAACTGCGGTGACCAACGGATAACCGGTGTGCGGCCCCTTAACCCGCTGGTACAGCGAAAACCAGCACAAAGCCGAGAACAAGCGCAATAAACACGAAATAGATACGTTCGCGAAGTTTGCGGCAAACTGATAGCGCGACCAGGCACTGCAGCAGGTAATAAAAAGCGAAGGCACGGGATGCCAAGGCAATAATTTCAAAGGTCGAGCCCGACCAGGCCAGCGCCATGGCGGCCACACCTACCAGTAAATAGCCCCAACGCAGCTTGATACGTTGCTGACTGCCCTCCTTCATATTGGCGGCAGCCGCAACGGTATCTGCGACAGCAGCGGAGAACTGCGAAAGGCTGGCCGCCACAATCAAAGGCACCGGCATAAGTAGTGAGGCCGTTGCCGCCAGAATGATGAGGCTGTTGTCACCATAATCTCCATTCAGAGCCGGCACAATGGGTTGAGCCAGCGCAACAAATAACACATACACACTGAGTGAGAAGTATTGCGACCAACGCGAAGCGCGAATGCGGGTAGATGCGTCATAACTGTCACCCAGGTAACGGGTTGTCTCAAAACCCTGCACGATGATCAATGCCCCCGCCACAATCGTTGCAATCTCCCATGCTGACCGATCTGGCATGGCAGGTAAGATTAGCTGATCCTGAGTCAAAAACTGATCGACATCATAAATCGCGAATGCGATGAGCAGTGCGACCAGTATTGCCAGGGTCACATAAAGTGCCCAGCGCTCAAGTTTTTCCAGGGGGTTCAAGCCACCCAGCAACCCGATAGCGGTGATTACGCCGATGATCACCGTGGTCAGCAGGCTTTTATTGAACGCGGTATCCAGTTCGAAATTGGCAAGAACAAAGGCCGAGAGGATATGAATATACAGGCATACCGAAACCACATAGGCGGCAACAAGCGCAAAACCCGATACCCGCTCAAGTAACACGGTGAGTCGTTTGCTGCCCTTACTCAGCACCGGTTCAGCACAAAGGATATTGTGCCGGACTATGCTGCCAACCATAAAAGCGATAACCGCCACCACCGCCATAGCCGGAAGTGCGAAAGGCCCCACCGCACTTGCCAGAATGGGCACGACGACCAGAAAGCCACTGCCAAAGATTGACGCCAGCGGCGTACTCATCGCTGGCACGATTTTTCTGGTCGTGGAGCTACTCTCTAGCTGGCAGGTTGGTTGATTCGACGGCTGGTTTAGCGACATGGGTTTGATTATATACTCGTCATCTGGAAAGTTAGGATCAGGCAACACGTTTTTCCTGATTTGGAACTATGACAATCACAATCAGCCCTGCAACAGTGATCGCAATCCCTGTAATTTCGATTGCACTGAATGTCTCATCAAAAAATAGAGCCCCGATAAGTAAACCAAAGACCGGTGTCAGAAACGTAAACGGGTTGAGTTTATTTAAAGGTGCTCTGGCCAGAAGCTCATACCAGAGCACAACCATCAACGCAGTTGCCGGAACTGCAAGCACGAAAACAACCCCTGCGAATGACCATGTCCAGTCAACCTTAAAGCCTTCACCCGCCAACAAAGAGGCAACAAACAGAAATGTTGCCCCCAGAATGAGCTGAATTCCCATCGGCCAGTACACATCTTCCTCACCTGCTTGAAGCTTTAAAAGAACGTTACCAATTGCCGTCCCAACTGCACCAACAAGCACATACAGTGCGCCTATGAAACGATCCGCTCCAAAGTCAAAACCGGGTAAAGCGAGTACAACGACTCCCACAAAACCAATGAATAACCCCAAATACAAACGGACGGTAATTACTTCCTTAAGAACGAAAATCGACAGGATGGCGGCGAAGAGCGGTTGCGCATTCGCCAATACAGTTGCGACACCTGGGCCTACCTTGCCTGCCCCGAGAAACATGCCTCCAAGACCCATGCCAGTGTAACTAAAACCAATTAACGCAAGCATTACCAGACTTCGGAATGAACAATTAAGTCTGCGCCCCATTTTCATCCCAATTACAATCAAAAACATACCAGCCAACAGCGCCCGCAGAGACGCGAACAGTAAAGGAGGCGCATCCGGCAACCCAACACTTATAAACGGAAAGCAGATGGCCCAAAGAATCGCGACAACCACCATTCCGACGATGGTTGATAGTGAAAGTGACTGGTTAGATGACACCAAAGAGTTGCTCCAAAATGAATTTTCTACACCGATGTAGCAACCGCCACTACGTCTGGCGCCTTATACTCCTCAATCGCGGAATGAAACGAGGAGTTCTCGCCGCATAAGCCCTCCAATCATTGCCAAACGCTTTTTCCGTTTCGCGCTCCTCGTGAGCAGATAAACGTGCATACATCCAAATCAGCACCGGAAACATTGCCAGGGTCAGCAGCGTAGGCCACTGTAAGAGAAAACCGAACATGATGAGCACGAACCCGGCATATTGGGGGTGACGGACATGTGCATAAAGTCCGGTTGTCGCCAATTGCCCTGCCCTTTGTGCTGCATATAGCGTACGCCAGCCAGCAGCAATAAGATAAAACCCAAGACCAATAAACACCGTGCTCAACAAATGAAAGGGTCCAAAGTGCGGGGAGCCTTGCCAACCAAACAGCATTTCCAGCAAGTGACCGCTGTCGTGAGCGAACCAGTTCACGTCGGGATACTGGCTCTGCAGCCAGCCGGATAGAAAATAGAGCGTGAGCGGAAACCCGTACATTTCCGTGAACAAAGCCACGAGAAATGCGCTGAAAGCACCAAAAGACCGCCAGTCCCGACGGGTCTGCGGTTTGAAGAAACTGAAGGCGAAGAAAATGAAAATCGCCGAATTCAATACCACCAGGCCCCACAGGCCATAATCCGATGGGCCGCTAGTCATCGCGCTGCTCTCCACTCTTGCCGGGCAGCTGTTCATGGTGGTCATGGCCACCGTGCCCGCCATGCATAAACTTATGAAGCAGAGGGCAGGCAAGAAGGATCAACCAGGGCAACGCGCCAAGCAAGTGAACCTTGTGCTCCCCCCAGAGTAAAAACAGCGCGATAGCGGCAAAAATTGCCAAAGTAATCTTGAAACGTCGATCCATGAGTAATCCCTTTTAGAGAAAAACAGCACCGGCAAAGCCCGATATTAGTGGGACTCAAGC
>TARA_R110002074_G_scaffold12180_3_pt1 | contig 12012 bp, 10 predicted proteins | sample TARA_R110002074 | Tara Oceans TARA_R110002074 (sample SAMEA4397215) | marine metagenome | biome: Polar Biome; feature: [MIX] marine epipelagic wind mixed layer (ENVO:01000061); material: water (ENVO:00002006), including particulate matter (ENVO:01000060) such as... | depth 10-100 m
AGCCGATGTCTGGAAAAACACCCATAAGTATCTTTTATTATCGGGTTACCTGACGTTTAAGCTAACGGGTGAATTTAAAGACTCTATCGCCAGTCAGGTAGGTTATATTCCTTTCGATTATAAAAAAAGAGCTTGGGCGAAAGACTCAGATTGGCGTTATAGCGTAGCGCCTGAATTGAAAAAAACCATGCTGCCAGACTTGGTTGAGCCGGGCGAAGTGCTCGGTAAGTTAACTAAACAAGCGGCTGAGCATGTTGGCTTAATGGAAGGCTTAACTGTGATTGCTTCAGCCTCAGATAAAGCCTGTGAAATCTTAGGGTCGGGTGGCAATCGACCCGATATTGCGTGCATGAGTTATGGCACGACAGCCACCATCAATACAACAAATACGAAATATGTTGAGCCTATTAAGTTTATGCCTGCTTACTCCGCAGCAATTCCAAAAGCCTTTAGTTCGGAAATCATGATCTACCGTGGTTTTTGGATGGTCAGCTGGTTCAAGAAAGAATTTGGTTTACGTGAGCAGCATATTGCAGATGAACGTGGTATTGAACCTGAGCAACTTTTTGATGAATTGGTGAATCAAGTGCCAGCAGGATCGATGGGTTTAATGCTTCAGCCTTATTGGTCACCGGGAGTGCGGGATCCAGGGCCGGAAGCCAAAGGCGGCATTATCGGTTTTGGGGATGTACATACCCGTGCGCATATCTATCGGGCTATTTTGGAAGGTTTAGCATATGGCTTAAAAGAAGGTTTATTGCGCCTTGAAAAACGCAATGGTGTGAAAGTAAAAACCTTAAGAGTGTCTGGCGGTGGTTCGCAAAGTGACGCTGCCATGCAATTAACAGCCGATATTTTTGGTTTACCTGCGGAGCGCCCGCATACTTATGAAACCTCAGGTTTAGGCGCAGCGATTGATGTCGCTGTCGGTTTAGGTATTTATACACATTTTGACGAGGCGATTCAGAATATGACGCGAGTCGGAAAGGTATTTCAACCAGACCCTTCTCGTGTAAAATTGTATTCAAGGTTATTTAATGAGGTCTACTTAAAAATGTATCCTCAGCTTCAACCTTTATATAAAAGCATTCGAGACATTACTGGTTATCCTAATTAGTCGGCCCTGAAAAACACTTAAGCGCTAAATGCTTAGCCTTCTTAGTTGCAGAGATGGCTTGGCATACTGCCAGTGTTGATCAAAATTATCGCGAAGACGTTGTGCAATGAGTGGATTATTATAATGTGCGAAACCTGTATAGTTATCCAGATCTTTTCTGAAAATACCCGCCGTAAAATCAACTGAGGTAATCATTTCATTTGGTTTTTTTGCACTTTTCTGAATAGTTCTGATTTCGATAAAACTCGTGAGTTTTTGTGCAAGCTCTATTGTCGGGTTGTAATGACCGGCGCCTTTCTTATCATCTTCAAGCAGAATTTTAATATTTGCCTGAGCATTACGTTTTGCTAAGCGAAGTAGGCTATCCCTCACGATTTCATCATTTAGCAGGGGGGAAGTAATCGTGTCGCTAATTAGCCAGATTTGTTTTTGTGCTTGCGATAACATATTCCTGTGGAAGGCTAAAAACTCCTGCTGTGTGGTATATTGGTAGTGATGCGTGTCCTGCGCTAAACCGAGTAATAAATAGTTTTTCCTAAACGTTTCCAAATTGATCGCGCGTGTTTTTAGAGTATGTTTGAGGGTAGACAGGAAAAATGCCGGACAAGGGTTTTCAAGTTCAAAGTACTTTTTGTCTTGGTGTTTGCCAAGTCGCCTTAGTTCTTTTGTAATACTGAAACCAAGTGCTTTAAATAAAGTTACTTGTGCTTTTGAGCAATCTAAACGAATTTTCTCGCAACCTGTTTTGCTTAGCTTATCTAGAATGTCGAGCATCAATTTAAATGCAAATAACTGGCCGCGTTTATTTTCTTCAATATACAAACTAGTTACTTTGGCTGATTTTGGATCTACGGTAACACTGGCATAGCCGATAAGTTTATCTTCCAGAAGCGCTGTAAATATCATGCTATTATTTGGGATTTCTGGAATGATCGCATCAGCGGATTGTTTAATGAGTGTTTGAATGCCTGAAAAAAAGTGCTCAGGCAAGCGTGCACTGGGAAAAAATTGAATGGTTAATTTTGACATAAATATCTTATTCAAACAGGTGAATGATGGATAGGTGAATGATTGCCTGTTGTTCATTATCTAAAGTTTAGCACTTAATTGGGGTTTTAAATGGCATTAAATGGTTTTGATATAAAAGACTTTCTTGAAAACTATTGGCAAAAAAAACCACTGGTGATTCGGCAGGCTTTTGATGATGCTTTATTTATTGAACCGGATGAATTGGCAGGGCTGGCTTGTGAAGAGCAAATAGAATCTCGAATTATCGTGCAGGAAGCGGGAGAGTGGCAGCTTGAACATGGCCCATTTCCAGAAGATCGCTTTTCAAGCTTGCCTAAAACACATTGGACTTTATTGGTCCAGGGCGTTGATCAATGGGTGCCAGAGGTCGCGGATATTCTTAAATCATTTGATTTTCTGCCTGCTTGGCGTTTGGACGATATTATGGTGAGTTATGCGCCAGTGGGTGGGACGGTTTCTCAGCATTATGATTTTTTTGATGTATTTCTAATACAGGGTGAGGGGGCACGGACTTGGCAGATTGGTGACGTATGTGGTTCGCACAGTGATTATCTTCCTAATACACCGGTGAGGATATTGAAAGACTTTGAAGCGAAAATGAAGGTAACGCTTCAGCCTGGCGATATTTTGTATATTCCTGCTAAGCACGCACATTATGGCGTCTCTGTCGAAGATAGTTTGACCTATTCAGTAGGGTTTCGTGCACCCAGTGTCCGCGATGTGGTTGATGGTGTGAGTACCTCAGCTTTAGAGCACTTGTTAGATGATGAGCGTTTTGAGGATAGCCTGCAAAGCTTGCAGGCTCAGCGCGCTGAGATCCCTAGCGAGGCAATAAATCAAATTAAAACCTTGATGTTGAAAGCGGTGGATGATGAAACGCTAATTCGTTCTTGGTTGGGCCAGTATGTGACAGAAAGAAAATACCCAGAGCATGATGTTATATCGAGTGAAGCACAAAATTACCTGCAGCGTTTGAAAGAGGGGGAAGTGCTTATCAAGCATCCATCAGCACGTTTTGCTTATGTTGTAAAAGGTGGTGGTGAAGCGGTTTTATTTGCAGACGGCGATGAATATTTAGCTTCACTTGTTTTGGCTGAGTATATTTCTAATCACTACGCGTTAGATAGTGAAAAAATGATGAGTTTATTAATTGTCGATCAAAATAAACAGCTTATTGAGATGCTTATTGCTGGGGGAGCCTTGGTGTTCGAAGATGATTTTTTAGATGCTTAAAGTGAACCAAAAAAGCCTAATCTTTTAACAGAATTAGGCTTTTCGATTAGCTTTATTAACGATTAACGATTAACGATTAACGATTAACGATTAACGATTTGTTTTGTTTGAAGTGCTGCATTGCCAATATAAGTGGCCGGGGTCAACGCTAATAACTCCGCTTTGGCAGCTTCAGGAATCTCAAGTGTCGTCACAAAGCTCTGAATAGTTTCTTTGTTCATCACGTTACCGCGAGTCAGGGCTTTTAACTTCTCGTAAGGCTGCTCAACTTTATAGCGACGCATCACTGTTTGAATTGGCTCAGCCATGATTTCCCATGCATTATCTAAGTCAGCGGCTAATTTTTCTGGGTTGATTTGAAGCTTGTTCAAGCCTTTTATTGTGGCTTGGTAGGCGATTAAGCTATGCGCTAAGCCAACCCCTAAATTACGCAAAACAGTTGAATCTGTTAAGTCGCGCTGCCAGCGAGAAATAGGTAACTTTTCAGCTAAGTGTCCCAAAATAGCATTGGCGAGGCCTAGGTTGCCTTCTGAGTTTTCGAAATCAATTGGATTCACTTTATGCGGCATGGTGGAAGAGCCAACTTCACCCTCAATGGTTTTTTGCTTGAAGAAACCGAGTGAAATGTAGGCCCAGATATCTCTATCTAAGTCGATTAAAATGGTATTGAAACGGGCAATCGCATCATAAAGCTCAGCAATATAGTCGTGAGGTTCTATTTGAGTTGTATAAGGGTTGAAGCTTAGGCCGAGTGACTCTATAAACGTTTTCGCATTGCTCACCCAATCAACTGAAGGGTAGGCAGACAAATGTGCGTTATAGTTACCCACGGCACCATTTATTTTGCCAAGAATCTCTACTTTTTGAATTTGTGTTACTTGTCTTCTTAATCTAGCTACTACGTTTGCAAACTCTTTACCCATGGTGGAAGGCGATGCTGTTTGCCCATGTGTACGGCATAACATTGGAATGTCAGCATACTCAAGCGCTAGCGCTTCCAGTTTGTCAATCACGGCATTCATATTTGGCAGGATGCTGTTGGTTAATCCGGTTGACAGCATTAAGCCATGAGATAGGTTGTTGATATCTTCAGAGGTGCAGGCAAAGTGAACAAATTCAGAGTCTTGCTCCAGCTCTGGGAATTTATCTTTAACCGCAGAAAATTTCTCTTTGATGAGATATTCAACCGCTTTAACGTCATGGTTTGTCGTGCGCTCAATTTCTTTTACGCGTTCGGCATCGTCTAGAGAAAAACTCGATACAATGCTATCCAGAAATGCATTCGTGTCGGTAGAAAAAGCACTTAACTCTGTAATTTCAGGGTGTGCAGCCAGCTTTTGAAGCCAGCGAATTTCAACTTCTACACGAAACTTAATGAGTCCGTACTCACTGAAAATTTCACGTAGTTCAATTACTTTTGAGCCATAGCGGCCATCGATTGGGGAAACAGCGGTAAGGGGAGATAGTTGCATTCGGTGTCTCAATCTCTGCGGGTTTCAGTTCGTATATATTACAAAACTTGAAATCGGTTAAAAAATGGGCGCTTATGATACTACAGCGCATTGCTTTCTTGAATTCTTTTCAATTAATGAATCTGAGAGTTTATTTTCGATAGTAAGTTTTCACATTCGTTGATGATAGCTTTACGCTTGAACATAAAGTGCCAGCGATGACCTTTTACTTGTCGCCATAAAATGGTTGAACGAATGCCTGTCAAAAGAAGGCTTCTGATTTTATCGGCATTTTGCGTTATTTTGAGCTGTTGCTCTTCGCCGGAAATATGTACGCGTAAATTAAACGTGCTAATGGTGTCAGAATAAATACTGGCAATACCTGAATACACATTTTCATGCAGTACACCGAAGTGACTAACCTGATTTTTGGTGTGTTCTAAGCGCTTGCTAATAGTATTGAGCATATCGGGTGTCTTGCTCAACCTGCGCTCAAGCTGAACAATGGCTAGAGCATAACGAACATAATTCAAATGTTTGTTATTGGTGTTATTGTCAGATAATAAACGCTGAAGAAGTTGCAGGCCGGGTTTGATATCAGCTAATTCGCCATAAACAGATAGAGCGTTCTCAGGGGTATCAACAAATAGGCTTTTGATGGCAGTCTCTAACACGGCTTCGTTGCATCGTCCGGTTTGTGCAATATGATCCACTGCTTCCATCGCTTGAAATAAACCAGCTAGCGCAATCACCTGTTGTTGGTTTTGATTCATATTTCTTAGCCTTTGATGCTTTGTTTGTCGTCAATTGTTTCTGTGGTTTCAATGATCGCCCCGCCCAAACAGCGCTCGCCAGAATAGAAAACGATGGATTGGCCAGGTGTCACTGCGCGTTGTGGGGACTCAAATGACACAATTAAGTTCTGGTTTTTATCTTGGTCAATCGTACAAAGTTGATCTGCTTGCCTGTATCGAACTTTCGCTGTGCAGCTTAGTGGAAAATCAGGCGCTGCATTGATCCAGTCTGGTTGAATAGCGGCTAGGGTCTTGCTGTAAAGTAGTGGATTTTTTGTGCCCTGAACGACAACTAAAACATTTCTGTGTAAATCTTTTTGGGCAACATACCAAGGTGATTCATTGTAGTTTTTAAGTCCACCAATACCTAAGCCTTGTCGTTGGCCGATAGTGTGATACATCAATCCGTGATGTTTGCCGATGATATCGCCCGTGTCTGTTTCAATATTGCCAGGTTGTGCGGGTAAATATTGTTTAAGAAAATCAGAAAACTTTCGTTCCCCGATAAAACAAATGCCTGTGCTATCTTTTTTATCATGAGTGATCAGGTCATATTTTTCTGCCAACGCGCGAACGGCAGGTTTTTCTAGTTCCCCGACAGGAAAAAGCGTCTTAGCTAATTTGCTTTGATGTACTGCATGAAGAAAGTAGCTCTGGTCTTTGTTGTTATCTAAACCCTTCAGAAGGAATGTTTGGTCATTTTTATCTAGTCGACGAACATAGTGTCCTGTCGCGATGAAGTCGGCTCCCAGTGTGGTGGCATAATCCAGAAAGGCTTTGAACTTGATTTCTTTGTTGCACAAGATATCCGGGTTCGGTGTTCTGCCTGCCTTATATTCATTTAAAAAATGTTCAAAGACATTATCCCAATATTCGGCAGCAAAATTAGCTGTATGCAGGTGAATGCCGAGTTTATCGCAGACAGATTGTGCGTCCCTTAAGTCTTCGATGGCGGTACAGTATTCTGTGCCATCGTCCTCATCCCAGTTTTTCATGAAGAGGCCTTCAACTCGATAGCCTTCCTGCTGAAGTAGTAAAGCGGACACGGAAGAGTCAACACCTCCGGACATGCCGACTATAACGCGAATGTGACTTTTATTTATCATAGGCAAAACGTACTTTAATCAGTTTCAAACGGGGTGTAATTCTACTCTTTTGTGACAAGAAATGCTTGTTTCCATGATTAGGTTTTTGAAGCAATGTTTCATAAGCAGTCTACACTAGTAGGGATATCAGCGTTTGATGAGAGTGTGTTGACTGTTGTTTTCGAAGGAGAGGTGTCTCTTTTATATTTACGTATATTTACGAATAGAAGGTCTTGAGTATGTCAGAAGTTATTGAGCGAGTCATTGAGCTATTTGATTCGACTTGTGAGAAACAGTTTGAAAGTATGCATTGTGATATTCATTCATTAAACAGTGCTGAATACCAAAAAAAGGGTGATTCTGTTTGTGCTTCGATAAATTGTTATTCGGATGATATTGAGATTACGTTAATTATCACAGCCACTAAAGGCTTTTTAGTTAATACTATCCCTTTAATTGGCGGGCAGCGATTAGATACAGTGTCTTTTCAGAATGACTGGTGCCTTGAGCTAGCCAACCGTTTTTTAGGGCGTTTGAAAAATAAGCTGCTCTCTCATGACTGCTTATTAAATATGGGGCTGCCAGTGTTGGTCGGTGGTTCACGGCAGGCTCAGTCAAGTGAAGACTTTTCTGCTAAAAGAGTGTTTCAAGTGGATGGCTTGGGTGAAAATAATCAGATTCAGTGTGCTTTAGGTGTCACATTATTGAATCCTGATATGACCTTAGAGGATTATGAAGATGAGGATGAAGACTGGTTTGATGAAAGTGAGTTACTGCACCTTTAAAATTAAAAGTGCAGTCACTCAAGGTTAATCAAGTTCTGGTGAGCCCGGTAAAAAGCTGGCAATATTTTTGATGCGCCATTTGAGTTCTTCAGTGCTGTCGGCTTGAACAGTTATGTGTCCCAGTTTTCTGCCTTTGCGTTCGTCTTTACCATACAAATGAATGTGGGTGTAAGGCAGTGCCATAATGCTTGGGATGTCACCCTTTTCAGAAATGATATTAATCATGCAGGTTGGGCGAATTGCATCAGTTGAACCAAGCGGCATGCCTGTAATGGCTCTTAAATGATTTTCAAACTGGCTGCATACGCTGCCTTCTATCGTCCAATGCCCCGAATTATGAACTCTGGGAGCCATCTCATTAGCGACCAACCCTATTTCTGTTTCGAATAGCTCAAGTGTTAAGATTCCGACGTGGCCAAGCTCGTGCATCAATTCTTTGATGTAGGTATTTGCCTGTTCGGCAGTCTCTGTCGATACCTGTTCAGCGGGTGCAAATGAATAGCGTAAAATACCTTCGTGGTGATCATTTTCAGTGAGTGGGTACACTTTCATCTCATCATTGATAGAGCGGACGGCAATGATGGATAATTCTCTTTTGAAGTTAACAAACGATTCTACAATTAACTCTCTTGGGCCTTTGTCTGTTAAGCCAATGCTTTGCCAGGCTAAATTGCATTGCTCTGGTGATTTGATGACGAATTGACCTTTCCCGTCGTAGCCTTCAGTGGTTGTTTTAGTGACAACAGGGCAGCCCAAGTCTTCGACGGCAGCTTTTAATGCTTCCAGCGAGTTAATGATGTGATAGTTCGGTGTGGGTATGCCAAGTTTAGTGAATAACGCTTTTTCCAAGGCTCTATTTTGGCATACTTCTATTGATTTTGATGGAGGATACAGCGTTGCCTTTTTCTCTATATATTGAGTAAGGGCAAGTGGTAAATGTTCAAACTCGTATGTCACGACATCGACATCGGATAAGAATGCGGAGAGTTTCTCATTATTTAAATCTGCGCTTGGGTCACAAGTGACTCGACCAAGACCTACGCTCGGGCTGCCTGATGTGTCGTAAAAATGAAAATCTAATTCTAAGGGGTAGCCAGCTAGTGCCAGCATTCTACCTAACTGGCCTGCGCCCAAAACACCTACTTTTTTCATAGCCTAGCCTCTTGGGTCAGGTTGGTTAAGTACGGCTTCAGTTTGTTGTGATCTGAATTGATTAACGGCTTTTTTTACGTTTATATCTTGCAAGCTAATAATTTGTGCGGCTAATAAACCTGCATTTTTCGCACCCGCGGTACCGATTGCAAGTGTACCGACGGCAATACCACCAGGCATTTGTGCAATGGAGAGTAGAGAATCCAACCCATTTAATGCTTTGGATTGAATTGGCACACCTAGTACTGGCAGGTTAGTTTGAGATGCTGCCATACCCGGTAAATGAGCTGCACCGCCAGCGCCAGCGATGATTACCTGAATCCCATTTTTTTCTGCTTGTTTTGCATAGTCAAATAGGAGGTCTGGGGTACGATGAGCTGAGACAACTTTTACTTCATAGGTTACGCCTAACGCATCTAACATGTTGGCAGTGTGCTCCATTGTCGGCCAATCCGACTTTGAGCCCATTATGATTCCCACAACTGCTTGCATATAATTACCTCAACTTACTAAACTATGGCTTTGTGAACCATGCAGGATGCAAATACCTGCTTAAAAAAAGACCGCATATAGTAGTGATTCGTGACTATGCTTGCAAATAGATTTACGACAGGGTTCTTATTGATGCATGATAGCGCGTTATTTTGAGTGTGTATTATGCTCGGAATTGACTTATTTTACGCTTTTAAATGTTTGAATTTTATTGAGGAATAATAAAAATGGATGGTTTACGGCCCGAAGAGGATGAATTAGATCGTTTTAATAAGCGTACGTCATCAAAAAATAAATCAAATGCTGGTTCTGGCCCGCCCAATAAATCATCTTCTTCTAATGGGTCGTCAGGGTCGCCAAGTAAGCCAGCAGGGCCTTCTTTAGCTATTTTTATGTTGCTTGTGATCGGTCTTTCGGCAAGCTTTGCCTGGTTTTCTTGGCAGCAGCAAATTGAAATATCTGTTTTGAGTACGCGCTTGAGTGATGCCTCGGGTTTTATTGATCGAAGTAAGCTTCTTATTGCTAGATTGGAGGGGAAATTAAGTGAAACCGGACTTGAGCTTGCAGAAACAGGCACAGCTGCTGAAAAGAAACTGGCTTTTCTTGATTCGGAAATGAGGAAGCTTTGGGGGGTGGCTTATGATAAAAATAGAAAAATCATCGAAGAGAATCAAAAGCAAGTTGACAGTTTAAATGCCAAGTTAGTTAAGCTTGAGGGGTCGCATGTTTCTGCTCTAAATCGAGTTGATATGTCTTTGTCTGAATTGTCCAAATTAAGCAGATCTTTGGGTTCTCGATTGGGGGCGGTCGCTAATGAGCTCTCTGTGTTACGGCTCGAACAAGAAACAGTTAACGCAGGTTTTGATGAGCGTATTGTGGCTCAGAAAAATACTCTGGATAAGTCTGCCAAAGCGTCTCAGGCTTATTTGGAACGAGCGGCAAAGCTCGATTTATCTATTGAGTCTATTAATGCAAGTCGTCGGCAGATAAATGAAAGAATTGTGGAGTTGGATAAAAAACTCAATGCTCTACAGTTGAAAATAACCCCCTCGGCTATCTAAATATGTTCAATGACTTGCGGTAGATCGCAAAAAGCATAAGCGTATGCTGTTAAAATTCTGTTGATCTAGGTTTGATGCTCTTTTCTATGGAGCATGAGCCGTAACTTTTTTGTGTATTTCAGGATGAGTGTCGCAATTCATGTTTAAGAAGCTGCTCCACGTTTTGCTATTGTTGAGTGTTGTCTCTGTCTCAGTGTATGTTGAGGCAGAGCTCGCGTCCCCTTCACCTTACTCTAAACCTTTCCATAAACAGGGTAGAGGTTGGTATCCTTCTATTTATTGGTCTACCGGGCGTAATTTGGGTTCTTATTATTTCCCTAATACTGATGGCGAGATGTTTAAAGAGCTGACTGAAACAGAGCGTAAATCTGCAGAGTATGCGCTTGTTTATTTTTTTAGGCCCGACAGTCAATGGGCATCGGAAGAGCTAGAAGCGCCAACCTATTATATTAACGATAAGATTGTATTTAATTTAAGGGCTGGAAGTTATACCTATGTCTTGCTGCCAGCCGGAACCTATGATTTCACTGTCCGAAAAAGCATGATTCCCTTGCTTGGTTTTGAGGCCTTTGATGATAAATTAATGATGGCCTTTGATTTAAATCTTCAGGCAGATTTTGGTTTGGATTTAAGGCCGGGTGATGTTTATTATGTTCGGCACTCTGAGGTGTCTTATCCATCAGCGTTATATCCTTCTGTTGACCCAGAGGACGAAATGGCGACAGCGGATGTTCAGTTGGTTGAGCGGGATGTTGCTATGGAAGAAATTCATAAAACACGCTATTTAACGCAATCATTTTGGCATCCTACCGATGCTGCCCAGGCTGAAGAATTGCTTAGTGGGGAAATGCAGGATTATGGTTGGTTTTCAGTTATTTGGCCTTGGTCAAATAACTTTTTATGGGGTTTTCCGATATTTTATTTGCCGAGTGATATCTACCGTGAATTGCGCGGTACGGCCGACATGACTTTAGAGCAAAAGTTATACCTGCTTTCTGATGATGTCGATGCTTATTTGGCGAAAATTGAAGAGCTTCGTGAGATTCATCATAACTGGTGGGCGCCGTGGCGCAAACCTTCTTCTCAATTGACATTGAATGAAGAGTTAATTTTAGATCGCTTGGAGAAGGCAGCAAAATCGGGGAATATAGTTCCCGCGCCTGTCGAGGAGAAAAAGGCCTTTGCGTTTTTAGATGACGGTGTTCCTTGGTATAGTTATTTTCAGGAAGAACCTGCAGGGGAGTCTGAAAGCGGGCAAAATATATTCAATGGCATGACACCAGAGCGCAAAAATAATGTGGCATTAATTCGACAGTCACTTAATTAGTTTGATTGTACGCGGCATTTTTTATTAGCTAGGTGGCTGAAAATTAAACAGTTTTTTTTGAGTTTTTGTGTTTTTTTGGCATATTTGAAAAATATGTAAGAAATTAACAAAAAAAGCGTGTTTGTAATTGACAGAGGTTTATAAATCATTACAATGCGCTTCTCAATTTCGTGTTGGGTGGTTAGCTCAGCTGGGAGAGCATCGCCCTTACAAGGCGAGGGTCACAGGTTCGATCCCTGTACCACCCACCAATTTTGTGAACAAAGTTGGTTGAATTGAAGAGCAGATTTTAAGTTATTGCGGACCGGTAGTTCAGCTGGTTAGAATACCGGCCTGTCACGCCGGGGGTCGCGGGTTCGAGTCCCGTCCGGTCCGCCACTTACTTTCTTGTTCTAGACTCGATTTGAATACGCCTCTTAACAGAGGTGAGCGTTGCCCAGATGGGTGGTTAGCTCAGCTGGGAGAGCATCGCCCTTACAAGGCGAG
>TARA_R110002074_G_scaffold30333_3_pt1 | contig 11999 bp, 19 predicted proteins | sample TARA_R110002074 | Tara Oceans TARA_R110002074 (sample SAMEA4397215) | marine metagenome | biome: Polar Biome; feature: [MIX] marine epipelagic wind mixed layer (ENVO:01000061); material: water (ENVO:00002006), including particulate matter (ENVO:01000060) such as... | depth 10-100 m
CTGCGACGTAGGCAAACTAAGAGCAACGGTGTTGCCTGCACTAAGCGTAAAGTTTATGTTCATCAGACGGAGACATCTTCATTTACCCTGAAAAACCCATGCAACCAAGTTTGAATGGTAGTGGTAGACACTTCCGTAGCCTGTAAATCATAGACATACATTCCGCTGGGAATCCCAGCCATCTTGGCGGCGGCGGCAGATATGGTCAGTACACCAGCAGCATCGCCACCGGCCGTACAGTATTCCGGATTAGCCAAAATAGCAACGGTCGATAGGTGTATAGTTTCATCCCCCGTTACAAAGGCAGTGTTCGAGGAGTCGGTGTCCCTGACCTCAAACTTAAAGGTATACTCGCTTGAGGAGATGTCTACCGCCACCCCCGAGGAGTTTGTGATGTTGATGATAAGGGAAAGTGAGTCACCTTTTCTACAGGTAATATCTACTCTCTCTGATATATCTAAGTTTACTGATTTAGCCATTTCCGAAAATCTCGTTAATTACGTCTTGGTTGTTTTGACTTGGACCTCCTTCGAGTTCGCCCCTCTCCCCTTTTCTTTGGGATATGAGCTTGGACTGTTCAACGGCCTGTCGTTCAACACGACCATCTTTCCTGTCTTCTTTTAGGTTTTCAATCTTTTCTCTGAACTCCTTGTCGTCGGTCTTCATCCCTAGGGTTGCTTGGGCGCGAATAAGCTCTAGTTCTTTTTTCATTTGATGCAGCGCGGCCGCAACCTGCACCTCAACCTGACCCTTGAGTTGGATTTTTTGAATATCCATCTGGGACTCAGTTTGCATCGACTGCATTTCCATTTGCATCTTCTGCTGCGTAGCCTGCGAATTGGCCTGCGCTTGGGCTTGGATATTCTGCTGCTGCTGCTGCTGAAGGATTTGCATCCGCTTCTTTCTTTTTATAGCAAGAAGGCGCTGGGCTTGCTCGACATCTTTAACCTGTCGCACAGCCATGGCATCCTCTAAATCTATCTCACGCTGAGCTAAAGAGGCCTGTAGGTTTTGTTCTAGGAAAACCCTGTCCTCATCAGACATCTCCTGAACTACCATCACCCCAAAGTTGTACATCGGTAGGTCATTAAAGCTGCTAAGGGTTTCCATGCTAACCTCTCCAATGGCCTTAGAGTACACCTTGTACAGGACTGAGCCAGAGGGTATTACCTGTAGGCATTTTACTATGTCCTGACAGACTCTCCTGTAGAGGGTCATGCTGGCATTGGTGATGTCGTAAAGGGCGTTGTTGCCGGCCGCCATAGCCTGCTGCCGAACACCCACTAAGGCATCTCCTTTCGGAGTGCTGGCATCCATTACCTCGTTGATTCCTGTAGAATCCCGTATCATGCGGAGGTAGTGGTTGTACAGATTAATGTACTCGTTTATGTTTCGGATGTTATTTTCTATCGACCTAATCGGAGGGTTTTGAAAACCGCCCTCAGGATTCTTGCTTCGGTAGTAGAAGACACCGGTCTGCTCGTATATGTCTTGGATTTCAAGGGGTTGTAGGTCTCCACCTCTTCCCAGCTGAACGTTTTCAAGTCCTTCAATATCAACGAGGACTCCGTCTGGCTTGGCCTTAGCTATAGCTTGCTGGATTTTCAAGTGGGTTAACTGAAGCTGGTCAGCGAATCCAATAATCCCAGAGACGATAGAGTTCGGCTGCATCCGACGGATGTTCGTGCACGCCACGCTATATGACAGTGTTGCCTTCGTGAGGTCGTGAATGTTCTTTGGAACGTTTTTCTGCGGACCGTAGTTGTATACTACACCCGCACCCATAACATAAGACCCCCCGTAAACTGTCTGGTTCTCCATCTTGTGTGGCTCCCGGCCGTAGACTGAGTTGGGTGAATCTTTGTACTCGGACCCCTTATAGTAGAACCCTGTGTTCCCGAACTGGGACTCTTTGCGCTCGTAGTAAACGCAGTCCACAGAGAGGAACTCAAAATCCATGACATCAATCAGGTAGTCATCGTACCCGAACCCTTGCTTGCCTCGGGTGGTAAATGCCGCTGAGTCGTTATAGCTCTTGTGCTTCACTCCTGCTCCTAGTTTCTCAAATTCAGCCTCTGTCAGGGTGTCGCCTGCCTGCCGCTTGAGTTCCTGTATGCTGATTTTTTTTACGTTCGCAGCATACATGATATCCGACATGTTCGGGTCGTCCGTTTGGCTGTGTAAAAAATAAGCCGGGTCTATGTACTTCTCTGTAATCCCGTAGTTGGGGTCGTTTTCTCTTTTGACTACGCCCATTCCGCAGACCACGAGGTCTTCCACGCACCGTCGGAATATCGTTTGGTCAAAGTCGTTCCAGTCTAAGGTCAGCGCAGTGCCTAACTGAGCAGCTATCTCTGCATTGGTTTTTATATTGTGCTCGAGAAAAATAGAGGCTTCTTCGGAAGAGTCGGGGAGGATGTCCGGGTCTATTTTCGGGGTCAGCCCGAGGGACTTGGCCTCTTGAAGTAGCGCCTTATCATCGACAGCCGACTCAACCTCAGCCTTGGCTTGGTCCTTTTCGCCCTTGCTTATGGGGTCGATGGCTTCAACGGAGGGGTATGGTTTCCTAGACAGGATTCTGTTTACCACCACGCGAACAAACTTCGGTATGATTGGCACTGGACTCCAGTCCAGATTTAGCAGTGTTCCGTCGCCATTATTAGGGTCGAGTGAATTTAATATCTGCCTATAGATGGACGTGTCCTGTGTTCCATTAGCGTAGTCTCTGTTCTTTTCGAAGCTAGCAAGGCGAGTGCTGAATAGTGCCGAGTTATCGTCACCACTCCCCCACTGGCCTTCGATAGACTTTGCGAATTTTAGTCCGTAAGCCTTGCCAGCCTTCTCTTCCGGGGAGGCAAAAGGGTCTGGGAAATTGCCGTACTTACTGTTGTTGCTCCCTTGGGTCATTTGATTGGAGGGTTGGGGCTCGTGTGCAAATATAGCGATACGACGCTAGCCTTATCTCGTCTTGTATCTCCGGAAGAATTCCCTGTTTTCAAAGTCTGCTTTTGGCTTTGGGGCTTTGACTTTTTGTGCGGCAAGAAGCGCAAGTCCAGAACTAATAGTCAGGTCAAACTTAGTCCTGTTGTCAATCTGAAATCCCACCCAATCTTCTAGCGTCCTATTAAAAGGCATTGAGCCTACTTCGCCCGACTCCGCTATACCTACATGGTTATGTATGTGGTCTTCTATGGCTGAGGCATGGGCCTGAATCACATCCTGTGAATTGGAAGGAATTCCTTTGGTTCGTACCGTTGAAGACATACTCCCTGAGCGCAGGTGAACCGGGCGGTCCATTACATATCCGGCATACCCCCTTGATTCAAAGTACCTTACGATGCCATATTTATTGTTCTCTATGAGAAGGGGGTACCCATAATACACCGCAGCCATTAGTACATCCTCGTAAAAAATACTCGCCATGGGGGGTCGACTCGCATACTCGGCCACGAATGAATTCGACGGGCCCTCCATATTAAACTTATTGTACAGATGACACGCACCCTTTGATGAACGGCTGTCTACCGTAGCGTCAAGGTCGTAGGAGTCTACCCCACCACACCCGGCATGGATGTTAGCGGGGATGCGTTGGCCCTTATCCTGTTGCATCAAACTTCTTTTTTCTTGCTCCGGGAGCCAGCACACATGCCATCGACCATCCTTCTCCGGCAGAAAAACTACAGTTGTGTCTTTTATTCCCCCTGTCCACTGGAAATTACCTCTAACTACAGGGCTGGGGTATAGACTGTCGTTATGCTCTATCTGCTCGTAAATCTTTCCTATATTAAATAGACTACCCTCTACGCTGTCCCGGAAAGCTTCGTCGGTAGTGAAGGGGAATTGGCGAATGAATTCATTCAGCTCACGAGCGTCACCCTTAAGAGACTCTCTTTCGTTCCTTAAAAAGGTCTTGGCTCCAAACGACATGGTGTCCCCCTCTAGCGTTACCTGCGGGTGTGGCGGGTCTTCCACTATTGGCATCCCAAACTTATCGAAAAACCCCTCAAGGGAGTCGTAGGCGGGAATGAATAACTTATACAGGCCCGAGACGGTCCTCCCGTTTGCGTTCCTTTTGTCGGGGTCGGAGTCCTTCCAGAGGGATTTGTATTCAGTCCCGCCCTTCCCCATCGGATTCACCGTGCTGCCCACGAGTGCTTTGCCGACAATCTTCCTTCCCACGATGAGGCAGGTTTTTTGCACCCTCCAAGCCTCCTTTATATTTGTTGGCTTCTCCCACTTCCCGGCTTCGTCCATGTACAGAATATGTAGCTTCTCTCCATCGTATGCGTTATTTGTCGTACTCTTCCAATTGAGAACCGTATTCAAGGCTTCGCCAACTACGGAGGTTTTATTCTTCTTGGTAATTCTCTTTGATGGCTCCCTAAAGGCTAGCTCCATCCGGGGGTTCGTGGTTCCGTCTTGGATTGGTTTGAAAAAAAACGGGTAGCTCCTAAACATAGGAACTACTTTTTTCATGAAGATGTTCTCTTGCGCGTCTTTACCCGTCTTTGATTGAATGCCAAGAAGCTTCTCTTTAACTTGGGTAGCTTCATCAAGAAGAACAGAAGCACAGATATTAGTGTACCCAGAGCGGCGACACTTAGTATAAAGCTGACCGATGCAGCGAGGGTCAGCTTCGCATGCAGCCATGTGTAAAAAGATTTCACGCTGAAAGGAAAGATAGGAGGGGTATCCAATGTCGATTTTGGTCCATTGTAAAAACATGTAGTGCCGACCGGTAATATACGTAGGCACACCCTTATTGTAAAACCAAAAACCATTGCGACGCCTTCTATACTCCTCCTCGATATATGGATGAAATCTCTCTCGAAACTCCTTTGGCATCTCACCCCACTCGTCCATACCTCTAATACGGGACAACTCTTCTGGCATAGGTACCCTTTTCCACACCTGCATATTTGCCTCCAAGCTTTCGCCGGAGACTTTTCCTTTTGGAGGTTTGGGAAGGCCAATGAGAATCCCCCCAATGGAGACCGATTCGCCCAACGTACCGTCGGGACATATTTTGATGGCTTGAGTTTCATGACCCTCTATGTCTACCAATACATTCAACGCACTTGGCCCCAACGGTTACTGCTAAAGCTCGGTACACCTTTTTTGGGGTTCTCGAGAGTCATATACTTTCCACATTGACACATCACGTCTTGACGAACTTCTCCGTCGATGACTTTTATGGTAACCCCTGCGGACTCTTCCCTAGCCTCACCACACTCACACTTGTACTTGCTCATAGTTTATTTTTTTGAAAATTTTTCTGCAAAGCCCCCGGAGTAATCTATCTGCGCCTCAATGGCGCCGTGGGCCTGAAGGTCCTTTACCATTTGCTCTAGCCGTTGACGTTCGAGGAGTAACTCCTTGCAGTCTATCGCGGTTTGTTTTATTGACTGGAGTTCCGCCTTTCGGGACGAGCCGCCAGCTTCGGGGTCTACGGGCCTCTTGATTTCGTCAATCATGTTGTCGATGGCAACCTCCATGGATGCCATCAGCTTTTTAGCTGCGCCAAGCGTAGTGAACTTAACTTTCTTTGACATAGCACAGGTCATCTACTGTCATCCGGAAGACAATGCTACCGTCGTCGAGTTTGATTTTGTAATCCGACGACCTGTCGAATCCTACAATAGAACCCACGTTCACGCCTTGGGCCGATAATTTGGGGTGGGGCATAAATACCCGCGCCTCCTTCTCGTTCTTCTTATCAGCCTTCAGGTCTAGAATAATTCCCGATTCGGTTACGCGCTCACCTTCAGGCTCGAGGGGTTGTACAAACACCCAGTCGGACAGCATGTGTAGCTCCTCCTTTTTATTCCTGTATGCAATGGCTTGACACCCCCTTGTGTTTTCCCTGTCGTATATAACAAGATACCTGTTCTCTCCCAGCGAAAGGTTTACGTTTTGAGTTACATGATGATGGAAAAACAGGGTGTCACCCTCTCGTACTCCGGTGTCAAAGCAGTGCGGCGCCGAAACAACAACTCCGTGGGAGATGCGGTGACCGAACTCATCGAAACGGGTGTCTATAAAAATCTCCTTGCCTCCTAATTCAATCGTGTCCTTGAACTTATCGGGCACCTCGACAACAAAGTTGCGCAAGACTTTCATTCAAAATTGCAATCGTATTCAATTAAAACTGGCTGATTCTCAACCGTCTTCCAAATATACGTTGAATCCTTGTCTTCTAGGTATACGTGATACCGCCTAACGTTGTATTTATACAGTGCGTGGTCGTCCTCTTTTATGACGCACACCTTCCCGGCACCGGCCTTCATCCCGACGTAGTAAGCCATGGCGTCCTTGGGGTTTGGCCCAATGACAATTTTTCTAATGATATTCATCTCTATTAATTTAATGAGAACTCCATAAAACCCTCGTCGGATTCTTGCTCCGCGGTATACGCTTGAATCTGAAGGGCCATGAATTCCCCAAACTCGTCCATATCCCTACAGTTCCATCCGTAAGCTAGGGTCCACCTGTTCATCTCACCCTCTTCTTCTAGCATCCCAAAAGCTGCGGTATATATAAGCTCTTCAGAGTAGTTGTACTTCTCCACTACGGAAGATATTTGGTCAAGGAGGTCTTGAACTTCCTTGTACATAGTTTTCTTTAGAATATCGTCCATGTCCTAAAGATAAGGGTAGGGATGCTTAGCTAAACACAGCTGCTGTGCCCAGAGAGCCCGTAGTTGTGAGGTCAGCTATAACAAACCAAGAAGTAGAATCAATCGCTTCAAGGTAAATAATATCGCCCACTGCGCCTCCTGTGGTAGCCGAATTGCTATTAAACGTCAAGGTTGTAATGCTTGCGCTGTGGGCTATCACATGAACGGATGGCGCCGTAGCTGTTTTGGTTAGCGTCGCCTTCCCAAAAAGCTTATCGCCCGAAGCGCTAACGATAGTTTGGTTGACGCCCGACCGTCCCGCTTTTATAATGAGCTTGATGTTCAGTCCTGCGCTTGCGGGGGGGAGGTTAATCACGCTCGAGGTAGCAGTGGAACTGTAGTCAATATAGAACGCCTTGTTAACTTGGGTTGTTGCGCTCAGGCTAATGGCTGCGCCGCCGGCTGGGGCAATCGTGTTTATTCCTTTTGTCCCGGACTCAAAAGTCAGGTTGTCGTTTGTGCGGGATATATTAACCCCGTCTCCCCCAGTAAAGGTCAGCGTGCCACCACCGCCACCCCCCGTCCCTGAAAAAGCTACGGTCGGCGTACTGCCCCCAAGGGTGCTGTTCCCGGCAGAGGTCATTATAATTCCAGCCTCGGAAGGAAACGGCCTCTGGTGCACCACGCCGAGGTTGTCAATCACAAGGGTTTTAGTCAAGGAGGCATCGACATCGGCGGACGAAACAACAAGGCTAGCCACCTTTACCACATCAGTGGACAGACTTAGTCCCGAGTCTGTTCCTGCCCCATCGGAAATTACATGGTAACCGCTGGCGGCAGTAGTTAAACCTGTGTTGTCTGCGGTTTTTAAGATACCTGTATAGGAATCTTTGATTCTACTTCCAGAAAGAGTCGTGCCCATGGTTTTATATTTGTCGCAAATATACGTTTAATGAACAGACACAACCCCAGTCGAAAGAGGCGGGAGTTCAGCAAGCTGAGCAATAAGTACGTAAGTAGAAACCACTTAAAGCAATTGTCCCTTGTTGTTCGGGATGTGAAATCAGCAAGCGGTGTGGGACAGGCGGAACTCGAGCTAATGCTTTTTATCTATGATTACGAGTTTTTTACCATTACACATGTGGCAGCAGCCATGAGCAAGAGTCGAACAAAGCTGTACCGAAGAACCATACTCCCCCTCAAGAAAAAGGGGTTCATAGAGAATGTGTTCCACGGAAAGAATGTAGATTCTTTTGTGAATGCGCTGTTTAAGGACGCGGATGAAAAGGGAAGTGAGAGCCGGCTGGGGCTATCTAAAAAGGGTAGGCTTTTCGTTCAGCGGTTTTACAGGAAGCTGGACGGACAAGAACCGATTAAGGTTTAAAGGACTGTACGGCGGAGGAGAATTCCGATTCAAACTTATCGTTATATCCCAGAATCTTCTTTATATAATCTCTTGTCTCAAGGGGGAGCTGTTCAATCCAATCTAGGGATTCGTATATATCGACACCGTCTTCCTTGGCTTTATTCAAAACCCTTACCGTGGCCGTCGGGCCGAAGTTGTATGCCGCTAATGCTTTTGCCATCCGGACTTCTTCGCTTCCTTTATTCCAGTCGCGAGACATTAAGCTGTCCATGTAAACCTTTTGGGCTAGCTTGGAATGTTCTGGGTTGAACGCATTAAAGTCTTCCGGAAGTAAACCCTTGTTTTTTAGGTGGGTTTCTGTTATCGGGGTAATCTGGGCTAGCCCACGTGCCCCAGCAGATGACTCTGCCTGAGGATTGAAGCGCGACTCTTTATATAGCTGACGCGTTAGAATATCCTCAAAGGGGATGGGACCGGAAGGGGGCCATTCTTCGCTTTGCTCCTCCGACACGTTAGGCATCTCGCTGCGTTTTGCGGTGAGCCTAAATTGATTTCCGCGCTTAACAATCATTTTTTTTGGATATGGCGCAATATACGGAATATGATTGCGTTGTAAGAACACACAAACACATAAACCCTTTCGTCATGAAGAACATCATTTCAATCCTTTTGCTTGCGCTTCCCCTTTGCGCCCTTGCTCAACCCGCTGGATGCGGATACTCGTTTACCATTACAGACACCGACTACAACTTCGGGTACAACATAGTATACGTAGACGACCTTGGTGGCCGTGAAATACTAGATAGCCAGCTCGAAACGACTTGGGGGTTTATCCTCCCTACGTGTATGGGGGAGCGGTCTTATATCGTCACCTGTTTTGTAGGCGGCGAGCAAACAGACCGGTTCGTAATGGAGCGTAATGCAAATGGAACGCTGGACATTCGCCACACAGGTAGCAACATGGTTGCTATCTTAAAGCGATAGGCCGTGATTAGTGTGTATACGGCTCGCGCTCTGTAGCGCCATGGGCCATCCAGTAGTCGTTATGGCTGTCGGTACGCTTGCGCTGGAGGGCGTTGAACCCTTCTTCACCCTCAGCCTCGAAAGCCGTTCTGTCCTCAAGGGACTGCCTGAAGTCTTTACTATTGCCACCGTAACCCCATTCGCCAGCGGCCTTGTCAAAGGTCATCACTGCTGACTTCAAGCCATTCGCTGCAATATCGTTCAGGTCGATACCTGTGCCCTTCAGTTCGGCGGCCATCTCTTGAGACGTAACCTCCTTTCCTGAAATATAGAACTTCCCGTCTAGAGCGCTCTCGGGATTCGAGGGGTCTTTAGCAAAGGGAATGTAAGAGTACTTGCCGTCCGCGTCAACTATTTTAAGCTTGTCTCCGGGGCCTTGAGTCTTATCTACCTCGCCACCCTGTTCGAACTTTTGGGAACCGAAGTGCTTCTTCAGTGTCTCAGACGGATTGTTTTTAGCGTATTCCATAGTGCAAATATACGTGTTCTTAATGTTTGTTGACGAGCTTAAACTCAGCCACCTCTAGGGCTCCTTCATGCGGCTCGTATTCCCCCTCCATCAGATAATACCTTCCGGACTCTTCCATCCAGTGGTACCCGGCGGGAGGTGGCACAGAAATCTTTTCTCTCTTGGATTTTCTAGCAGTCTCCATGATTACATCTTATTCCAAGGGATGGCAACGGACTCGCCTTTGGATTGGCGTTTTCTTTCGTTCTTGGTAATCTGTTCCAGTATATCTGGGCGCAGACCAGACAGCAGATAGCTCATGGCATAACCAGATACAATGCTGTCGGGGATAGACACATCCGGAAAAGTGTCTCCCATATACTTTACCATGTCCGCTTTGATTGAGGCCTTGGTAATCTTCTTCTTGTCTCCGGGGCCGTTGGCTTTAGCATATTCCATAACGGCAAAGGTAATTTATTTAGACAGTCCCCAGTTATGAAAGCTGTCGCCCAAATATATATTATAGTCTATGCTCTTTATGGATAGGTTGAGATTGCCTTGCTGCCTGTCTATCCTTGACTTGGTCTTGAATATATTAGAGAGTATTCTCCTGCGCAAGAGGTCGGATTGCCATATTAACTCCTTGTCATTGCCCACGAGAACAACGCCGGATAGTCGGTATTCCCTCTTTGTCTTGCCGTCGTATAACACAACGTCGCATAAATGGATGGGGTCTTTCATGAGTGTTGCTTTATGAAGGGCTTGAGTTCAACTACTCGGCGGCACTTCCTGCGCTTCTTGTGTGACCAGTCGTACAGAACTCCCTCTACCATTGCAAAGGCATGGCTGCGCGATGTGTTTTCTAGGTACAGTTTTGCTTTGGGTGCTTCCTTGGCAATTTGATGAATTGTCTTCCCCCGTAAGTCATGGCGTTCAATCCAGTCGCCTTCGACTAGCTTAGAGAACTCTGCTTCGGTTTTAATTGCCGTGCCTCGCCATCCACCCAGTTCTCTTGTTTCAGTTAGCGTGAGCCGGCGGCTCCACGAGTACCCTAGTTTAATGCACTGGCGTGTGAGTCCAACTACATTCTCCCCGGTTAAAATAGATATGGCAATCGGAACACAGGGCCCAGCCCACGATATCTTCCTCAGTTCACCGACGAGCTCTTGCGAGAACTGCGGCATGGTGTTGATGTCTACATAGTCGGATGTAGCCGGGGCTTCGGGAAAGAGGGTCTCCACAGAGACGGGGCTGTGCCTTGAAACGTCAAGGTCGTACTTCCAAATGGTTTCGACACCATCGGTAGTATAGGAGCGTTTGAATTGTCGGGGGTCTCTCATACAACTACAACGCAGCACGTTTAAGTTTATTGCCCCACCACAAAAAGAAACCTCTTTGTTTACTGTACTTGGTTCTTAGCAAGGAGGATTTTAATCTCCTGAATGTCCGACATCATTTGTTTGATATCCGCAACATAGTCCTTGTTGTCCGTCTCTAAAGACCTAACCCGAGCTGATAGTCTGTTGTAGTCCCCATGGAACTTAACCCACCCTCCTATAAGAGTGCCGAGGATTACGACGAATTCGAATCCAGTAAATTCCGATAGGATGTCCATTTGCTTCTTGTTGTCCTACAAAAGTAGGGAAGAAAACTTGCGATGGATTCCCCGAAGGCAGTGCAAACTATAAAGGTGAGAAGCTTACTTCCGTCTGTCCGGAATGATGGCGTTGATGATGCTATCGAGGTAACCAAAAATAGCGTTGTCCTTTTCTGTAGGGGTCAAATTGACCACAACCTTTAGAAATGCGAGAGAGGCCACAGCGAGAGCAGCCCAGTTTTCAAGAAGAAATTCCATAGAAAATAATTTAATGTTGGGTGCAAATATATATGACGGAGAGCAGATATCATAGGCATGCCCTCCCTTACCCAATAGCAGAGGATAAGACACAGCATCCGCTGCTACAAAGACTTCGGTACGTGTGATAGCCCAAGTCTGAAAAATGCTGGGAAGCTATCAAAAGCAAACGTGAGGGTGGGCTCCGCCTTCCCTCTGCGTGATGCTGTAGTAGCTAAAAGCTGATGCGAAGTTACACGAAAAAAAGGACAAAGTCAAGTGCCACTGATTGTTTTTCTGACACCAAAAGAGAGGGATAATGTGGTTTGCGATGTGTGATGACAGCATACCAATACCCCAAAATTTTAGAGAGGCTTATGTGAAACGGGGATAATAATATAATGAGAACGATTTCAAAACGAATCCGGAATCGAAATCAAGAACCCCACCCCCCTAATGCTTTTCGAAGTTGGCTTCAAACTTCCAGCGTTTTTGGTCTGGCCCACAGCACACCAGCGCTCGGTCCACGGCCCCGTTCCTGCACATGAGGGAAGACAGGTTCACCACGATGCGTCACACAGCCCGGAACCTCGACGGCACAATCCATGCCCTATATCATTTGCGTTCTGGGCTGGACCCACACATGGGACCTCTTGAAATTAATTTGCCCTCTGCACAATATTACCAGAACGATACGCGTTGTACTATCAGA
>TARA_R110002074_G_scaffold2116_3_pt1 | contig 11974 bp, 20 predicted proteins | sample TARA_R110002074 | Tara Oceans TARA_R110002074 (sample SAMEA4397215) | marine metagenome | biome: Polar Biome; feature: [MIX] marine epipelagic wind mixed layer (ENVO:01000061); material: water (ENVO:00002006), including particulate matter (ENVO:01000060) such as... | depth 10-100 m
CAATTACCATCTAGTAATTGTTTACGTTGTACGGCAGGAAGACTATTAAGCATCCTTTCATATTCACCATCTTCTGCTAGATAAGGATTATCCTGTAATCGAGCAGGGATGAACTTTCTTGTTAGCCCGTCGTGTCCTAAAAATGATTTATTAGACTCGGAAGGCAATACATATCTTTTCTTTACCCACTGCGCTCCCACGCCTCCGGGGTTTGCTGTGCATCTTAAATAAGTCTGTAGATTTTTATCAGTAGTTCTCAGTCGTGAAGCTAAGTAATTCCACCCAAATTCTGTAGGTAGATGTGTTATCTCATCAAAGCCTATCCAAGAATACGCTTGTCCCTGATAACGATAGACATCAGCATCTCTTTCTAGAAACCCAAACTCTATCTTAGCACCACTAGGAAATATCCATAACTTTTCTACTTCTTTAAACTTAGCCCCTTTAAAGGCTTTTGGATATAGTTCTCTAGACTTATCAATCAATTCTCTTAATTCAGGCATTGACTTTCTTAGTATCAACGCTCTGTGTACAGGGTTATGACAAGACCGCAATGGATCTATTAACATTGCATAGCTCTTGCCACCACCTGCTGCTCCACCGTATAAAACATCTTTTTCTGGCGCAGCTAAAAAATCTTTCTGTGGCCCTTCGTTAGGCATAAACTCAACGTAGGAACCTGTATTATCTAAATGTTTCTGTATAGCGTCAGGCAGTTCTTTACTTTCTGACTCAGTAATAACATTAGATGTTAAAACTTTTTTAGTTTTATCTAACTGTTTCTCTGCTTTCCGTAAGGTTCTACGGAGCTTTGTAACTTTAGAGCTTTTCTTCTGTAATGCTTTTTGTGCATGAACAGCGGCTCTAACACTAGATAATTCACTACTTTTAGGTCTGCCTCTTTTCTTTTGAGGTTTTCCGTCCTTCTTTAGTATATAGTCCCCTTGAGCATCTGTCAAGTACTTATGAGGATTTTTTAACCAGTCTTCCATAAACTTTATCCGTATGTTTTTTTAAACCAGCTCTTGAAAGTTTTCTGCCTGTTTCTGCTTCTAACCAATCCACACCTATACCTAAACTAATTTCACCCGCGTGTACTGCTTCTGCTACTTCTTTAAGAATATCAATCTGCTCTGGTATAGGGTTTAAGTAGCCGTTAACGGGAGACAACTCATAGCCAAAGGGGATTGTAGAGGTGGTGCGTCTAACATAGTTATCAGGGGCTAATATGCTCATGGAAGCTACCATTTAACTTTATCAGCCCAATAAGCTGCTGACATCTTACCTTTCTTAATATTCTTACCGTGTCTAGCTTTAAATGACTTACGTTTAGCTTTCATTCTAGCTGATTCGCCTTCTTTGGGCTTTCCTGCGGTAGATGCTCCCTGTTCTCCAAAGCGTATGGTTTTTATTTTATCGCCTTCTTTAGCTACAACAACATGAGACTTCTTAGGGTGCTTAGGCGTGCGCTTAGGTTTATTAAAACCACTAACGCCTGCTTTAGTTAACCTACTGTCTTTCTTTATCGCCACCAGCTCTCCTTACTCTTTGCGTGGTTTTTCTTTTTATTTTTTCTAAGACGCGGAAAATCCTCAGCATAAAGAAGCTCTTCTTTGCGGTCTTCTATAAGCTGCCGCCTTTGCTTCTTTTTTTGCTTTTTAAAAAAACTTTCTTCTTTACTAACCTCTTTCACTACTGTAGCACTTCCGCCTAAAAGGGCAGCTTTGCTCTTAGTCGATCATAGAGATCAGGCTTAGCTACTTTTATAAAACCAACAACCAGCACAGCCACAATAACTATTACAAGTACAGCTTCCATAATACTATTCCTCTTCAAAATAGGCTGAAGAACTAACGTCCTCTTCACCAAGTACATCATAATGCTCTTCATTTAAATCAATAGGGGCTTTATCTGGCATTAAAAAGATACCGCCGCCTACACTATGGTTGACATCTACCCTGTCTATTTTGACCACACCAACCCTATCGAGCACTGTAGTAGCAGCAGTTAGTTTATTAGCTGCTTGAATGACAGGACGAGTAGACTCCATAATCTCTAGGAGCTTAAAAGCCGCCTTAGGCGCTGACGTAGCTAGTATTTCAGTAGTCAACTCTAATATTTCAGACTTTAAACTCTTAACAACGTAGTGGTAAGACGAAGAATAACCTGCTAACTTTGCAGCTTCCTTCATATCCCCCTTTGTTTCTACAAGATGGTCAAGAAAAGACTGTTGCTTTTCTGTTAACTCTCGTTTAACTTCTTTTTTTTCAATTGTATTTAATACTGACATCCAAATATTATATAGCCCCGATGGGGATCTGTCAAGTAAAACGCTATAAACTTAAAAAAGACCTTGACAAAAGACAAAGCAAGCTGTATACTGGGGTACTCTAGCCCCCCTTTAGAGTCTCTATAGTCTATAGAGATACTAGTTACCCCTACTACACTCTATAAGATGATTTAAAAGATAGTCTACTAAAGGATGAACATAGTCTATTTAGTCTATATAGCTATAAAGTCCGCGAAACCCTCAAAAGTCTACAGGGACTTCCTAGTTTTCTATCTGGTTTATGGTCTAAATCTCTAGAAAATGTATATGTTTGCTATATATATACCCCAGAGCCCCGGGCCTCCTGCCCCCCCATAGCTCGATAGTCCCCAGCGCCCGGAAATATTCTCTGTAGACTCCAGAGACTCCAAAGCCCTACAGAATCTATAGAGTCTCCAGAGAACTACAGAGACTCCAGAGACTTTAGAGCTGACGATGGAGTCTTCCTAGTTTACAGCGCTAAAAAGAGCTACAGAGTCTAATGAGTATTACTTTTTATATATAAGACTCTATAGATCCCTACAGACTCCATAACCCACCAGACTAAAAAAACTCTTTATATTCATCATGCTAGCTATCTTTCCAATGTAGTTTCAAGCAGGTGCAATGGCCCTTTCAAGACTGTTAAGCAGAATGTAATTATCTATCTATTATTTTTCAAAATTATATAGAGTTCGAAGCCCTGAATAGGGCTATGCGGGTTGGTAATCGCTGACGCGCGTACTAGGTATCTCCTGTGGTTTTTTAGAGCTTACAAAGCCCCTGAGGGCTTACTAGCGGATCAGTCCTTCTCTGACAATGTATAACCATCAAACCATTCGTCACCGCGCGTATATTCCCTGTTGCAGTGCGCTTGTGCTTCTTCGAGTGTCCAACCGCTAGACATAATTTCTGAAGAGGCGTTCTGGTAGAATCTTATAATTGAATATGCGCCCTTAGCATCCATAATGCCCCAGTATTCAAGGGCCTCATCTTTACCTTGATAGTCTTCACTTGTCATTTTCTATGCTCCTTTAGCTATCGCTCTGTAATTCGACAATCTCTCCGAATCGATTAAGGTCAATTAAATACTTAACAGCTTCGCGCCAATTGGCAAAGGAATCTTTTGTGTCATAATTCCAATTTTCTACAATGTCATCAAGGCCCATTCCTTCCCATTCGTAGCACATAACAATTGCATCCGTTTCACTTAAAGGAGGCCCATAACAAGCGACTGATTGGCCTTTGTAGTTTATGGTTCTAAAATTTGTCATTTTCTATCTCCTCTTATTGAGTACTAAGACTAACACAATAAACCCTGAAGATACAAGCAATATTGTGGTAAGTATTACCATACTTCTAGATCATAAAGTTATATGTATATAACTATAAGTTAGTAGACTCTCTCTATAGATCTTGGTAGTCTTAGGTATACCGTTAGTAGACGGTCATTACAGAGTCAGGAGAAATAAATAATGGATATTATACTGTTTATCACAGCAAATCTTTCTTTTGCAGGTATTCTGTTAATCTTACTTAATTGTTAAAATAGGGGTAATTAAATGAACGTAACAAACATGACAAGCAACCGCGGAAACAAAATCGCGAACCAGTTCGTAATTACAGACGATAACGGCGATGAATTTTTTCAAAGCTACAGGAGCACCATTGTTAAGCGCTCGCAAGATAAAGTATATCTTGATGCGCATTACTGGGATTACTCGGTAACGACTAGCAAATACAGAAATCAGTTTTTAGGTGAAAAGACAGCAGAAACAAAGAGAAAAATAGCAAACGGCGAATATACATTGATGGACTTAAACTCTTAAAATTGAGGTGATTAAAAGTGACCATTTCAGAAATGAGAAACGCGCTCGCGCAGCAGCACGCAGAAAAATTGAAGAGCAATGGACAAGCGCCCAATTGTATCGGCGTAAATAACTTGCAACAGTTCGCCTTAAAAAATGTCATTGCAGAAATGAATGACGACGAGGTACTGTCGTTATATAAAGAGCTAGTGTTTGAGCCTGATCCAGAAGTGGAGGTCGAAGTATTGGATAAAGAAAATAATACATGGCACCCGACGCATATTTTAGATAAACAAGCAGCCGAGAACGCGATCGCATATGCTGTTGAAATGAGCAAGCGGAAGCCTTTCACATGGAAAAAGTAACCGTATATGCTGGGTGGTTCTACTGCAACGAACGACGAGCTTATTATCGCTGGGAAGAATTTATTAACTATGAATGGGAAAAAGATGCACATATTAGCGAACACGAAAAGAGTTTACGCAAACGCGAAACGGCAGGGACTGGAGAAACAAACGCACAGGTACGTCTTCTCCGAGGGAAACACAGATACATTCGAGGACCGCGAGACTAAAGAGCAAACGCGAATCCCACACCGTAATTTTAATAGATTTTAACATGGAGAACCAAGATGTCATATTCATTTTCAGATGAGTTCCACAGAGTAATTCTTGAGGAATGTCAGCGCCAAACCGAGGAAGCTGAATTGTTCAAAGAGCGAGAGCGCAATAAGAAGATTACCCGCCAAAGCGTTCTTGTCTCCATCTCAGAAGACCCTGAAGAGCTTCTAAGCGAATTGGATTTCAATTAAATGGTTAGGCTAGACAACGACATCGCAGAGCGTGAAGAGCTTCTCAGGGCGTTTAGTGAGCGTGTGCCCGGAGGATATGATGAGGCTGTAGAGTACATGGAGAATCGCTTTGGTGCTTTGTGGTCACACCACGCCGAACATGTTATGCAGTTTTATGACTTTGAAATAGAAGGAGTAAATTAAAATGAGAAAGCAGAAACTTTCACCGTTAGAAACCCACGGAACTCCAGAAGACCGGGGATCAGCGGACGCATATTATGGGCGACCCGCGCACCCACATTACTTTCAAGACCGAAAGAAATACGATGCGATGCGAGGCGTTACTTATGCAGCTACCCCAGTGTATGAAGAACATATGACAAAAGAGGAAATTCTTAGTTATTATAAAGGCTTTGATGAACAATACTCACGCAAGGACTGGGGTTACGAGCACCGTTCGCCGGAAGAGTACGAGTGAGCGAGTTAGAAATGCTCGACTATATTAAACGCTGTTTGTTAAACGATAGCGCCAGCGATGCCGAGCGACAACAGGCGGTTTTGCTTGTTGATGATCTCACGGTTCCTTATCTGTTAGACTTTAAGAAGAGCCTTGAAGAATGGAGTTGATTAAGCGCAAGCCCCGCAAAATCTACAAAGTTGTATGTGTAAGTTGGGGCGATGCGTTTATTGAGACAGATGATTTTACATTAGAAGAAGCAATAAAAACACAGCCTATTTATAGGAAAACAGTAGGTTTTTTAATCTGCAAGAACCAGTACGGGTATGTATTAGCAACAGACCTGTACGAAAAGGAATCCGATGGCATGTCTGCTAAAATGTTTATCCCTAAAGGAATGATAACCGAAGTTAAAACACTAACGTACTAATGCACTAATGCACTAACGTATTAATGTACTAGTACACTACTACACTTACGGAGTAAGTAAAGATGAAGACCAGAACCAACCGATACATCATGACTGTAAATAAAGGCAACGATCTAGAAGAACACGCTCTTATTAGATTTAGGAAAATGATTTCTTTCTTAAATTTGCATGTAGACCAAAAGTTTTATGTTAAATGTCATGGAAGGTTTGGAAAAAACAACCCTAATGCCTATAAGTATAAGACAGGAGATCTACGGAGACCTTGGAGCGAGTGTCGTCTTGAAGATGCACCACGCTTAGATGTATATCTTCAGCCTTATAAAAATAAGAAGATGGCTTCTTGACATTTTCTATTTTGTACTATAAACTCGCTATAGAGCTATGAAGGGCACAGATATATGAATCAAAAGAAGGTGAAAGCCTTAAGAAGAAAAGTAAAACCCTTTCGAGTAGAGTGGTTAAAGACACTCTTAAGTGAAGAAGAAGGAGAACGTGTCTCTATAGACAACATAGATGATTTAGCCCCTACGAAAGATTACTATGCAACTAAAGGTACGATCCGCCTTTCTTTTATGACACCTAAATGGATAATGAAAACCTTAAAGAAGAATCCTTATATTGATTCCTTCTCAGAGTTGTCATTCTATTATGAAGATTGGAGAAAGAAAAATAAAGAAGCGTTGAAATGGGTACTATAATTAAAGGGCGTTAGTCCTTCGGACAACTGGAGCATATTATGTTTAAGAATAATTTTGTAAAAGTACTGATTGTTTTACTAATTGCTGGTGGTATGTCTGCCTTTGTTGATTATCGTGGTCAACAGCAGATAGAAGCATATGAAAAAAGCACGCAAAGACAAGTTAAAAATCTTGAAAATACTGTAACAACATTACAAAGTGAGATTAAAAATGCAGTGTCTTTCGAGGTATTAAACCAGTCTATAGATAGCTTTCATACGGGAGTAATAAACCCTTTAGAGTCTCAGGTTGAAAGTAGTGCTGCATTCGCAAGGACTTTTTCTAAGGAGCTGGAAGGTCTTCACACTACAGATACGCTTATTCAAAAAAAGAATAAGAGCATGCAAACCGCGCTTTCTTTTCTTACTGCAGAGGTTTCGTCATTATTAAATGAAGTTAGGGCCGCAAATAAAAAATTAGTAGAGCACTCTGAAGTGCTTCATAAACACTGGACTAATTCTAAAGGGCCTGTACTAGAAAGTGTACAAACTACAAAGCCTGTAGCGCCTGAGCCTGTAGCGCCTAAGCCGCTTGTAGTAAGTGCTCCTAAAAAAGAAATCGTTGAAAGCGAGCCTGAAATATCTGATGTAGTCAGTGAGATTTTTGGCGACCCCGCAGTCTCTAAAGCAGAATGCTCTTATGTCTTAGAAAAAGGAAGCAAGCCTAGCACTAGAGCTATTCAGCGTGCAGTAAATAGGCTAACAAAAAAAGCTAGCTATAGCGTTTCTGCCCTTTTTAATATAGTAGATGGAAAAGCTTCTGACTTAAGGGTGTACAGTAATCCAAAGGCTCCAGACGTACTGGACAAGACTATACATAAACATGTTTCTAAGTTAGACTTTGTTTCTACTGACGAAATAATGTACGGCTGTAACATGAAATTTAATTTACAAGTAACATAGAAGAGAGAGAGGAAAATAGTGATGTCAGAAAAAAATACATTTAACACAGCAACAAGTGTCGGTGAAGTCACAGGCCATGCTTACTATGCTAATGTAGTTACACCTAACACAACCTTTGATGACCGTTGGGAAGTTAATTTAGTATTGGACGAGGAAACCCTTTCTGATTTTGAGAATCGAGGGCATGTTGTTAAAGAAAAAGACTACGGGAGGTTTATAAACTTTAAAAGAAATGTGAATCGTAAAGGCGGAGGTCAAAATACTAGGCCCACTCTTGTTAATGAGGAACGCAAACGCGTAGACACCCTGCCAAAAATAGGTAACGGTTCTTTAGTGAAGGTACAATACAGCGAATATGTTTGGAACTATAACGACAACTCAGGCAAAGGACGAGACTTGCGTGCTATACAATTGCTTGATTTAGTAGAATACAATGAGCCTGATGGTGTGGGCATGTACGACGAAGGAGCTTTTTAATTATGACTAAAGAGGAAGTTGATAAACCTTTCATTATTATTAATGATGTGCAAATTTCAGCAGAAGATTTACCTGCGGAATCACAAGGTATATTCAATAGACTACAAAAATTAATTGCTGATAAGTCAGAGCTTACTTTAGACTTAGGACAGAATCAGGCAAGCATTAATTTTTTTTCCGGTATACTTATTAATGTCTTTAACAAAAGTAATTTACCGTCTGTTGATGGTTTATCTGATGACGTTAGTCCTTCGGACGATGAAGAAATTGAAATTGAAGCTGATGAGGACAGCATAGAAAAATCTAATAATTAAAAATACGTTTACACGGCTAGGCATTCCTTACTAAAAAGGAGTGTCTAGCTTTTTATTAAAAGCGGACGGAGAACTACCTTGAATACAAAAGAAAATACATTTGTAAAACACATCCCCTGTCCTTCTTGTGGGAGCAAAGACAACAACAGTTTATATACGGACGGACATACTTATTGTTTTGGATGTGAAAAAAGAACCGACGCTGCATCTAATAACAAAGAGCATAGGCCCATCAGTACATTAGCTACTGACACTAACAGTTTCTTAAACTCCTACAAAGGATCTTATAATTCTTTAGACGATAGGAAGATTAGTCTTAAAACAGCCAAAGCTTTTGGAGTTCTTTCCAGCCCCAACAAGCATATATACCCTTACTTTAACAACAACGAAGTTGCTGCTACAAAAACAAGAGAAGTAAGCACTAAGAATTTTTACTCAGCGGGCAGCTTTGAAGGCACAGGTTTGTTTGGTGAGCAACTCTATAGAAACACAGGCGGCAAGTATCTCACAATCACTGAGGGTGAGTGCGACGCTATGGCAGTACATGAAATGTTTGGGGGCAAGTGGGCGGTAGTTTCTCTTAAGCGCGGCAGTGCTTCTGCGGTTAAAGATATACGAGAGAGCATTGAGTTTGTAGAGGCATACGATAATGTAGTGCTTGCTTTTGATAACGATACAGCAGGGCAAGACGCGGCACGAAAGGTAGCCCGCATATTAAAGCCCAACAAAACTAAGATACTATCTTTTCCTACAGGCTTTAAAGACGCTAACGATATGCTGAAGCAGGGAAAGTTTGAAGAGTTTACTAAATCTTGGTGGGAAGCTAAGACCTATACGCCTTCGGGAATTATAGAACTCTCTAGTAAACTAGATGATTGGCTTAACCGAGAAGATAAAAAAAGCATACCCTATCCTTGGGAGGGGCTTAACAAAAAACTATACGGTATGCGTAAAGGAGAATTAGTTACGCTTACAGGAGGCACAGGACTTGGTAAGTCTAGTGTAACAAGAGAGATTGAACACTGGCTTATTAAAAACACAACAGACAATGTTGGAGTTATAGCTCTTGAAGAAAGTTGGTTTCGTACAGCAGATGGTATTGTGGCTATAGAAGCTAACGACCGCTTAGAGTTATCTGAGAAAAGAAGTGCGTACAGCGAGGAACAATTAGTGTCCTTGTTTAAAAATGTTATTGAAAAAGATAGAGTATTTATTCATTCACATTTAGGTGCTACTGATGTCGATGAAATTTTCTCTAAGCTTAGATATATTATAATAGGATGCCAGTGTGAATGGGTTGTAGTTGACCACCTACACATGCTTATTAATGTAATGACAGAAGGAGATGAAAGGCGCGGCATAGACAATCTAATGACGCGACTGCGTTCTTTAGTAGAAGAGACTGGCGTAGGTATGATATTAGTATCACATCTTAGAAGGGCCGCTGGAGACAAGGGCCATGAGCAAGGTGTAGAAGTATCTCTTTCTCACCTTAAAGGCTCACAAGGAATTTCACAATTGTCAGATTGTGTAATAGCTTTAGAAAGAAACCAACAGTCCGATGATCCAGAGGAAGCTAACACAACTAGGGTAAGGGTTTTAAAATCTAGGTACACAGGAGATACGGGATTAGCTTGTAGTTTAAAATACAACTCAAACACAGGAAGGCTTTATGAAACAGATACCGATTTCTCCAAACAAGATAGCACATCACCGTTTTAAAAAAGTACTTTTTGATGTAGAAACAGACGGGCTAGAAGGGAATAAAATACACTGCATCGTAACTAAAGTTATTGGTGAAGAGCCTAAGTTGTTTTCTCCTGACAGATTACAAGAGGCTGTAGACATATTAGAAAGCGCTGATGTTTTAATAGGTCACAATATTATAGGCTTTGATATACCTGTAATTAAAAAACATTTTGATGTGCGCTTAACTAACCACGTTGAAGACACGTTAGTAATGTCTCGTTTAGTTAATCCTGTTCTTACCGGAGGTCACAGCTTAAGCAATTGGGGCTACCTCCTATATCCTAATGATGCCTCTAAAAGAAAAGCAGTACAGCCCGATAGTTGGGAAGAATATACCGAAGAAATGGGCGCTTACTGTATTCAAGATGTAGAACTAAATGCAGACATATACTATAAACTACTAGGGGATCTAAAAAACTTTAGTCAAGAATCTGTAGACTTAGAACATGCAGTAGCTCGGATAATAAAAGAGCAAGAGTTGACGGGCTTTATGCTTGACGAAAAGAAAGCCACTCTCCTATCTGCTAAACTAAAGTCTAAGATGGCTTCGCTTGAAAAAGAAGTACACGAAACCTTTCAGCCTAAGTGGGTAGACGATAAATTAGTTACTCCTAAGTTTAACAAAAACGGTGCTTTATCAAAGTCCCCCAAACTAACTGATGAAGAACTTAGTCTATGTGAAAAAAATAACTTTAAACCTTTTATGCGGCAGAAGTGGGTAGAGTTTAACTTAGCTAGCCGCAAACAAATTGGCGAGTACCTTATTGATTTTGGATGGAAGCCTAAAAAGTTTACTCCTACAGGGCAACCTATTGTAGACGAAGCTACACTAACAGTAGTTAAGAACATACCTGAGGCTTCTCTTATTGCAGAGTTTATGATGCTACAGAAACGAGTAGCACAGGTTGGCTCTTGGTTAGAGCTGGCTCAAGACGGTAGGGTTCATGGTTTTGTTATACCTAACGGAGCTATTACTGGAAGGATGTCACACCGAAGTCCTAACGTAGCTCAGACACCTAGCTCTGGAAAGCCTTACGGCAAAGAATGCAGGGAGTGTTGGACAGTACCCCTAGGATATAAGTTAGTAGGTATAGACGCTTCTGGTCTTGAGCTTAGAGTTTTAGCACACTATATGCAAAACGAGGATTATGTAAATGAGATCATCAACGGAGATATTCACTCTACAAATCAAGCACTTGCAGGACTTGAACTACGAAGTCAGGCGAAGACTTTCATCTATGCCCTCATATACGGAGCCGGAGATGCTAAAATTGGAAGAGTGGTTGGAGGAAACTCAAAAGCTGGTGCAGCACTTAGGGAGCGTTTTATCCGCAATCTCCCATCACTTGGAAATCTTACAGAAAGCGTTAAACAAAGAGCGCACAAAAACAAATACTTAAAAGCTTTAGATGGTAGGACTATACATATACGAGAAGTTTATTCTTCTTTAAATTCTTTATTGCAGGGAGGTGGGGCAATAGTTATGAAGACTGCTCTAGTGCTCTTAGACAATAAGATTAAACAGCATAAGCTAGACGCTAAGTTTGTAGCTAACATACACGATGAGTGGCAACTGGAAGTACATGCGTTGCACGCAGACCACGTAGGAAGATTAGGCGTAGAGGCTTTAGCTGAAACAGCCACAGCATTAAATATGTTTTGTCCTTTAGACGGTGAGTATAAGATAGGAGATAACTGGAGTGAAACCCATTAAAACTGAATCAAGATACCTCTATGAGCTTATAAATTTAAGATACAATAAGTCTGTTGGTGGTATCTTTAGACTCGCTAAAGGGAAATCACCACTTATTATTACAAATATTATGCAACACGAAGACGTTACATTAGTACAATGTGTATATTTAAAATCAGGAGGTGTACAGATATATACTTCTGATAAAAAAGTAGTACCCCTAAAGATTGGAACTTTTGAAGACGATGATGATTATATATCTTTTGCAGAAAAAATAGAAGACGCATATCAAGACCCGCATTTAGGTTG
>TARA_R110002074_G_scaffold93136_1_pt1 | contig 11972 bp, 7 predicted proteins | sample TARA_R110002074 | Tara Oceans TARA_R110002074 (sample SAMEA4397215) | marine metagenome | biome: Polar Biome; feature: [MIX] marine epipelagic wind mixed layer (ENVO:01000061); material: water (ENVO:00002006), including particulate matter (ENVO:01000060) such as... | depth 10-100 m
ATTCCAAATACGACAATAATATATACCACAAGGAACTTCGCAATCTAATTTTTTTATATGCAAAGGTGCAATTTTGTTTAAAAATTTTAAAATATTCTGAATCAGTTCCGCCAAGCATATTTACCATATCTCCTGTTATTTTCATTTCAACCTTTAAATTTTTAGGATCATCTCCCAATATATATGAAAAATCAATATGTAATAACTTTCCATCTCTTGTCACTAAAATATTTTCAAGATGTCTATCACCTACACCCATAACATAGCATAAAACACAAGATGATACACATGTCTTAATAAATCTTTTCCTCATATCTTGTATAGTAAGTGACGGATTTAAATCCATAATATAATTTTGCAGTGTTGTATTAAATTTGTGTTTAATATCATATAATGTTGAGGATTTTTCGACCATTTCTATCCATCCACAATTATCACAAACAGGAAATACATTATAGGTGTTAATATTAAGTATTCCTTTACAAACAGTTTGAAGAAAATTGGAAACAATCATAGTAAGTTTATCTTTTCTAACATCTTCAAATTTAACAAGTATATTGATAATTTTCTCTCCAGATTGTGTTTTAACAATGAGTGGTATTTTCCATGGTTTAGTAGCAGAGTTGAAAACCATTATACCTTCTGCAACAATTCCTATACATTCTACAGAACTATCCCACGGTAACTTAGCGGGACCATTTTGTCGAATCCATTTATTAACTTCTCTTTCCCATTTAACAGTAGGAAGCTTTAAAAATATATTTTCATTTATAAATTTTACAAAATCTAATGTTTTATATAAACTTATTTTGATTTTATTATCTATTTTTTTTAAGAATGAATTCATGACATTATTAAGTTTATAATATAAAATTTTATCTGCCATAAAAAACTCACATTCAAAGAAAAAAGCATAGCTTAACTGAATATTGGAAGTACATAATGGGATAATAATTTCCTCGAATACATTATAATTTTTTAGTCCAATATTTATAAGCCACGGAATTATCATTTTAAGTTCATTTAATTCTAATGACCTAAAATTATTTAAAAGCCAACACCTGGCTAATTTATTAGAAAGGATAATCTTGTTGTTACATATTTCTAAAATTTCTTCAATTTTGGGTCTTGATGAACAATTTCTTCTACAAGCTAATTTTTTACAATCATATTGTTGTATTTTTTTATAATAAAAAATTAAAATATCCTCAAGAATGGAAATTTTCTCTCCAGATTCAAAAGATGATAAACATTTTGATATCAATAAAAAATGTTGGGAGAATTCGTATCGATGATTCCATAGAAGCTTTCTTTCTAATTTAGTTAGAGGTTGGCAGGGCAATTTATATTGAACACCCTTATAAAAAGAGAGAATAGTATTAACACTTTTACACCATTCTTTATTAACAAGTCGAATATCGTATAAATCTTTGAAAGTAACAGGTAGATACGTAAATATATAAATATATTTGGAAGATTTTTTTATAAATTGTGTTTGTGAAAAACATTTTTTACACATTCTTCTTTCATTGTAAAGTAATGAATGTATTGAGAATGTTTTATCTGGCGGGGAAGTTAAATTTATTAAACTTGGTATAATATCCCATTCGTCTGCACAATATGAACAGAAAATTCGACCACATATTCTACAATGATGTTTTCTTTTCCATATAGAAAAAGAATCTTTACACTTATAACATTTACTTATATTTTTACTCGGTATCCATATAGAGGGAGTAGTAGTAGGTATTGAAATTTCGTTAGAAATAATTCTATTTTCAAACATTATAGACATACTTAAATTATTTGGGGTATTCATAATATTAATATGTATAAAATAATTTAATATATTTATATTAATTATTTAGGTTTAGTAGGTGTATCTTTAAGCATTTTAACCCCCCAAGCTGCGGCGACAATACCAGCTCCAGTCCAAATTGTAATATAATGTTTAGCCAATTCGTATTGTATCATATTAACAGTATGACATACAGGCGAGCCAAGACTAAATAATGTTTTAAAGACCCCAAAGAATGTAGGTGGTGAGCAGAAATAAACATAAGCATTTACGAGAGACCAATGTAAAAGAACAGTACTTGTAATTACTGCAGAAAATCTTAGTACAATATTAATGATAGTCATATTTATGCTAAAATTATTATAGGAGAATATGTTTCAATTTTCTATTTTCAAAGTCGTATACTTATTAAAACATTTTCAAATATACTTAGAAAGGAACCGTTTTAATAGTATATATCATGTCAAATGATGATTCTAGCAGCACAACGCCCCACGCGGGTGATACTTCTTCCGAACGACTTACAGGACGCGTAAAGTGGTTCAACAACAGGGCGGGTTTCGGTTTTGTTACAGTTATGGATGGTGAAAAGAAAGACGAAGATATTTTTGTACACCACTCTGGTATCGTAGTGAATAACGAGCAGTACAAGTATCTTGTTCAAGGAGAGTATGTTTCTTTTTCTCTTAGGGAGAGTGATAACAATGACCATCCTTACCAGGCAGGTGATGTACGAGGAGTTCTTGAGGGCTGGCTTATGTGTGAGACCCGAAATGCCAATCGTAGTTCGCGCGAGGACGGTGAGGAAGGAGAGGAGGAGGAGGATTCTCATCGCCGCCGCCCAGACAACCGTCGTCAAAATCGCCGTGTCCGTCCCAGCGGAAGTGGTCCCCGTGGAAGTGGTCCCCCCCGTGTAAGTGGTGCGGGAGGTTCTGATGAGTGGATTTTAACTCGCCGCTCTCGTGGAAATGGTCGCCGAAACCAGCAGAATGCATAAAATTAATATAATTTAACTAAAAAATTTTATTAATTATCCCCCACTATATTCAATTACTTAATATAAAAATAATTATTAGTCGAAAATTGATTTAAAAACGTCTCCATTAATGTAGAATATATGAATTCCTCCACTAAAAATTCTGTAGATACTTCCAATGTTACTGAACAGTTTGCTTCAGTTTTAAATTCACTTTCTGGGTTAAAATCTCATATCAGAGCACTTGAAGCACAAGTAAAATCTGTTGAGAAAAGTGTAAGAAAACAAATGAAACAATTAGAAAAAGAAAGAAATAAAAATAAAAATAAAGGTAACCGCAAAGCTTCAGGATTTGCCGTACCTACCAAAATTTCCAATGATTTGTGCAAATTTATGGGGAAACCAGAAGGATTCCAAATGGCTCGAACTGAGGTAACAAAATATATTATTAATTATATTAAATCTAATAATTTACCTGATAAAAAAAACAAAAAAGTCATTAACCCTGACACAGCTCTTAAATCTCTACTTGATATTAAACCTACCGAAGAAGTTACGTATTTCAATCTACAGAGATACATGAATAAACATTTTGTTTAATATATTTAAATACATTCATACATTTATAATTAAATATATGAATGATATTTTATCTACAAGATGGCCCGGTAAAAGATTAACAAACGAATTAAAATTTGACTGGAGTCAAGAAAATCAGGGAGAAAGAAATACATATTACCATGGAACACATAATAATATTATGACCTTTTTTATGTTTTTTAAAAATTTAACAAATCCAGTAGAAATTAATTTAAGATTTCATAATACAGAATACCCCTTTAAACCACCACAAGTCCTTATTGGTTCTGCAAAACATTCTTATATTTCTTTATTACCTTCTCGTTTGTCTTTTTCACAAAAAATTTGGGGTAACAAATGCCCTTGCTGCGATACAATCATTTGCAGAGGGAATTGGGGTCCAAATAATAAACTATCAGATATTACAAATGAAATACGAAAAAACTTTAATAAAAAAATCAGAACAATAGAAATTTTTTTATGTAAAAAAATTGTAGACAAACAATTTGGTCATTATTTACCAATTGAAGAATTCTTATGAATAAATTGATTTTAATATAATATTAATTATTTATATTAAAATATGAATCCTCAATCTCAAATTATTTCAAATACTATTTTACAAAAAAGAAACAAAGTTCTTTATTACGAACAAAATATAAAATTAATTGAAGAACAAATAATAAAATTAAAAAAAGACTTATTCCAAACATGCAAACATAATTGGGTAAGAGATTGGGACGATAGAAGTTGTCATTCAAGTTGGGTATGCGAACATTGTAAATTATATAAAAATCCTAACTATAATTAAATAGTTTAAAATCATAGTATATTATTATACATATTATGATTTGTTGTGTAGTATGGGATGTAATTTATTGTTTTTTATATGGAAAACGAGTAAAAGAAACTGTAGAAAAAGATTGTAGTAGAGAAAAAGATGATAAAGGAAGACGCTATAAAGTAGATAAAATGTAATTTATTAAACAATTACAACTACTTCTCTACTACAATCTTTTTCTCTACTACAATCTTTTTCTTCTATAAAAAATTTTATATTTTCTGACATAATATTTACTATACTTTCTTCACTTGCTTCTTCATTGTCATCATTATTACTTAATACAGATGATTTCGGCGAATTACTTAATACAGATGATTTCGGTGAATTACTTGACACAGAACTATCCGTCTTTTCTATCATACCATTAAGTCTCTCCGCTAATAAATAATTCATCTTCTCATTATATTCAATACCATAATTCATATGAGTATTTACTATTTTTTTCAATTGCTTAAATTCAATATCGGTTACTTTCAAATTTTCTCTTTGTATCATTTGCTTCATTTCATTATATAATCTATTATTCAGTACTGTTTGCCAGCATCTTTGTTTTTCCATTATCTCTATCTTTGATCTTATTTTATCCATTTTTATTGATAATCTGCGTTGAGGTATTTTATCTATTTTTTCATTAAGTATATCTAATTTTGATTTCTTTTCTTTAAAATAGTTTGTGAATATCTCTTTTTCTGCTGAATTTTTTATATCGACCCCATAATTTTCAAATTCCATTTCCATTGCCCATTTTTTTATTTTTTTTTGTTTTTCTTTATCAAAACATCTACAACATAACATCTTATTATCCTTGGAATAATATATTTTTAGAGTATCTCTTACATGAGATTTAAGGGACTTTAAAGTTAATGAAACAAAATAATAAAAGAAATATAACGATATGACACCATTACACAATAAGACAAATATTATTAAAATATCTTCAAATGTTCCTAACTCATATCCAGATTCAATCGTTCCAAAAAATAATCCTGTACTCAATGTTGCAACCAATGATAATAAACTTACACTTTCCAACTTATTACATATAATCCCATAATTTGTAATAGTATCATATGGTCTTAAAAAGACATGTAAAAAAAATGATATTTGTACCATTAAACTCGCTGCAATTATTTGATATCGTGGATTACTTCTTAAAAATACCGAAATTACTATTAAAGATGCTTTTTTCCCCATTATAATAAATTCATAATACCATCTTTTTTCTCTATAACCCAAAAATAAAAATGATAAAGGAGTAGAGCCATTATATCTATCCGATAAATCAAATAATCTGTATCTATAATTATATAATAGCTTAAAACCTAATAATGGTATGCCTATACCATATACGATTAATCCTATATAAGATGCAACCAAAAACCTATTATGTTGATATGTATAACATTCTACAGATAAATCTTTAACTAAATAATATTTATCTCCTATTTTTTCACAATTCATCACCTCTAATATTTTCTGGACAACAGTAGGCCAACTCAAAAATGTCCCCACTACTATCGCGGTCTTTTCCCAAGCTATAAAAAATTTACAAAAACCAGGTTCACTCTTTTTAAACATTTCTTTTTCTTCATTTGATTTTATTTTCTTTATTTTATTTATTTTTTTCCTACAAAATAATGCTGTTACGATAAATATCATTACTGTTACAACAAAAATATAAAATAATGGCATTATCAAGTATATCAAAAGTTTATCATAATATGACCAACCTATTGTACAATCTGACGAATAAAAACTAACTCGAGGAGATGAAAATTCTTTCGCTCTTTCAAAAAAATAACGAACTATCGGTGGCCAATTTATTTGAAATGAACTTGCCAATGAAAATACCTGAGCATAATTCATAAAAATTTTTACTACTCCATTTACTTCCTCTTTTTTATTTGTAGCCGGATTTGCTGTCTTTATAAGGAATATTACTAAAAATATACATATTATTGGTAGCAATATTGTTAAGGACATCGTTATTGTTGTATTCTCTGGACATTCAAAACACACTCCATCATTTTTTGCCCATCCCTTTTTACATACATCACATATTGGTCCCATATGACCTGGATAACATAAACTATCTGTACTTCTATTTATTATACCACCACTACAAGAATATATATTCTTACATTTATAAGTTATTGTTGTATCATTAGACGGACGCCAATAATTTTTTTTCAATATCATTGTTTCTGTAATAGTTCCCTTAGGACAAATAAAACTTATTGCATCACACTCTACACATAATTCATTTTTTTTATCATAGTAAAACCCTGACGAACATTCACAATATGTTTTTTCACTGTTTTGTTCTGTATTAGGTTGACATTCATTACATAATATTGTTCCTGTTATATTTGAATATCTACCTTTTGGACATTCTTCGCATAAATTATTTCCCATATTTGAAGAATATTTTCCTGGTTCACAATATGAACAAATTGACACACCTTCTCCTGAAAACATTCCAACAGAACACTTCTTGCAGTTATTTAAATTATCGATTCCTGTTTCATCATTAAATGTTCCTTCTGGGCAATATAAACACGTATCCAATGATGATGCTCCCTCTATTTTACTATAAAATCCAACCTGACATTCTATACAGTCTGTCTCATATTTTGATGACACTTTTGAACCCCATTTCCCGGATAAACAATATTTACAAACATTTATAGAATGCTGACCACTTATTTCATTATATCTACCTGATGGACAATCAAAACAAAATGAAAATTTATTTTCTTTATCTTCACTACTATATTTACCTGACGGACATAGTTTACATTCATTACTTTCCTTTTCTGAATATTTACCATTCGCACAAATTATACAGTTTTCTCCTGGATTATTAGTTTGTCCTCTATATTTTCCAGAAATACAACTCTTACACAAGTCTTTTGATATTAATCCGATTTCAACATTAAATTTACCAATTGGACAATCATTACAAGCATTCTCATCTACCGCACCTGATATATTTGAATACTTACCTGCCTTACATTTTTTACATATATCAATATGAGTTAAACCTCTTAAGTTATTATATCTTCCCATCTCACAAGCTATACACTCTATTCCATACATATCACTTAACTTTCCTTCTGGACATTCCTGACATTCTTCAAAACCTCGTCCTGATATTTGACCTGGGACACATTCTTTACATAAATTTAAATCTTCTCTATATTTACCCCTATCACATTTTATACAACTATCATTAGACCCTGCACCTTCAACTAAACCTATATAACCTTCTGCACACTCTTTGCATTCATTCTCATTTATTATACCTAATTCATCAGAATACTTACCAATTGGGCATTTTGAACACTCTATACCTGATACTAAGCCCAATGAATAACTATATCCGCCTTTGGGACAATTTATACAACTTATTCTTTTACTTGCCCATTTTCCTATTTCACAAAAAATACAATCATCTTCTCCTTTATCCGATATTTTACCTGGTTCACATTCCAAACAATCTTCTATTGTATCTGAACCATCTACTGTTGAATATTTTCCTTTTAAACAATAATCACAATTAATTCCTCCTTCTATTTTTGAATAATAGCCCTTTGGACAATCATCACAATATATTGTATTTACACCATTCGAATATTTACCTGGAATACATTTTGTACAAAATATACTCTGTAATTTATCAGAAGAATATCCTGGATTACAGTATTCGCAAAAACCACCATGACTTTCTGAATATTTACCTCTTTCACAAATCTCACAAAAATCATTTTTTATACCTCTTCCCGGCGAACATCCCATCAAATCAACCGATGCAATTTTCATATAATAATTATTCGAATTAGGTGCTAAAAATAACTTTCCATAAGTAAAATCCATTAAAGATATATTCAAATTGTTAAGGTAGCTTGTATAAACATAATTATTAGAATTCTGCTCTTCAATACTAAAAATTTGATAACTATCCATCTCTATCTCCATATCTTTCGCATTTATTTTTACAACACCGCTATTATCATATTTTGTAGATATTATAGCATAAATATATCCTGTATTTACATCTACCTCTATATTTGTTATTACACCCCAATCTGTTGGCATTTTTAAAAAATCTATATTACAATTTTCATTCAAGGGTAATCTATCAAAATCATAATTGTATTGATAAATTTCACTTGTTAATGCTCCAGTTACTACATATATCTTTTTTAAAAATGTATCTACCTCTATATCGCTTATACGGGTTAATCCATCTAATGTTATTAATCTTGTATTATTTTTAATAAATGGTAAAGAACCATTTATTTCTAATAATAAAGAATCTCCGTAACCGTTATCTTGTAAAAAATATAATAAACCCGTTTCTACGTTTTTAAAACTTTTTTTTATCTCTGAAAAATAAACATCCTGTTTGTGGGTTTCACCTGTCATCATATTATTTTCTATTTCATAAATATATTGAAATTGGTCAACTAATTGAACAACTGGTGTAGTGATATCTAATTTCCAAATTCCTGTATAATATCCTCCAAACCCTAACCATAAATAATTATCACTTAAAACCGATGTTGTTGGTATCTGTATATATTTATATTCGTGATAACTATTTGGAGAAAATTTTTCTATGCCAGGAAATTGTCGAAAATTTGTTCTATCAATAAAACTCATCGTTTGTAGATTTATTCTTACCAACCCACTATCAAAATTATAATTAGTTTCACAATCATATTTATTATTTCCAATATAATATAATATATTTGAGTTTTCATCGATACCACATGATACTATATTATCATTTCCTAAATTACCTTGAGCGAATGTATATTCCGCACTTTGTTGTCCAATCAATAGCTTATCCTCAAATATATTATTTTCCAAATTGTATTTTAAAATTTCTACATACTTTTTACTATTTTGACATTGTTGTACTTTATTATAATAATAACCTACTCCCATTGTTTGCGTTGATGTCACATAATATATATGATTTGTATTTGGTGATTTTATTGCACACCCAAAACCGACTCGAGGCCATTTACTTCTTGAAATAAGTTCGTCTTCGGGTATAGCTATGTAACTTACATTACTTCTATTACTTGATAAATATGATGATTTACACATATTAAAAAATAACATTAACCACAATAAATGTAACATTAAAATTATACACAATAAATATATTAAAAACAAGACTATTTAACGATTAACAATAAAATTGAAATATTATAAATTCTATATTAATTATTTATATATTATATATTATGAAGTTTGCAAATGATGAATTCCCTACCTCTTTACTTAATTCCGAAACTGATTTTCAAAGAATATTTTCCCAATGGCCATTTCCTCTTTCAGATTTTCAAAAATGGGCTATTTATTCTATTTATAATTCGAATGATACACTTGTATGTGCCCCTACAGGTTCGGGAAAAACTTTACCAGCTGAGTTTGCCATTAAGCATTATACTCAGAAAGGGAAAAAAGTTATTTATACTACTCCAATTAAAGCATTAAGTAATGATAAACTTGCAGAATTAAGCGAAAAATTCCCTAATATCTCATTTGGACTTCTTACTGGAGATAACAAATTTAATCCTGAAGCACAAGTTTTAATTATGACTACTGAAATTTATCTTAACACTCTATTGAAACTTATGTTTGTTAAAAGCCAACCTGATTATGATGCCAATAAATTAAGTCTTGAATTTAATATAGATATTGACAATGAGCTTGGTATTGTTATTCACGACGAAATTCATTACATTAATGATAGAGAGAGAGGACATGTTTGGGAAAAATCTATTATGAACCAACCCAAACATATTCCTTATATCGGTCTTAGTGCTACTATTGCCTCTCCCAAAACTCTTTGTAAATGGTCAGAAAACCCCAATCAAGCTAACAGGGGTGAAATTTATCTTTGTGAATCTAAAATTAGGAATGTTCCTCTCGGTCACTATTCCTTTATGACTCTACCCGATTCAAACATAAATAATCTCAAAGGTATTGATGGGAATATGTTAGGTGAAATGTGTAATAAGCTCGTACTAATTAAATATCAAGATAAACCATTTGCAGAAAAAACTTATGACAAAATCAAAAAATCCTTGAAATATATTTATGATAGAAAAATTAAGGTCAAACAGTCCTTTGTATTTAACAAGGCCATTGATTATCTTAGACAAAATAATTTGCTTCCTACTTTAGTATTTGTATTTTCAAGAAAACAATGTCATGTTTGGGCTAAAATGGTTCAAAAATCTTTGTTTGAAGCAGATTCAAAAATTCCTAGTATTATTGAACAAGAAGCAAAAAAAATTTTAATCAGTAAATTATCAAATTGGAAAGAGTATGTCGCTTTATCAGAATTTCATCAAATTTCAAGGTTATTACAAAAGGGTATTGCTGTTCATCATAGCGGCGTTACACCTGTTTTCCGTGAAATGATTGAAATCTTGTATAGAAAACAATATATTAAATTACTCGTAGCAACAGAAACTTTTGCAATTGGTGTTAATGTCGCTATTAAAAGTGTTATTTATACTGGTCTCCAAAAATATGATGGTAAAGGATTTAGATTCCTACACAGTCACGAATATGGTCAAGGTGCTGGACGTGCTGGAAGAAGAGGTAAAGATGATAAAGGAACTATTATTCATTTAACAAATATTTATGATAATAGAGATAGTATGCCACCCGCGTCTGTTTATAGAAGAATGTTAAGTGGCAAACCAGAAACATTATCATCTAAATTCTGTATCGACTATAAACTTATTGTATCAATGTTAGCCAGTGGTAATACTGATTTTGTTGGTTATGCAAACAAAAGTATGTTATCAAATGAAATTTCAGGTGAATTATCCAGATATTTAACAGAACAATCCGAACTTATTCAACAAAAAAAAAGTAAGGAAGATGGACTTAAATTTCTAATAACTCCTTTTAATACTCTACAAGACTATCATAATGATAAAGAGATATTACAAATGTTATCTAAAAAGAAACAGAAAATAATTCGACGTAGAATTTCTAATATTAAAGAAAGTTACAAAACACTAGACACTGATTACAAAAAATATTGTAGTTTATTGGAAATACAACATAATCTTGCTAAAGTCACCAAAAAAATTGAAAATACCAACTCCTATATCAAAAGTAAAATTTCTCTACATACTCAAGTTTTAAAACATGAAGGATTTATTGAAGGTGAATTCACCAATGAAGATTATAGTCAATTAGTACCTACTGTTAAGGGAATGATTGCTGCTAATCTACACGAAATTCATCCTCTTGCTGTAAGTGATATTTTAAAAGATGGGTGTCTTGATAATCTTAGAGTTGAAGAACTTGTAAGCGTATTAAGTGTATTCACATCTATTCGTATTAGTCAAGAACATGCGTATCCTAATATTTCAAGCACATCTGTAAATGACAAAATCAAATCAGCAGTTAAGCATATCAAAAATAGATTAAACTATTATTATGATATTGAATCACATAATCAAACAAATTTTACAAATTCTTATAATATTCAGTATGATATGTGTGAATATATGTATGCTTGGTGTTCCGCAGAAAATCAAGCAGCTTGTAATAAAATTTATATTGACGCAAAAAAATATAACATTTATATTGGTGAGTTTGTAAAAGCTATCTTAAAAATTGTAAATATTTGCAAGGAATTGGAAAAAGCGTGTATTATTCAGGAAAATATGAAACTATTACATACGCTTAGTTTTGTTAAAGACAAAGTTCTCAAGAGCATTGCGACTAATCAA
>TARA_R110002074_G_scaffold251741_5_pt1 | contig 11957 bp, 15 predicted proteins | sample TARA_R110002074 | Tara Oceans TARA_R110002074 (sample SAMEA4397215) | marine metagenome | biome: Polar Biome; feature: [MIX] marine epipelagic wind mixed layer (ENVO:01000061); material: water (ENVO:00002006), including particulate matter (ENVO:01000060) such as... | depth 10-100 m
ACGGGAGTTAACCAAGATGTTTTAAGAGGAAGCTTTAGTGGAATTATAAATCATTATAATGTTTCGGCAAAAAAAATTGATTGTGCTGGACTTGATATACAAAAGTTGCTAGGGTGAACTGGAGTGTGCGAGGTTTTTTTTGTTATTCCAGTCTTTAGACAACAAAAATGATTGTGTGGGAGTATATACTGACGGGCATATGTTTTTTGATGATTTGCCTGACGGTTTGAGTCACACATGGTCTTGGTCTCCATACCTGCCAGAAGGAATTGAATATGCCCAAATTTGGGTAGGTGGTAAAAGCTTGGGTGAGATTTGCCCACCTCATCTGTTCGATTCTTGGCTCGAATCGAACAGGCGCTTAAAGGCTTTCTTTAGATCATTTTCGTTGGCGAAAATTGATTTAGACGAGCATTGTTTTTTTGACTTGGTGGATAAGTCGTTTTTAGAGAGTCACTGCGAAATTAAAAATAAAATCTGTGAATGGGTTTTCGAAAATTACCCAAGGCCCGAAAACCATGACAAGATGGTGGAAGTCCTACAAGTCTTGGAGAGCATTAAGAGTTATGAAATTAATATTGATGATAAAACCATAGAGAATGAAAGGTATAAAGAAAATGTTAGAGAATTTAATAGCAAGGTATCTAAGTATAAGCGAAGTGTTGATTATTCTATTTTTGGTTCCGCTACTGGTCGGCTGACAACTAGTAAGAAGTCGTTTCCTATTCTTAGGTTGGATAGAAAATACCGAAATTTTGTTAAACCAAATAATGATTGGTTCGTTGAATTTGATTATAATGCGGCTGATATTCGATCCTTATTCTACATCATGGGGAAGGCGCAGCCACAAATTGATGTCCATCAATGGAATGTTGAAAATATATTTAACAATAATATTAGCAGAGATGTAGCAAAGAGACTGATTTTTTCTTGGTTATATGATTTGAAGAAGAGTGACAAGAAGCTTGAGAAAGTATACGGTCGCGATTATATCCTTAGAGAATATTGGGATGGTAAGAGTGTGGTTAACCCTTTTGGCAGGAAGTTATTAGCTGACAAAAAGCACGCGATATCATACCTCATACAAAGCACAACGGCTGATTATGTTTCTGGAAGGATGGTTGAGGTAAGTAAAATATTAAAAAATCTAAAAACCAGGATCGCTTTTAGTATACACGACTCTATTGTGGTAGATTTAGATTGGTCAGAGAGGCATGTAATCAGTGATATACTACAGTGCATGAGGCAAGATGGTTTTTTGGTATCCGTTAACACTGGTAAGAATTTCGGAAGCTTAGAGAGGCTTAAGATATGAACGTAGTCGGGCTCGGCGGGGCTGGTTGTAAAATTGCTAAATGCTTTGAAGCATATGACCAGTATAATGTTGTATATATTGATCACGAATCACATGGCAACACTACCGTGTTGGTAGATAAACAGGACCACCCAGAGAAGTATGAATCTTCAGAAATTGACTTTGATGAGGTGAGAGCTTTATGCAATGACGTAGAAATGGTATTTTTTGTTTGTGGGGCGTCCCTGGTATCGTCTCTATCTCTTCGTATTCTGGAGCACATTCAAGACAAGAAGATTCACGTTTATTATGTACGGCCAGATATTTCTATGTTAAGTTCCATGAGGCAAGCGAACGAGAAGGTGGTGTTTAATGTATTGCAGCAGTTCGCTAGATCCGGTAAGTTTGATAGAATAACACTGTTAGATAATCAAATGATAGAGGAGCTTCTTGGCGATATGCCGATAATTGGATTTTGGGATAAAATTAACGAAGTTATATCATATAGTGTTCACATGTTAAATGTTTTCCATAACAATACCCCCGTGTGGGGAGGGCTGGAGCAGCCAAATATCTCTAATCGCATATCTAGTTTCGGCATGAAGGATATGAGCACTATGAAAGAAAATATGTTTTTCTCGCTTGACGGAGAAAAAGAGCTATGCTACATATATGCTGTCAACAGAGAGAGACTTGAGGAAGCAAACGACTTGCTAAAGAAGATCAGAGAAGATCTCAAGTCTCGCCTAACAGACAATCTAAATATTTCATTTGGTATATTCCCTACTGATTATGATAGGGATGTTGGGTATGTTCTAAAGCATACCTCTATAGTGCAATAAACTAGCAGTAGAAAGATATCTTTCTACTGACTTTAAATAAGTAAGATAGGAGAAATTACATGGGTATCAACCTGGACGCAATGAAGAAGAAGCTGAGCCAACTAGATTCTAAAGGCTCTGGAGATAATAAGTTTTGGAAGCCTACTCTTGGGGATCATGATGTTAGACTCTTGTGTCCTTCGGACGGTGATCCTTTTCGCGAGTATCATTTTCACTACCTCAAGGTAAATGGCAAGAATAGGAGTATTCTTTGCCCAAATAGAAATTTTGGAGATGATTGCCCAATCTGTCAATTTGCTTCATCGCTTTGGCGAGATGCAAAAGATGCTGGCGACAAGCAGATGATGAATCAGGCTAAAGACCTGTTTGTTAAGCAGCGTTATTTCTCTCCTGTTGTTGTGCGTGGTCTTGAGCAGGATGGTGTAAAGATTTGGGGTTATCCGGTTACGAGCTATCGTAAACTCATTAGTTATGTTCTAAATCCAGACTACGGAGATATTACTGATATTGAAAACGGCACGGACATCACAGTGAAGTGTGTAAAGATTCCTGGCAAGCTGTATAATGGGACAGAACTGGAGGCTCGTCGTAGAACAACGCCACTATGTTCTGACGTGCTGGAAGATGGAGAGGAATGTTCGAAGTTGCTTAACCAGCTTGAAGATATTGACTTCGGTAATATCTTCAAGAGGGCCTCGACACAGGAGGCCAAGAATTTGCTTGATGAGTCCTTGGCAAACGAGAATACAACAGGAGAAGAGAAGATGCACTATAATGCACCAGATACAGTCAGTGAAATTGATCAAGCTTATAAAGAATTGATGAATAATTAACAAAAATGTCAAACTATTTATAGTTTGTATACATACCGCAGGTAGGCACGGGTTTATAGGTGCCTTATTCGGAGGAAATATTATGTTTTTAGTTGATGTGAATAAAGTCTGGAGTTGGATTACGGAAAATCGTAATTTAGTTCTAGCAGCAGTTTGTTTTGTTGTGCTTAGTGTTTTCCTGCTTTCGTCTTGTACCGAAGAGCAGAGTAATAATGCTACCTTTGCAGATGAGGAGGTGGAAGTAGAGGTAATTGATGCACTACCCCCTGGCATCGAGGGGGATGACAAAGAACTTAATCTGAATAGTGAGGGTGATGGTAACGAAACAGTGCATCACACGATTAAGCGTAAGAACTTTGTCAATGCTTATACAATCGTTAACAATAATTAAATTTAAGGGAGTTTGAATGCCGCGTAAGCAGAAGAAGAAAGAGAGCAATCCGGCAGGAAGACTTTCCATAAATGAGATGCGCTCCATGATCAACAAGCGAGTTGGTCATGTAGTCGCTCATGATCTTAAAGAATCAAATCCTACTGTAGTGACAGATTGGATTCCAACTGGTTCTCGCTGGCTGGACTCAATAATCTGCCGAGGTAAGATGGCAGGGATCCCGATGGGTAAAATCGTCGAGATTGCTGGGCTCGAAGGGACTGGGAAGTCGTATATGGCAGTGCAGGTAGCTGCTAATGCTATGAAGAAGGGAATTGATGTAATCTATTTTGATTCAGAGTCAGCAATTGATCCTGGATTTTTAGAATCATCCGGGTGTGATTTGGATAAGTTGATTTATGTCCAGGCTACAAATACTGAAATGGTGTTAGAAACCGTTGAGGATCTGCTTGGCTCAAATCAAAACCAGATGTTGTTTATTTGGGACTCCCTAGCCAATACGCCGTGTATTACTGATCTGGAAACAGATTTTAACCCTCAACGCTCTATGGCTTTGAAACCAAGGATTTTAAGTAAAGCTTTTTCTAAGCTTACAATACCTTTGGCTAATACAAATTCAACTCTGTTGATATTGAATCAACTTAAGACCAATATCACAAGTAATATTGCGGAGGCTCTAACAAACCCATACTTTACTCCAGGAGGTAAAGCACCAGCATATGCTTATTCGTTGCGTATTTGGCTGACTGGGCGAAAGTCCAAGAAAAGTTTCATACTTGACGAGAGGGGTTATCAAGTCGGATCTGAGGTGAAAGCAAAGATTAAGAAGTCACGCTTTGGTACACTACATCGAGAATGTGTATTCCAGATCATATGGGCAGGAGGGCAGGCTCATATTCAGGATGAGGAGAGTTGGTATGAGGCCGTTAAGTCATCTAGACATATAGCTTCGAAGGGGGCATGGCTTGAGTTGACATACGAAGACGGCGAGAAGGAAAATTTCCAAAAATCTGGATGGGTTAGCAATTTGAACGATCCGTCTAATACTAGATTTAGGGAAAGAATTCTACAAATCATGGATGAAGAAGTTATCCTAAAATTTGAGAAAAATGAAGGGGATCCTTCTGATTTCTACGACATAGAAAACGAAGAGTAAACCTCATTGACATGCCGCTCTCTGCTCATTATTACTAGTGACAGAGAGCGGCATTTATTTTACTGGAGTTTTGGCACATGAAGCGCTTACTTATTATCGATGCTCTGAATATGTTTGTACGTGCATATATAGTGAATCCAAGCATTTCTACTAACGGCAACCCAGTTGGAGGAGTCCTTGGATTTTTGGGTATCTTAAGAAAGCTGGTCAGAGAGTCTAAACCAGATCAGGTTATTATATGCTGGGACGGCCCAGGGGGGTCTCTAAAACGTCGCCATATTGTGAAAGAGTACAAAGAGGGCAGGAAGCCTTTAAGAAAGAACTATGAAGTACAAGGCATGGATGAGCAGTCTGAGACAGCAAACAAAGTATGGCAACAGTATCTTGTGTTAGATATCATTAATAATATGCCCATTATTCAACTTGTTTTAGAGGGTGTCGAGGCAGATGATATTATTTCTTATGTGGCTAGTCACTCGGCGTACAAAGGGTGGCAGAAAGTGATTGTATCTTCGGACAAAGACTTTATCCAGCTGTTGGATGACGAGACGATACTGTTGAGACCCACGCAAAAACAAATCATGACAGCGAAAACAGTCACAGAGGATTTTGGAATCTCGCCGGAAAATTTTGTTCTCGCAAGAGCGATAGCAGGGGATAATTCCGATAATTTGAAGGGTGTCCCAAGGGCAGGACTAGCTACGATAGCAAAAAGACTGCCTTTTTTGTCGGAAAGTAAGCAACATAACTTGGGCACCATTTACGATTTTTGCAGAGATCAGGAAAGTAAGATTAAATTTTTCGATAACGTGCAGCAATACTTTGACTTAGTGGAAAAAAATTATAAAGTTATGAACTTGACTCCGCCAAGTATTTCTCCCCAAGGAAAAAATAAAATTAATCATTCGATATTAAACTTTGATTTTGCTCTTGATGCGACAAATCTCAGAACAATATCGATTAAGAATGGTTTTGCACAATTCGATTGGTCCGAGCTGATAGCTTTGATGCGCAGAATCAAGAACGAAAACATTGGTGCTTGAGTAAGGGCGTCAAGTATGCTAACATACCCCAGGAGTATTGATGAGTAGGACTAGTATATCTTTTTCTAAGTATGGTAAGTCTTTCCAAGAGGACTTATGCCAGCTCATACTTGATGAGCGGCCTTTTGCCGATCAAATCTTTGAGGTGTTGGACCTTAATTTCTTGGAGCTAAAGTACCTACAGGTATTTGTGGCCAAGATAGTACAGCACAGAAAAAAATATCAAATACACCCAAATAGAAAAGTGATGATTACAATCATCAAGTCAGGTTTGGGCGATTACAATGAGGCTACAAAGAAACAGGTTGTGGACTATGTGTCGCGAGTCTTGTCTCGTGGGGCAATTGAGAATAGGGAGTTCATTAAGGATACTTCATTAGATTTTTGCAGAAAGCAAAAATTAAAAGAAGTTATGATAAAATCTGCAAAACTTATCAATTCATCATCCTTTGACGAGATCGCTGATCTAATTAGCCAAGCGATCAAGATGGGTAGTTCTACCGACTTTGGTTACGACTATTTAAAGGATTTTGAAAAGAGATATGAGCCAAAGACGAGAGACCCCGTTACTACTGGTTGGACTGAAGTTGATGCCATTACTCGTGGTGGTCTTGGTATTGGGGAGCTTGGTGTTGTCATTGCACCAACTGGTGCCGGAAAGTCTATGGTATTGGCACACCTTGGGGCAACATCTGTAAAAGCTGGGAAGACAGTGCTCCATTATACTCTGGAACTTTCAGAGACTGTTATTGCAAAGCGGTATGACGCTTGCATCAGCGGTGTTAGTTTGGATGAGCTTTTCCAGTATAAAGACCAGATTAGGGAAATTGTTGAAGAAGTGGAAGGTGCTCTGATCGTAAAGGAGTATCCAACAAAATCTGCTAGTGTCGAGACAATTCGAGCACACTTGCAAAGACTGAAGGCGCGTGACATATCCCCAGATATGATCATTGTTGATTATGGCGACCTTTTGAAACCTGTGACGGCAAATAAAGAAAAAAGAATAGAGCTTGAATCTATTTATGAAGGACTGAGAGGTTTAGCTCAAGAATTTAAGTGTCCTGTGTGGACAGCATCCCAAACGAATCGTTCGGGCTTGAACGCAGAAATTATTACCATGGAGTCAATCTCGGAAGCATTTTCTAAATGTTTCGTGGCTGATTTTATTTTCACTGTTTCTAGGACAATGCAAGATAAACAAGCTAATGGTGGGAGGATCTTTATCGCTAAAAATAGATTTGGACCTGACGGCATTCTATTTCCAATTGATATGGATACATCCAAGGTGAAGATCAGCGTCAAGACACTACAGTCGATGTTAGAGGTAGGACAAGTTCCAACCACTGCCAAGGAACAATCAGAGATTCTTAAAGAAAAGTATAAAAAATTTAGAAGTAACATTTAAAAGGGGATAAAAATGGAAGTCGCAACGAGAATTTTGTCGGATATTACGGTTCACATGAAGTATGCAAAGTATATGGATAGCGAGTACCGTCGTGAAGTGTATAAAGAGATTGTGGATAGAAACCTAAACATGCATATTAAGAAGTATCCTGTTTTGGAAGGGCAGATTCGGGATGCTTATGAGTTAGTTTACGATAAAAAGGTTCTTCCTTCTATGCGGTCAATGCAATTTGGTGGCAAGCCAATTGAAGTAGCGCCTAATCGAGTGTTTAACTGTGCCTATATGCCTATTGACCATCCTCGGGCTTTTGCAGAGGCTATGTTTTTGCTCCTTGGCGGCACTGGTGTTGGATTCTCCGTGCAAACACATCATGTTGACAAACTCCCAGAGATCACTAAGCCCAATGTAAAGCGAACTCGGCGTTATTTAATTGGCGACTCGATTGAAGGTTGGGCAGACGCAGTTAAAATGCTAGTTCTCTCGTATTTTAGTGGCACTTCAAAATTGCGTTTTGATTTCTCCGACATCAGGGTCAAGGGTTCACGTTTGGTTACATCTGGAGGTAAAGCTCCTGGACCCCAGCCTCTTAAAGAGTGCCTCGTTAAGGTTGAGGGAATCCTGGAGAGAAAGGAGAATGGTGACAAATTAACTTCCATCGAAGTGCATGATATTGTGTGCCATATTGCTGACGCTGTTCTAGCTGGGGGAATCCGAAGGGCTGCACTCATCTCGCTATTTTCCGCTGATGATGACGAAATGATTTCTGCAAAATCTGGCAATTGGTGGGAAACTAATCCACAACGCGGACGAGCAAATAACTCGGTTGTATTGATGCGACACAAGGTGACAAAGGAATTTTTTGTTAATTTGTGGGATCGAGTTAAGGCTTCTGGTGCTGGCGAACCAGGATTTTACTTCACTTTCGATAAGGACTGGGGAACTAACCCGTGTTGTGAGATCGCATTGCGGCCTTATCAATTTTGTAACTTAACAGAAGTCAATGTCTCCGATGTCAAGACCCAGGAAGATCTGGAGGAACGTGTCCGTGCGGCTACTTTTATTGGCACGTTGCAGGCTTCGTATACCGACTTTCACTATTTGCGGCCAGTTTGGCAAAGAAATACAGAAAAGGATGCTCTGATCGGGGTCTCCATGACCGGTATTGCTTCTGGAAATGTGCTGAGATTGGACATGACGGCTGCTGCAAAAGTTGTAAAAGAAGAAAACGTTCGAACTGCGGCTTTGCTTGGGATACGGCCAGCTGCAAGAACAACTTGCGTTAAACCAGCTGGAACCACTTCTTTGGCTCTTGGTACTTCATCTGGCATACATGCCTGGCATAGTGATTACTATATTCGTCGCCTTCGAGTAGGAAAAGATGAACCAATTTATAAGTACCTGTCAGAATTCCATCCAGAGCTTGTCGAGGACGAGTATTTTCGGCCTCACGATACATCTGTCATCTCTGTGCCACAGAGAGCCCCACAAGGGTCGATTACTCGCTCAGAGAGCGCTTTAGAGATGCTTGAGAGGGTAAAGAAGGTGAGTATAGAGTGGATTAAGGTTGGCCACTGCAAGGGGCAAAATACCCATAATGTAAGTGCAACAGTTACAATTCGGGAGCATGAGTGGGCGACTGTTGGGGAATGGATGTGGGACAACAGAGAGCATTACAATGGGCTTTCTGTTTTGCCTCATGACGGAGGTAGTTATATTCAGGCCCCGTTTGAAGAGTGCGATGAGGCGACCTACAATCATCTTCTAGAAAGTCTTGTTGGCATTGATTTGACTAATGTTGTTGAGACACAGGACAATACAGATCTTTCTGGGGAGCTGGCTTGTTCCGGTGGCAGTTGCGAAGTGGTGTAGACAGGTTCTTATAGGGAGGTTCGTAATGGCAGAGGTTGAAGACAAGTGGGAGGACAACACCCCAGGCAAATTCTATGTAGATAAAGAGTGTATTCTTTGTTCGGTATGTGAAGATGTGGCACCTAGCAATTTTAAGGTGTCTGAAGAAGGGGAGTACGATATCTGCTTCAAACAGCCAGATGGAGAAGAAGAACTATCTCAGTGTTATACAGCCTTAGCAGAATGTCCAGTCGACGCCATTGGAGACGATGGGCAAGGTGAAGCATAGAAATTTGTTCTTGACCTTTCGCCTCATGTATAGTATATAAAGTATGTGAGGCGAAAGGTGAATTTTAATTATTTGTTACCAAAGAATGAGACTTTTACAAAGTGTCGTGGTTCGAAGATTCATTACTTTGTGCCAACAAGCCATGTTGAGGCGACTTTTAACCATGTTGCTGTTAGGTTCCGTTGCAAGAAGTGTGGCAAGTTGGCCACTGCTTTTTTAGATCAAGAACAGTATAAAACTAATAAGCATATTATTGCTAAATTCGGAGAACTTTGATGAGGAATGTCCTACCGACTAATAATTGGATTCATGTAAGGCTCCAAGCCGAAGAAGAGAGGGAAGAAGAGACACTTGTGTTTCTACCAGAAGATTTTAAGAGGGCAGAAAAGCCTTACAAAGCTGTTGAGGTTGTTAGTGGGTATGATTATCAACAAGGCGATACAGTAATTGTGCCAACCCACACTATTCAGGATATCGAAGTGGATGGGGAGACTATTTACCTTGTCCTGCACAATCATGTAATGGCATTTCTGGTGGAAGAGGAAGATTAGCTGTATCTAACGAAGTGTGCTAATCATATCTTGAGAGTTGTACACTTTTGCAAAAGAAATAGAATATTTAGAAGCTTTTCTTGTTACCGAATATGACACTACCGTGATCTTCGGGAAAAATGAGAAAGATGCTTTTTATTATGATGCGAATTGTATCGGCATCAATACCAATCATACAAAAGAGATACAACTTTTTTGCTTGCTACATGAGGCTGGGCACCTTATCCTGAGAACCAGAGATGACTTCAGGGTCGTTTATTCTGATAGTTCTGAAGTCGCGAGAACACAGGCTAACAAAGTGGACGTGGTGCGCGAGGAGATAGACGCCTGGACAGAGGGAAGGCTGCTTGCGGGGTATCTCAATATCCATATTGACGAGAGTAAATGGAACCGCTATTGGAAACGTCAGATATTCAAGTACATCAAATGGGCATCAAAAATCTAGAAAGAGGTTGAAATGAATATTTTTACTATCGAAGGGAATCCAAGCACTGGAGAGGTTGATTGGGTTAAGTCTGCTAGATCCCAAGACAACTATCGTGTTGTCAAGATGATTCTGGAATCATGTCAAATTTTATGCACTGTCTTAAACGAGCAAGGCGTGAAAGCGCCTTATCGTTCGTTCAACCCGAAGCATCCCTCTTGTCTTTGGGCAGCGGAGAGTTCTGATAATTTTACAAAGCTTGTAATCCACTGTCGGGCAATGCTTGAGGAGTATACGGAAAGATTCGGGAAGGTCCACAAGTGTGGTGCTGTTTTAGATAAGATTACAGCACTATACGAGCCGGGAAGATTTAGTAATCACAATCCAACTCCTATTCGCCAAGCGATGCCTCAAGAATACAAGAGTGGCAACCCTGTAGACTCATACCGCAGATTCTACGCTAGCAAGCCAAGAGTCAGGTATCCGCAAAACAAAATCCCTTCATGGTTTAGGGAATATCGCGGTGATTTGCCGTTTGAGGTGGTTTGATGGGCTGGATAAGCGAAATAGATGCGACAATTATTAAACAAGCCCTTGTATACACAAGGAGTAGCTGGGAAGAGTGGCACAAGCAGGGCATCTTTCCTGATGGATGGGATGAAGATAGTGTTCTAATGATGCTTGATAAACTGGAGTCTGTGAATGAAAAGTGGGACTCTATGTTTTCCAAGTCACGACCGGAACTTCCAAGTAACGTCTTATCTTTCCCAGGAGGTGAAGAATGAATAATATGAAATATCAAATTGTTTATGCGGATCCTCCCTGGGATTATAAAGGGCAAAAACAACACACTGGTAAAGATGGGAAGGATAGTGGTGGAGCAGAGGTCCATTACCCCTGCATGAAACTGAGAGAACTCAAGAAATTAGACATTCAAGATTTTTGCGATGACGACTGTCTACTTTTCATGTGGACGTCCAGTCCGCACTTAGACCAGGCAATTGAATTGTTGAAAGCCTGGGGGTTTTCTTGGGCCACTGTTGGTTTCGTCTGGGATAAACAAAAGGTAAACCCAGGTTTCTATACGATGAGTCAGGTTGAGCTTTGCCTCATTGGAAAGCGAGGAAAGATTCCGAAGCCAAGGGGAGCAAGAAACATTCGTCAGCTGGTTTCTGAAATGAGGCGCAAGCATAGCCAGAAGCCAGATGAGGTAAGAAAAAGAATTGAGCAGATGTTCCCAACCCAAAGTAAAATTGAATTGTTTGCTCGCGAAGCAAATGATGGTTGGGATTGTTTTGGCAATGAGGTGGATTCTGATATTCAAATAGGATTTAGAGGTGAAGAGTGAAAAAATCAATAGAATTATATGGAGATAAAATTGGTCGAGTGGATCTTGTGGATTGGATGGGCAATGATCTTACTATTGTTAATAGTGCTCGTGTCTCTTTCGGGAAACAAAAGGAAACGATAGATGAGAAAGACGAAAGGCTTATCAATTATTTGGTCAAGCATCGGCACACGAGCACGTTTGAGCATAATCTCGTTACTTTTCGGTTTACTGTGCCTCTGTATGTACGAAGTCAACACCACAGACACAGAACGTGGTCGTATAATGAGGTTTCCCGTAGATACACGGATATAAACATCCAGTTCTACGAGCCAGAAGAGTTTAGGACACAGCACAAGTCCAACCGACAGGCATCAAATGCCGAAGAGTTGATTGATCCTCGTATTTTGGAAGAAAAATATAGAGGGGATAGAGATTATATTCCAAATACAGCATCTAGATTGGTGGCGCTGCATCATAGGGAATCGTTGCAACTTTTTAATAAGTTGATCGAAGCAGGCGTTTGCCGGGAACAAGCAAGAGGCGTTCTACCA
>TARA_R110002074_G_scaffold97249_1_pt1 | contig 11956 bp, 13 predicted proteins | sample TARA_R110002074 | Tara Oceans TARA_R110002074 (sample SAMEA4397215) | marine metagenome | biome: Polar Biome; feature: [MIX] marine epipelagic wind mixed layer (ENVO:01000061); material: water (ENVO:00002006), including particulate matter (ENVO:01000060) such as... | depth 10-100 m
CATTTCTTCTAAGGTTTTTTTGTGTCCTCTATATTAGTATATAAGGGGTTCAATCACAAGACTACCTGCCCTTGTAGTTGTGCTTGAGATTGTAGTTGTCCGTCTAACTGTGATTGTACTACATACGCCTGCATAGCATCTGGACTATCTAGCCTAGCAGGTAAAGGTACTTGCATATTACTTGCCATACTAGCAACAGAAGAACCGCCACCGCCACCAAAGCTACCACCACTTACACCACCACCACCAGAAGTGCCTGCTTGGTTTAGTATGTTCTTAACTCCTGCAAAACCAGCTAGAACAGAACCAACCATTTGAACAATAAGCAAAGGTGTAATTACAGGAGCAGCAGGGCCACCGCTTGAGCCTGCGGAAGTTGCCCCAGCTATTGCAGAGGCTATTGATACTGCTTGAGACAATAGAACTTCTGTAATTGCTAGTGCCTTTTGCTCTTTAGAGTTTTCTTCCATTAAGTCAGCTACACCACCTACAACCCCTTTAACTGCGTTACCCCATTTTACCGCCCCCGTCATTTTAGCCTTTAGCACTTCCCTGTCAGACTTTGTTTCTTCGTTTGCGTACTTCTGTTTGATCTTCTCTTCTTCTTTGCCTTGCTCATCTATAAGTTGTAACCAGATTTCTCCGTCTTCTTTGTATAGCGACCTTAATTTTTCGTATTGTAACGCAACAGCATCTAGTTCATTCTGCTGTTCGGTTTGGAAGTGTTCACGTCGAAGCTGGTTGTCGGCTTCGTCCTGTAAAGCCTCTTGGTCAGCTAAAGCCTCTCTCTCTTCTTTATAGCTTAGTTCTATTTCTGCTTTGTCTCTTTGAAATTGGTCTTCAATTTGCTTTAAATCTTCTGCATTACCCCCTGCTTCTTGGATAGCTTTTTCATCTTTTTCTTTTTGTATTTTTAGGCTTTCAATCGCTTGAGCTTCTTCACCTTCTTGCTCTCTAATACGAGCTGCTTCTGCAAAGCTAAGTCGCTGTTCGGTTAGGAATTTTTCGTCGGCTGCGGCTTTTGCCTTGTCTTTCTTTTTCTGAGCCTCTGCATTTCGTTGTGCTTCCGCAGCGTCTGCTTCTGCTTTGGCTTCTTCCGCTAGTCTGTCTTCATTTTCTTTGTACAACTCTCGAAGAACAGTATTCGATTCTAACTCTGCTTGGGTACGGTCTTCCGTTCCTTCTTTTAGTTCTTCAACCGTTTTAACTCTACCTTTTTGAATTGTATCGTGTAGTATTTCGGCTGCGCCAACAGCTCCTAGAACAGCGATAGTTTTAGTGTACCAGCTCCATTCGTCTTCCTGTAGTTTTATAGTTTCCTCTGCTATCGTTTGTTGAGAACTCTTCGCATCACTTTCTTTGTCAATTAAGTCTAAGTGTGCAGCAAGTAATTTACTAGCTTGTTCCACCTGTAAAGCTGAATCTCCTGTTAGGGTTATTGCATTTCCTAGTTGAGCATTTACTTTTTCTATGGCTATCGCTCTTTCTTCGTCAGTTAATTCCCCTGTTGCTATAGCCGTTATATAGTCTTCTACAGAAGTCGTTAGTTTTACCTGTGAAGCATAAACTTCTTTGTTTACTTTCTCTTGTCTTTTCTGCTCTTTAGTTACACCCATTATAGCATCGCTAACGGTGTCCCAATTAGAAATAAGTTCTTCGAGAGCAATAAGAATTAACCCTATTCCAATAGAAGCCCATGCAGCTTTTAAAACTTTGAAGCCTTTAGATAACCTACCTACTTGCCTTTGAGTGCCTTTAAAGCCTCTTATAAGCCCTTGCATATCACGAGGCAGCACCTTTCCAAACAAGTCGGTTATTCCACCCCAATCTTTTTTAGACTGCTTAGTGACTTTTTTATTTTCTTCTCCTAGCTGTTTTGTCTTGTCTATGACATTTTCAATAGGGGCGCTTGCATCGTCTTGTGCAATTATCTTTATCTCTACGCTTGACTTACTTGCCATTCTGAATAAGCATTATGAGCTGCTTGAAGAAGCTCTTATTTTTACAATTCCTTCCATACCACTTACTAAATAGTGGCTTTCCCTTGACCGTTTTTGCTTGCATCATTCTTACCGTTGTAGGTAAACCGTATCCTACTGCGTTCATCCAATATTTCATACTAGAGGTAAATTCCAATCCATTATTGTGTTTGGCGTAAGATTGCCATACTCCACTATGTTAGGGTCGAGGTTGTAAACTATTGGTCTGGTTAATAGTGAACTATCTTCTCCAATTTGCAGAGTCGTTAGCTCCATGTCTATAAACCAGATCATGTTAATATTCGTTGCTCCTGTACAGGTTAGGCTAAAGCTAGAAGTGGAACCTGCACGAGCTTGGTAAGCATCCACAGAAATAGTAGCACTTGCCCCTGCATCTTTGTTTTCAGCTATTACGGTGGTAGTTCCTACGTCTCTTGCTGCGGTCTGCTCCCTTGCTCCTGTTCGGGTGTTGGCAACCGTAGCCTGCACGTTCTGAGTTACAGTCTCTCCTATCGTTGCTGCACTTCCAGAAACCTCTACAGCGACCGCACTAATCTTAACGTAGACAATAGAGTCAAGAGGTATAATCCAATCGGTCAAGCCCACGAGAGTTTGGGCTTTTGAAGGGGTTGCTCCTGTGGTAGTGTGGTAGAGATTGGTTTTTATGTTTGCACCTATTATAGAGCCTTGTTGGAAAGTGTTAATTTTAGAAAGAGGGAAAGATACATAGGGACTAGGAGGACTTGCACCTATAGACTTTACGGAAGTATCGCTACCTACACCGCCTCCACCGTTGCCACCACCGCCACCAGCACCGCCTAAAGTTCCATCGTGGCCTGCGCCAACACTGCCCCCTCCCGAACCACTACCTCCACCAGAAGTAATAGCAAAACATTGGCTATTGTCATTGTCCCACACGTAGCCATGAAGCGTACAACAAGGCTCTGTTACAGATACGGGTGCGCCTGTTGAATTACTTACAAAGTTTACCGTTCCGTCTGTGTTGAATGAAGAGGGTCTAGCATTACAATTTGAAGACTCCCTACCTAAAGGCTTTGCTATGACTTTTAAAAGTGTAGCTTTAGCTAACCCGTTACCTCCTACTTGGAAGTTATCTATATTAAGCACTCTCCAATAGCACCCGTCTAGGTAAAGGTTGTCGTTAAATTTTAGATCGTAAAGCTCGGTATAGTTTAGGTTTACTTTGCAGGTCATTATCCTAGACTCTGGACTCAGAATCTCATTATACATCTTCGACCAATATTCGTAAAAAGCATAACGTAGAGTTATGCCAGACGTAATGCCCCCCGAAACAAATGGAGAGTTAAAATTACTTGGATAGTCGTAGCCCCACGCTAAACACTTAGTCGTTAAAGAAACTCCTACCTCGTTAAACTCAGAGAAGTAAGGGTAGGTGGTATAGTCTACACCGCCAAACTGAAAAGTTTGGGTGGCTGTTCCTATGTCTTGTAGCCCGTTGTAATAAGCTAGAATAGGTTTACATGAAACCCACTCCTTTTTGTGACCCCCCCACTCGTCGTCTTGAGCCCAAAACATAGGTAATAACACGTTTGGAACAATGGTATTGTTAGCATCGGCCTCGAAAATGCTGTCAAATACTCCTCTTAATGGAAGACGTTGGAAAACATCTGAACTCTTCAATACACCCGTAACAAAGTCGTTTTCGTTAAGGTAAGTATATCTGCCTTTTATCCATCCGTGAGTCTCTTGCCACCATAAATTTTGAGCGTCTTCGCCTGCCGCATCAGAAAACTCATATCTCTTCTTTTGGAATTTTGCAGTCGATTCAATTTTTATAGAGTCTTGGTCTACGATCTCTGTCCAATCTTTGTTAGCTGTTCCAGCAGACCACCAATCGTTCCACGTTTCCATCTCTATAACCTTTGGAGTAGCTGGGTCGCTAATCATTACAAGGTTAAACCTCTCCACAATGGCTTTCAACCAATCTCCTACCGAGACTTCTGGGAAGTTTTCCGATACGTCTACAAAGTATGCGCTGGTGTCGAACTCTACCAGCTTAAAGTAAGTAGCTGTATCTGCTCCTGTGAGGTTAATTGTAACAGGGTTCTCTGTGTTAGTGGCAGCTACATGAACAGTAAGCGTATCTCCTGCGGATAATGGAATAGCTATCCAGCTATTATCTACGATATGAGTTTCTCCATAGGTCAAGCCCGTAGTCGCTTGTGCTTGGATAGCTGTATTTGCACTTGCTGGTGTAACTCCGTTTATAGCTATTTTAACTGTAAAGTCAAAGGGTAGAGCTACTACAGCTAAAGACGAAACTACAAACCTTGTGTTAAAGGTAAAATCTCCATCGAAGGGAGCGACAAAATTACCCCCTGTAATAAGACCGTCTGGGTCGTAAAAAGGAGAAACCGACTCTTGAGTAAAAGTTATGTGAGCGAATAAACTCGCTTGGAAGGTTTGTATTGTGTAAGCAGTCGTTAAACCAGCCATACAACCGTAAGCAATTCTGCCTTTGGTTTTGGGTATCTCAGTAGCGAGAAACATATACATCTTCTGTGCATCCGCAGAGTCTAAAAATGAACTCCTAAGAGCGTACCCTGCTCTCTCAAAAATATAACGTACTAGGTAAGCGATTCTAATAGCAGGCTTACAGTTTAAAACACTAAGGCTTTCGTCGTCCATTCCATACCCTATCAACGAAGTGACTGCGCCTTGTTGACCATAAAAGAACCCGAAGTTGGAAAAATTCTGTGCTCCTGTCTGTTGAGCAGAGTCAGATAAAGGGTAGACTATAGTCCCTGCTCCTACAGCTCCCGTTGTAATATCGTTAGTCGTTACCCACGAATCGGTAACATTGTCCCAAGTTAAAGCGTGGTCTAAATCGGTGTCTAAAGTCCCTGCTTCTGTCGTGAATAATTGAGGCCATGTAAGGTCTTTAATAAACTCAAACACATCAGCTACCTGTTCTAATATGCTAACCTCAAAGCCTTTAGGACTGACTGAGTGCATCTGTAACACACCTTCCATTACTACTATCCCATCTACATATAGTGAGCAGTCCGTTTTAGTCAAAGCGTTGAAAGTCCCATCGGCGACATTAGCGTTATAAAAGAACGAAAAGAACTTACTATTGACCTTTGAAATAGGCATCGGAAATTTAAACGAGTAGGGGCTTCTGCTACTAAAAGGGTCGCTTAAATTTAGATACTGAAAGTTCAGCTCTATTGGTCGGTCGGGAGTGTCTAGCTCGTGCTGGACTGCTCCGCTTTGTGAAAATGCTACTAGCTGTACCATTATGGGTTAGGTCTTAAACGGCTAACTTCAACCATGACCTTATAGCTTTTTGCTTGGTCATTTACATTAGACAAATATTGAACACTTGCATCTTTTATGTACGCTTGGACTACCCCAATAGATTCACCAAAAGAATTAGTGCCGAACAAACTCCTGCCAGATAAGTAAGCTCTCTCACTATTTACAAGCGACCTAATCATTGGGGTTAGTTGATCTATACTACCGCCTATTGTGGTAAGCTCGTAGGTCGTGGTGGTGTGAACTTTTGCGCTTCGCTTCCCACCTTCCCAGCTTTGCTTAACATAGTCAGTAGTAGAACCATCAGCACTAAAGCTATTGCCCCCAGACGTTCTAAAGTCTTTCTTATCCATCGACTGCCTTTCTGTAACCTTTCCTAGCATTGGTAGGTTATCAATACCACCCTTTGAGTTCCACCAATGCAGCGAGTAAATTTGATCGTTTGTAACATACCTGCCACAAGTAACCCTTTCAAATCTATAAATAGCCGAAGTCTCATTTGTAGACAAAGTGCTTGAGCTTGCCATTTGAACATCGTAGTGAGTCCAACCATTATTTATAACATTACTAGGTTTAAGGTCTAAGACTATATTTTGATAATACAAATTAGATGGGCCACAGCCAAAGTAAATAAGGCTGTTTTCATCACTTAACGAAGCTGCTGGTACTGCACCACCTAGTATAGCTGTGTTTGTGAAGTAGCCTGTATTTAAAAGAGAAGCCCCATTATAGTAACTAACATGGATATATCCCGAACCTGTGCTACCTACATCGTCGCCATTAAGAAAAGCGAGGGCTGCATTACTTTGCCTATCAACACCGCCATATAGCACACTCGTGCGAATTACAGAATTAATGCTTATTAAATCCGAGAGCAGTAAGTTATCCGAACTCGTAAGAGCGTATGCAGTTGCACCTGTAGACGGTGAACTATAAGCAGGTCTTAAAAAAGTGCCATTAACTACAATTACGTTTGTATCTGTTAAAGCATCTAAAGTAACTGTAGGAATATCTGCGGCTGTTGCTGAATACTCATATCCAAATCTAAACGTGAACGTCTTGAGTGCAGAAGTGTTAGGGGCAAAAATTTTATTTAGGTCTTGAACTCCGTCTGTACCATACGCTCCCAGTTGGTAAGGGTTCTCGTCTTGGTACACGTAGTTTGAGGCAATAGACTTAGTGTTGAAAACTGCTGCTTCTGCGTTGTTGGGTAACTGCTTGAGCTGTATTACTTCTGCTCCGTCAACCCTAACCGAGCAAACGTATCTAAAGTTGATTTCACTATATAGTCCAGCGTCATCTTTAACTACGTAGATAAGGTCGTCGGCTGTGCCTTGCACTCCTGTTGTCTCTTGGTTTACTATAATGGCCATTAGATGTAAATTTCAATAGTGTAATCTCCTTCCATATTTGTGTATATGAAGTCAGCTATATCTGTGCCTATAGCAGTTACAAATTTTCTCTTGGCCTTTTTCCACCCTTTGTCTAGGGCTATTGTGTAGTAGTTCGAGGGTGCTAAACCGTAGGTGTAAATGTTACTGCTTATTGTCCGAACCATTTGTTTGCGAGGTATAAATTTACCATTTTCTCCTCGAATATTTCCTATAGGTTTTTGAATTACCCATTTGTCTATACCACCCCTTAAAGTTCCTCCTGTTGGTTGAGGCTTTCCAGACCCAAAACGATACTCACTATTAGGTGCTCTATTACTGTATGGCAGCTTGCCTTTTGCGTTTTCGGGTTTTGGTTTGCTAGGGTTAGCACCTTGTACCCCTTGTTCTACAAAGTCCCAATAAGGAACACCAGCAGTAAATATTAATTCGATAGTGTCCTTTGACCCTTCGATAGTGTAGTATAGCGACTTGCTCAAGTTACCGCTAACTACTTTGCCCTGCTCTTGGAGAGTATTTCGAGCTATGTTTACTACCGTCTTACCAATACGATTAAGCTCTTTTTGCAAGGAAGGGAAGTACATCGGCACAGGTTCACCTTCTACATCAATGTTAATTTTTATGCTATTGATACGGGGCATCGCACAAGTCAATCACATTAGGTAGGCGTATCTCAAACTGCGTTGACCAACCCGTTAGCAGGTTGTCAAACCTAGCTGTGAATGGGTCGCATAGTAGCGGAAGCTCAAAGTTCCAGTTACCATCTACCGTTGTGTTACCATCGTAAACAGCAAAGCGAAACTTAGCCGCTACGTCTTGCATTATCAAAAACGTCTCTGCGTAAATCTGGGTTAGTAGCTCTTGTTGCTTTTCAATTACCATGTCAGCTACAATTACTTCATAGCTAAAAGTGGTCACACCCCCGTCTAACTCAGCACTAGAACATTGAGCGTAAAGAAGAGGGTACTTGTCAACGTCTAGTTTATCCATGTCTAGCTCGTCAAGGCTAAACGTGTGGAAGCTCTTGAGTTGGTCGTGAGCTGTGACTATGTTTTTGAAGGTGTTGTTTATGTCTACGACTGTTTGCATTACATCTTAATTTTGTCTTTCAAACTTACGTCTTTCTCGTATGCCATAAATGTTAGGGCTTGCTCAATATACAAGTTTTCTACAGCTTCAAACTTCAATATGTCCCCACCTGCAAGCTCATAGATTATACCGTAGTAGCCCCATTTTCCGTGAACAGGGTCGGGTTCTCCTTCTCCGCTTTCTCTAAATAGCGTTGCATAGTGAAAGCTAATTCCCCTTCTATGAGAGAAAAAAAAACCATCGCAGCAACCGCAATATTCATAGGTAAGTCTAGCATCGCTTCGCTCCGCTTTTCATCGGGTTGGTAACTTTGAATAGTGTACCTATCGTTCTTCTCACTTACTATGGGTCTAAAGACTATGGAGCATAGCTTCTCTAAAACCTCAAATACCCCTTGCTTGCAGAACGTCTCAAGGTCTGCATACTCACCCACAGTTAGCTTAGTCCAATCTGGTATAAAACCATATTTAACTTCGTGTAGTTCAAAGGTGTTGACTAGGGGCATCTTTAAAGCAAACGGGTCTGGGTCTTCTATTAACCAATTCAAAGTCGCGGAAGCTACTTCGATACTTTCCCAGCTTGCATTTTGCAAAGCCCCTTCTTCAAGATCTGCTAAGAGTTCTATACACCTTCGCTGTGCGTGGTAAGCATCTTCTTCTCGCTCGTACATTTTCCATATTGCCTTGTATTGACCTACGGTAATTTGCGAGTAATCGTTTGGTAGTGATATTTTCATTGGATTGTGTAAGTTCCTGTTTTGCGTAGTAGCTTGTTTAGGCATATATATCTAACCGCATCCACCGCATGATTAAAACGGTCTTCTGGTATTGGGAGTGTTCTGTTGTTTTTATCTGTCTTCCACTTGTAGTTTCTAAACTCCTTCTGCACGTTTAAGCTAGTGTCCTTTATAAATAGCTTGTGTCTTCTCATTAGGTCAATTCCTATGCGTATGGAGTCAGCACCTTTTTTAGCAGGCTTAATATTAAAGCCCCCTCTATGTATCTCGTGTATTGCTTTAGGCTCTGCTGAGTCGGCTATTATCTCGTCGTGTCTTTCAATTCCTACCTCTCTCATGTGAGCCATAATATCGGAGTTAGTCATACCCCCTTGATAAAGGTGTTCTTCTATGTAAAGTTCGTTGCCTCTAATCCAAACGTCTACTAAACTCGTCGGGTCAGAGCTAAAGCCCCAATCAATACCCCATGCCACACGTTTACAATTCTCTGGAAGTTCCTCATAGATGTGACTTTCAAAGATAGTAGCTCTTGACTTACCCCGTTCTCCTAATCCGTAGACTCTCCAATAGTCTTCGTCTGTGTCTTTAAGCAGCTCAATCTCTTTAACTGTTTCCTCGTTAAGAAATGGGTTGTCCAAGTAAGTGCTTTGGAAGAAAGAAGCATCTTCTCTTGGTATAACCTCATCATATATCCAGTGGAACTCGTCGGACGGGTTGTAATCCAGAATGATTTTGTCTGTAGTTCTAAGGCTTATCTGTCTGTAGGTTTCAAGATCGAGTTCGTTAGCCTCGTTTAAAAAGGCGAAGTTCCTTTTAGCCCCTCTTAGCTTTTGGGGCTGGTCTGTAGAAATAAACTCCCACATATTGCCAAACAGGTCATAGGTGTTTTCTGTCTTGTTGTGGTTGGTTTCTGAGTACCAATCTTCTTCGTGTAAGACTGTCATAAAATCTCTGTACACAGAAGCCCTAAGACTAGGGAAGCTCTTACGCACAACCGTTATAACATACCCTGCGTTCTGGTATTTGAAGCACCACTCACAAAGTACGTTCACAATACTTCTAGTCTTGCCAGAACGTGTGCCACCTTGAAAGACAGCTATGCGAGAGTCGCACCCTATTAAGTCGTAATACGTCTTAGGCTGTTTCTTCATCGGAGAACCAAGACGGGGGTTTAATTGGTTCGTTGAACGTGACCTCTGTCTCAGATTGCTTGGGCATGAAGTAAGGCATTAACCCACTCAGAGCCTTTAGGTACTTCTCTCCGCTAGACTCTCGAAGTAGGGCAAGCTCGTCTTGGATAAACTCCATTTCACCAGACATAACTGTAGCGAATAGCTTTCGGCTTTCAGCAGTTACTTTGCCCTCTGCTCCCTTTGGTCTACCGTTAGGGTTGCCAGATTTTCCTTTTTTAAACGGCATAGTTATTCGTTGTTTTTAACAATAGGTGGTTCGAGAATAGTCTTGCTTGGGTTACCCATAGCAAACTTCTTATTGAAGTAGTCTTCTGCCCTTTCTATTAAGTCTGTTAGCTCTCTTAGGTTAGCGAGGGTTAGGTGTATGTAGGTTAATTTTGAAGTGTCAATGTTTACGCACTCGTCGTAATCAAACCTAAGATATAGCTCGTCACCTTCTGCATCGTGTATAAGAGAAGTTACTTCTTCTTCTGTTATAGTAAAGTCTTTCATTCTATAGTCCCTTACCATATCCAAATATGTCTCTAACCTTTTCTTTTAGTCCTTTCTCTACGAGTGTGTATTGAGCAACGTGAGCTGTCCCACCCCATCTATTGCTTACCTCTATAGTGTCTGTTCTAAATGAGTAACCATCTCTTTTAAGATCGTGGATAGTTTTTGCTAGTCTGGTGTTGCCTAAGTCTCTAATCGCTTGTAGAGAAGTTATGCTTTTGTGGTCTTTAAGATACTTTAGGCAGCGAGTCTTGTGAGTCTCTTTCATTTTTGTTGGGTTTTAGTCTTCAAGTTTATTTTTGAAGTGTTGTATTATCTCTTCGGTCTTTTGCTTGTAAAAGGTTTTGAACTCCCCAAGCTCTCCCTCTTGTTTCCATAAAACAAAGAGTACGTTCCTTAATCGTTGGCTCTGCTTCTTAGGTTCGTCGTAAACGTCTAGCTCTATATTGTCGAGTTCTTCGATTTCTTCTGCGTTGGTATTCTCGTCGGCTCTAAAATAGACTATGCCAAACTCGTTAAGCATTGAATCTATCTGCATGACTTCTTCGCTAGTCTTCTCTTGTGTTATAAAGCGTAGGCTAACTGTTCTGTCTTTACGTCTTTGGTAGCCATCGAGTACCCCAGCAGTTAAGAGTCTGTGCATGAAGCCTCGTAAGCCTTTTCAAGTTCAATCATTCGAGCCTCAACACAACTTCCACAGCGAGTCTTTTTGTGACGTTTACGGAAGGTTCTCTCGTATAGGTCTATTACTAGCTCTTGCTCGTTTCCTACTAGCTTGTTTTTGCGTAGTGCAGGCTCAAGGGTTTCTGTCCACAGGAGTTTATCCGCTTCGCTAAAAGGGTTGAAGTAAGGGAAGCGTTTGTTGAGCCACTCTTTACGCTTTTCACAGCCGCAGTCTTCTCCTGCTATAGCCTCGACTATCTTTTTAACAGGCTTGGGAATTGCTTTCTCTATGGAGTCCCCAAGACCTTTTGACTTTTTCTTTGGCTTTCCTTTCGGCTTGCTTGACGTTTCTTTGGATTGTGCTTTTTTTGATTCCTGTGGCATCGGATAAAGATTTTAAACTGTGTTCGTGTAAATAATAGGCTTTAAAAATTGAAGCCTCAAACCATTTTAGTTCGTCTAAGATACTAAAAGCAAGAGTTAGCTGCTTCGATATATCTTTAGATTTACTGCTTTGTTCATTAATTTCTATGGGGTGTCTTTCAATTCTATAGTCTTGAACCTCAACCTCTTGGTGCTTTTTGTACTTGTAGTAAAAGGTAGAGGTCTTGCTAAATCCACAAATAGATAAAGTCTTGCAGACGTATTTAAACAACTCCCCAGACTTACAAAGCTCAACGTGTTCTGGGCTTTCTTTTAAGTAGACAGCGCAAAGGTCGTTAAGTAAGTCGCCGCCTAAATCTTCCCCTACGTGGTGGTTAGCTACCCCAAGTAAGTAGTCGTAGTGTTCAGCTATAAATTCCTTAATACAGCTCATTAAATTTAGCTTCGTATGCTTTACGCATTTCGATTATTTCGTTGGTGCTAAACTTTACAGTTTGGTTAGACATTAAAACTATCTTCTCTGCTGTCCCTACTCCATAGTCTTGGTCTAAACGTCTGCCATACTCCCAACTATTACCCTGCTTAAAGAGGTTACAAGCTGGACATTGAGGCTTGCAGTTGTACAGATCGTTGTCCTCGTCGTATAGCCAGCGAGTCGAATACTTAGCCCTTGTGACGAAGTGGCCGTTGTGAAGTTCGCTGGGTTTTTTTTTGCATCTACAAGTATAG
>TARA_R110002074_G_scaffold97398_2_pt1 | contig 11951 bp, 18 predicted proteins | sample TARA_R110002074 | Tara Oceans TARA_R110002074 (sample SAMEA4397215) | marine metagenome | biome: Polar Biome; feature: [MIX] marine epipelagic wind mixed layer (ENVO:01000061); material: water (ENVO:00002006), including particulate matter (ENVO:01000060) such as... | depth 10-100 m
TGGCACACCTAACGCTGAACAGATACGGCTTTCGGACAAGTTACGAAGCGACGGTATTTCCATCTCGCCCAGCGTGCCGCCCATCTTCTCGTAAGTAGCGTCCTCATCGAGTATCGCAATCCTGTGCCAGTTACGGTTGCCTTGAAACTTGTTGTGCCATGCAGAGCGGAGTCGGTCGGCTTCGTCCTGATTCGATAGCTTACGCCGTAGCTTCAAGATTCCAGACGGCACACCGGCATTGTTGAAATATGCTTTGGTGAATGTCGTTGCGTCTGAGTCGAGGTTGATTTGCTTCGCTAATACTTGAAGCGGTGACAGCCCATAGAAATCGTTGTTGGGATTCGGGAACTTTAGATGCCCAATATCCTCGGCGGGAATCATGTACTTCTTGCCACCGACTTCGTATGAGTAACCGCCGCCGGGGATTACTTCAATGCGGTCAGGGCGCAGCAGCATGAGCGATACAACGCCGACCCTTGCTCGCTCCTTCAACACGTAAGCATTACCAGCGATTTGAAGTTGGGTTATTAGGTTCTCTAGGAACTCGTATTGCGTCACGCCTTCAGCGGGCTTGGCAATTAGATTCGCAAGCGGGGAGTTTTCTATCTTGTCGTGGTTGGCATCGTACAAGCACAGCGTTGCTTCTGCCGTTGAAGTCGCTATCTCGCGAATACAAGCAAATACCAGTTCGTTTCCTGCGTAGCCTTCTCTTGCGAAATTGCCGTAACTAGCATCTGGTGATGTAAAGCCATTGTCCGTTGCATTGATAACAGCAGATACCACAGACTCGTTCGCTTCAGCTTTTCGCGCTGGAATGAACCTATCAAGAAATCCCATTACAGCCATACTCCGATACCCGGTTTATTGTCTTGGTGGTAAACGGCGAGTGCAAGCGAACAGACCCCATCGTCATGGAGTCCGCTTGGTGCTGAGTATTGCGCGCCGGTGCGAGTGTAAACATATTCAAAAGATAGCAACTCGTTTAGCAGTTGACCTTCTGGAAAGGTAATCTGCTGCTGCTGAATAGCAACAGCGAGCCGCTCCATGAGTTGCTGCTTGGACGAACTTGTAAATTTGAAGCCCTCGAAATTGCTACCGGCTTTCGCGAGGAACTCTAGTATCGCATCGCCAACCCCTGTGCTGTCAACTAATGCAGGAATATTGCCGGTGATATTGACAATACGTTTTAGAGTTTCTTCCCACGGTGATTGCCACCGCTCCGACCTGCACACAGCACCGTCCTCGTCTAGTCCGATTCCCCAAGTCCAGTCTACTGACTTCGCTAAGTCCCAGCCCCAACAGACCGGCTCTTTGTTAGACAGCGGTGCAGTACATTTCAAAATGGCATCAACGCCAAACGGGTTGCCTTGGTCATCGCTTGGCTCTGCTAGATACAGTTCCTTGAACACCTGTTCGGGTAGGTCACGCTGCGCCTCTGCTACCTCGTCAGCTTTCAATACGTTAGCTGCAACAGCGTCAGCTGCGGTGATTTTGCTGTAACGCCAGCCGGGGACACCTGACTCGGCTTTACGTGCTAACTGGTACGCCCAGTTCTTGCGCCCTTTGACGTTGCCGATAATACGAACGTCACCATTAGAAGCGGTCAGGGTAGAACGGACAGCGTGCCAAACTTCTTCTTTACACCTTGATGCCTCGTCAATCACAGCAGCGTAAACATCTTCACCGTACAAGCTGTCGGGATTGTCGCCGCCTTTGAAGGTGATGATTGACCCGTTGTTCATAAGGGTAATCGTCATGGCTGAATCGTTAGCTATATACAGACCTCTTGGCAATCCGTCTTTCAACCGCTTGTAAGCAATCTTTGCTTGCGAGTAAATCGGTGCAATCCACCAATAGTTACGCTTGCGCTTGCCGAGTAACGCCTTCTCCCCAAGCCATACCATGCAACCAACGGTCTTACCTGATTTGGTACTGGCTTCAATAACGCTGTAACGCTCGTCACAGAAGATAGCTGCTTCCTGCTTGGCGTAAAGCCACGGACGAGAGTAATCGAGCGGTCTAGCTATCGTCGTCACTATCGTCTGCCTCTGCAATTCTTATAGTAAAAGCATTGAAGTCGCCGCTCATATCTAACTTCTGTTTACGCCCGTACTTTTCGGGTAATACATGCTCTAGCAAGAACATAAGTACCCGTTCGGAACCGGCACTAGCTAACTGATGCGCCCTTGCTTCCAAACCCTCCGCACCGTCCTGCTCGGCGTTAATCATTTGCTCGGCAAATTCACGGTCATTTCTGCGCGCCTCATATACTGTCTGCCTTGAAACATTGGCAGCTCCCGCAGCGATTTTGATTATGGGAATACGTGAGTAGGCATCAATGAATACTTCTTTCCATTTCTGTGAGCGTTTATCTTTCTGACTGCGAGGCATTATTTTGTCCTAGCAAAGAACTCTGCCCTTGCTGCTGCGTCTGTTCTAAATGCGCCAGTTAGGTAGTTCGTTTCCATTTCTGCTTGCTGTTGCTTAACGCCTCTTGCCATCATGCAAAGATGCTTTCCAGTCATGTGAACTGCAACACCTAGTGGAGCATTTTCTTCTGTGTCCTGTAACGCTTCGCCTATTTGACGAGCAAGACGTTCTTGGACTTGTAATCGCCGAGCATAGACTTCCACCAGTCTAGCAAGTTTTGACACACCCAGAATTGCTCCGTTCGGGATATAGGCAATATCAACTTCACCAAAGAATGGAAGCATGTGATGTTCACAAGTTGAATAAAACTGCACTCCGCGAACAACAACCATTTCATCAGTGTTATCTTCAAACCATTTCAACTGGTCGCTAGCGTTGGCGTTGTATCCAGAATATAACTCGCTCCACGAACGCGTAACTCGCTTCGGAGTTTCTAGCAATCCGTCCCGAGTTGTATCTTCCCCAAGATGCTCCAATATACGAGTGACGTTATCTTCGGCATCAACCTCACTTGATTCTTCCCACGGGAATTCTACCCACCCTAGAGTTTTGTCCGATTGTTTATTCAATAAAGCGACGAAGGGTTTCCCTGACCCTGTTTGCCATTTCTTTTGAGTTCGACCGGAATCAATTAAGTCATCTATTATCCAAGCAGCTTCAGCGGGCGTTGACGCAACATCGACACCCCTTAGTAATTGGCACAGCCCTGCAACAATAGAACCGCCCCGCGGCACGCCATAGACGGAACCTTCTGGAATGTCGAGATTGTTTACTAACTCAAACACTTCGCCCCATGTTAATTTCGTCATTATTCGACTCCTAGATATTTATGAACTTGAGCGGATAACTTCCAATCGGGTTCGGCGTACAGCCATTCCAGAACCGCTTCCGTATTACTACGCCACAAATCCCCGTGAAGTGGCTCTCCTAAGGACTCAGGCGGCTCTATTGGCTGAATGAAACGGTCTGCTGCTACGATGTGGTCGTAAGCGTGCGGTGTGATAAGCGGATTCGGGTGCGGATATAAGACCTTCAGCGTATCGCAGGAAAGCACGACCGTGTTCTCTGGAGGTTGTTTTGGCGAAAGAGTAATGTGGTCGAAGCCATCGGGGAGTTCTACTGTCCCATTCGTTTCAATCGCTATTAGATAACCTGCTTCATGTAACGCTGCAATAAGACTGGCATCTTTCGCTAATTGCAACGCAGGTTCGCCGCCTGAGATTGTTACCCATTTCGCCCGACCGGGAAGCTGTTTTATTTGTTCGACAATTTCAATGGCGGTCATCTTTTCGCCTTTGTAGAAATCGGTATCACAGAACGGACATTCGCTCGCAGCTTGTGTCTCAGGTCTACCGTCCCACATATTGCAACCAGCCAAACGAACAAAGTAACAGGGAACGCCAGTCATTCCACCTTCACCTTGCACCGTTGTCCCGAATACGGACTTGACTGTGTACTTCATTAGAATCCCGTCCTCATAGGCGTTACTGTAATTTGATAACTTGTCGGGTCTGTTACCCCTGCGTCAGTAAACGCTTCTATACGTTCCACACAAGTCCCGCAGCGACCACAGTGAACATACCCGCCGCCTGTTGCCACCGGCTGATAACACGACCAAGTCTTATCGAATGGAACCTGTAAATCATTCCCTAGTCTTGCGATTGCAGTTTTCTCGATATTTGAGAATGGAGCATCTAAAGTAACCTTGCCGTCCGTACCAGTTGTTATTGCTTCACGCATCGCTTGAACAAACTCAGGGCGACAATCTGGATATATCGGGTGGTCGCCACCATGCGCTCCGTAATAGACAACACTTGCGTCAATAGACTCTGCGATTCCAGTTGCAATACTTAAGAGGATTCCGTTTCTAAACGGCACGACTGTCGAACTCATCGACTCATCAGCGTAATGACCTTCTGGAATGTCACCGCCACTTGTCAGCAGGTTGCTCTTGAATCCCCAAGCATTGAAATCGAGGTTTAGTTTTATGCGTTGAACGTCGTAATAATCGCAGATGTTTTCGGCTGCTTCGCTTTCAACTTCATTGTGCTTTGAGCCATACAGAACAGAGAGGGCGATAACTTCATTATGCTGCTGGAGTGCCTGTGCAAGTAACGTAGTTGAATCCATACCGCCTGAGAACAAGACAATCGCTTTCATCGCAGCACCGCCTTACTGGTAGAAGTTTCATAAAGTTCAATCTGTGCCAGTGTTACTCCGTCGGGGAGTTCTTTACTGATTACTCTTTCAAAATAAGAAACAATGTTTTCCGCTGTTGGTTCAAACGCTACTGCCCTTGCGCCTAACTCAATCAATGCTCTTGCTCTTGGGTCTTTGCCGTAAACCCAGAAATGATGGTCGAGTTCGGCGTTGATAAGTGGAGTGACTATCGCCTTCAAGTCACTGAAGTCCATCACGAACCCCGATGAATCTAATTGGGAAGATTCAACCGTGACCCCTAATTGGTAATTGTGTCCGTGTAACTGGTGGCACTTCCCGGCGTAGTTATGAAGAACATGCCCCATGCTGAACTCGAACTGTTTAGTTATTTTCATAATTAACTCCAGTTCTTATTTGCATAACTAATGTTTCTACCATGTTTGTTCCTCATTCCATTTAAAAGCGTCTAGCAGTATCTCTAAATCATGCGGGACACCAGCGACTGAATACAATGTAACCCCGTAACGAGATTTCAAGTCTGTGACATATCTTGCCCAGCCACGCGCAGCAATTACAGTTGAAGTAGACGGAACTCTATTTTTAAACCGCCAGCCGTCCATTTTTGATAATTGGTATATATCACCCCCGTAGAGGGCAATTTGATTCTGAACCTTCTTAGATGGTTTTGCCAAGAAATCTTGTTTTGACAACACACTCCACTTGCCACCCCCTGAGTACAAGCGCATTTGCCCGTACCGATGCGTCTGACCCCAGCCACTCGTATCGCAAGAAGTGGGCTTGTAACGTGCAAGAAAGGGTAAGGGTGCGAACCCCAGTAAGTGAACAGGGCGTGATTTAATATGGTTCATTACCCATTTCACATATCCGTTACGATTACGAGAACCGACTAAGCCGCCAACAGCTACCATCGGGGCTTGCTTATACATGTATTCAAGCGTTGATAACTTGCTACCCCTTGTGAAAACAGGAATCGGATTTTGCCCCGCTTGTAGTGTTATATCTAAGTTTTTAACAGTAGCTTGTTCGTCACCGATTACATCAAGTTGAATGTATTTGTCGGGTGCTAGCTTTGTTTTACTTATCCATGATATGTAGTCTTGAACGGTGTAACTAAAGTTCTTTTGAAAAGCGGTAAACGCCCCGCTGTCTATTAACAGTTCGTATTCTTTTCGACGCTGTAACGCAAGGCTTAAAAAATCTTTTCCTTGGTCGAGCATATAACGCGAAATAAGAACTGGTGGCTTAAACGATGTTGACACTTGGGAAATGTCCTAACGCTTTCGATATAACTTCCTTTATCTCGGCAACATCATCAGGTGAACAGCGAACTGTTAGTTTCGCCATAATGCCTTCATCGGTTTCGTCTGTGTTGGTTATTAGGTCGAAATTGGGTTCCCATTCAGCCGATGAATTTTTCAATTGATTCAGTAACTCTTGAACGTCTGCGTTCCCTGCATCAATGCGTTCCAGTAAGTCACGCATCATCTGGTCATCTTGTTCAGCCATCGCTGCAAGAGGGTCGTGCGTCGCCAGTACCAGCATCGCTTCGGTTTCTGTGAGGTCAGTTACTAAGACAGGCACAACGGTGTCGCCCAATGTTTCGCGGCGTAGGTGTCCATCTATTAGGACAAGCTCGCCGGGGGTCGGCTCATACGCCAGTACAGCGTCAGCTATGCCAACCTGCTCTATTACCCCAGCCAATGCGTTTTGTTGTGCCTGTGGGTGGACACGCCAATTCTCAGGGTGCGGCTTTAGTTGACTGGCTGGAACCCTGCGGAGTTCTACGATACGGTCGTTCAATGCTCGCGCAGGCGCACGTTGCTCAGTCAGGTTTTCAGAGCCTACTGTTGCTCGTCGCATCGCTTCGTGCGTTGATGAATCTTCTGCCATTATTGTTCCTCTGTTGGCTTATTAGATTGGGCTGGCTCCATCGGTGACAGGCGTACCAAGCCATGAACCTGTCGGAGCGAGAGGAACCACGCCCGCATCAGAGCCTAACATACAGCGTTCGTTACGTGTTATTACCCGAATTGCCCTGTGTGCGCTGTCTGATGCCTCTAGCCACCAAGAATCGTCATTCCTGCCAGTTACTTAGGGTCTTATGTAATAAGTAACTATTTAATAGATATATATATTGAGTTACAAAGTAACTGAGTTGCTTAAGTTACTACGCACGCGCACGCGAGGAACAGGCAAAAGAAAACCCCGACATTTCTGCCGGGGCTTCTATCCGCAACACCGCAACATTTATAACTGCGGTGAACTAAATGCCTACGTCGAACCAGATGCTATCTTCCGAAAGTATCACGGTGAAGCCGAAAGACTTGAACCGCCTGATTGCGTTACCAACTCGACTCGACGGCATGAACACTTCCCATGTCCTGTCCCCTTCGTAGTACATTCGTGAACTGAATCCTCTGCGCTCGACCCAGCTTGTCATATCGTCAAGGGCTGCCAAGCCGTTGCCTAGTTCCGAGAAGTCCGCTTGTGGAAGCGTCACTTTGAATGTTTCCGTAATTGCGTAGGTCATACCGTTAGTTCCTTTTCTAGTGCCTAGAGCCGCTTGGCTCTTTAACCCTTTAGCCCCACCGAGTCGAAACAGGGTGGGGCGTTTGGTTTATGTGGAGTTGGTTAGAGTGCGAACCATTTGTGCCAGTGGTCGCTCTTGCTCTCGACTCGGACGAGTCCTGCTTCAAGCAGAATTTGAAGTGTTCGTGGCTGCGGCGATGAGTATGAGTATGTAATTCCTATGCCCTGTGTGTAGCTGTCACTGTCATCGTTCCTGCTAGTCCAGTACAACGCACAGTGTCCTTCAATGGTCTGTGTGGTAATCATGTTTGGCTTGTTGCCATGTCCGACGTGCTTGAGGATTTCAAGTGTTCGTGCTTGCGTTTTCGTAAGTTTGATAGTCATTTGGTCGGTTCCTTTAGTGCTTGTTTCGTTCCTGTGGAACGAATGGTAAGCGCATATATTACTATTGTCAACAGTAATATTGAACTGCGGGAGCCTATCCCCGCGAAAGGCTTTGTTGATTAGCTGACCAACTTTGCTTTAGTTGGTCGCTTGCCGAAGGCGAACTTTGAATCTCGGTCGCTCGGTGTAACCGTCGCCGTGAGGGTTACGGTCTTGTTCAGCAATCCTGAGTTAGTTCCCATAATGCTGTTAGGTACTGTGACCCATAACTTCCAGCCATCTTCGGTCTTGACTACCATCTTCAGCGATGAGCCGTACATTGTCTCTTGAGACTTGACCGATAGAATCTCGCCAGTGACCGTTACCTTGCCCGTAGGAGCGTCCGCAGCCAGTTCCGCTTCGGTAGCCCATACTGCTTCCCGCTCCGCTCGCTCTGCGTCACGTACCAGCGCAGTCTTGACGGCTGCAATCTGGCGGTCGCTCAGTTCGCCGTATCGGTAGAACTTTCGCATAACGTCTTGGATAAATGAGTTGCCTGATTCTGCTGCCCCTGCTAACTCAGGGTGTTCAGCTATAAGTGCTGCTCGCTGTTCAGCCTTCTTGGATTCCTGTGCTGCCTTCTTAGCGGCTTCCCGTAATGCCTTGAAGTCGGCTGCGCTCATTTCGTTGAAACGGTTGGTCAGGCAGTCTTGCCCGACAACGATGAACTCCATGCTCTGCTCATGCGCCATCACCGCCGCGAAGCGTAGGCGTGAGCCACAGTGACCGCAGTTCTTCATGTCCTCGTAAATGCTGTCAACTATGGTGTCGGAAGTGATTTCGTAGTCCATGCCGTAATGTGCTGCTGGCTGGTATCCACGCTTGATGAGATTCTCAACCTCGTCGAAGTCAATGTCAGTTTCGTCAATAACAACTTCAACTCGTCCGTCGCTGTCGCTAACTTCAAACGGGTTGAGGTCAATGACACCGATGTACTTGTAAGAGTCAGGGTCGAAGTCTGGTGTGCTTGGTCGGTGTATGTCTGTTCGTGTGGTCATGGTCTTGGTTCCTTTTCTAAATGATTGAATTAGTTACCGAGGTGAAGTTGTTTTGTTTCTTCGTCGTACCACGCTATCGACATACCTTCAGAATCATTGAACTCTCCGTTGCCTTCAAAATCTTCACCCTCTAACCAGTTCTCATTGTCCATAGCGTCGATTGCTTTGCTTTTGCTTATCTGGACTGGAATTGTCATACCGGCAGTTGCGAGAATTACGTATACCTTGTCTGCTTTGTTGATTGCTGTGCTGAGTTTCATATTCTTGGTTCCTTTTACTTAGTCGCTAACTGCGATGCAGTTATGTTAATTACATATATTGCTATTGTCAATACTTAGGGTATACCAATATGCCTGTTAAATAAGTTGCCCCGGTAGCGACCAAACTACCGGGGCGAAAAGGAACCTGCTGCCGAAGCAGCAAGAATATCTAAGGTTCCATGCGTGCGTGCTTACTCCATACCAGCTTCGGGTTATCGAGTGTTGGTGCTTCCATAGCGTAGATGAAGTTGCCTTCGCCCTTGCACAGCTTCCAAGCGGTGCGACCGTCGAACTGATTCTGGTATTCGATTATGTGCGTGTAGCCGTCGCTGCCGCCATTCGCTGCGATAACTCCATCAACGATTGCTCTGTCATCAAAGCTGCTCATTACTTCACCTCCTTGTTGAGAATTAGGTCTGCTGCCTTCTGTGCTTGCCCAGCGGCAACCACAACCATCTTCGTATCGTTGCGGAGAGCCTTCAGCCAAGACTGAATGTAGGCAACCCGCTGGTCTGCTTCCACCTCGCTTGTCACACCCGTTACGCCGCCGACAAAAGCATTTGTAATCTCTGCTACCAATTCCTCTTGGGCATATATCGGGTCGCCAAACTTCACGACCTGCTTGTTGTCCTTGCGGTTCAGTCGGCTCTTGTGTCCGGTGCTGTGGGCAAGTTCGTGGAATACTGTCGAGTAGTAAGACTCAATCGAGCGGAAAGTTTCCATAGCAGGGACAGTCACTTCGTCGAGGTCGGGCGAGTAGTAAGCTGCATCGCCTTTCCAATTTATGCTTACGCCTTCACGCTCTCGGTAATCATCAACCACTTCCATCGCAGCCTCAATCGGGTCGAAATCGTTGAGCGTGCCTGTGTCCATTGGCTTGAGTTCTAAGCCGTCTACCTGCTCGACGTTGAATACCGAGTAGTACCGCATGAACATGAACCGCTGGCACTTAGCCTTGGCGATGTTCTTGCATGGCTGGTTGCTTTTCTTGACAGGGCAAGATGACTGGTGATTGTAGCTTTGCATCCAGAGCGTAACAGCCTGAGACTTTTGACCCTTGCGAACTGTGCCGCCCTGCTTCTTGGCTTGGTTGTATGTAATCCAGCGGGGGTCAGAGTAGCCGAGCCTTGCTGCAACGAAGCCAAGCCACATGGAATTGAATCCCCGGTAGGCTTTGCCGTGTACGCTCTGCGGTGCGGTGGCTGCTGTGTTCCACGGCTTTTCCCACGGAATCTCGCCCTGCTCCAGAGCCTCGATTATCTGGTTTGTAATTTTGTCGTATGCGTTGAATTTAGCTGTCATGGTCTTGGTTCCTTTTAGGTTAGATTGATTGGTGGGTTAGATGCGAGTGTCGAGGCGAATGATGTTGCCTGATGCAGCAACCCAAACAGCGTCAATGTCACTTGCTCGGAAATCCATACGAACGGCTGTGTTATTGATGTAGTAGTAACCATCGCCATTTGATTCCAGAGTGGCGTTGATTTGGAATGACAACCCACGTCCGACGCTTTCGATGTAAACCTCAGACCCAATCATGAGGTCAGCTTTTTCCATATTTTCTGCGTAGTGTGCGGCTCGCTGTTCAGCGGTGTTGTCGAATTTGTTGAAAGTGGTCATGATGGTCGGTTCCTTGTCTGTTTGGTCGTATCGAAAATTTCGATATAAGTATTCTCTACCCGCAATAATCTATTGTCAACAGTATTTCGGGTAAATATATAAATTGCTTTACATAGCCACTTCGGTCTGTGCGATAGTTTCCAGATGCGCCTCATGCTCATCAATGGCTCGCTCAATCTCTGCTGATAGTTCCTCTGCCCCTGCTGCTGTCAGCGGATAGGCGTAGCCGTCGGCAGAAGCGATTGGAATACTGTGGACAATGTTGCCGCTCTTGTCTGTCACGCTGACGGTGTAACTACTCACGATGCGTCCTCAATAATCCCATCAATCGAAATGTCGTAATACTTGCGCGATTCTGTTATCGGGTTCTCGATTTCTATTTCCGCTCGTACCTCTATTCCTGATGCGGTCGGTGCTGCGATAACTTCCAGAGCCGTCACAGGGAAGCTGCCAGTTATGTCGTAGCCGTTGTCCTCGATGTAGTAAGTCTTGCCGACCTCAATGCTGAGTCCATCGCCTGTGTTGATAGCCTGTATTTTCATTCCCATTAGTCGATTCCTTTTCTCGTTATTCAGAGCGACTTGCCCTGTTAACCCATAAGCCCCTGCTCGGTTAGACCGGCAGGGGCGTGTGGGCTGTATGTAGGTCTTAGCGGAGTGTTATCACGTTTACGCCGTTCTCCTTTTCGTAGGCATCAATTACAGAGTCAACGCTGAATCTTACAAAGTTCAGAGTGCCTACTGCCTTTACTTTGACAGAGTAGTAATTCGGGTCGCTGCCTGTTCCGAGAAGGGTTCCGTTGACAGTAATGTATGAGTATTCAGTACACAGGCTAATACGCACGGTCTTTCCTACCATATTAGTCAATATCTCGGTTCGTGCCTGACGAGCGTAAGCGGCTTGTAAGTCCTGCTCGTATTTAACCAGTTCTGCATTTTTGCGTTGCTCACTGGTAAGTAATGTCTTGGTCATTTTGGTCAGTTCCTTTTCTTATGCAGGATTGTTCCTGTTAACTCCTAAACCCGGCATGAAGCCGGGCGTTGGTTGGGTTGTATGTGCGGGTGGGTTAGTGGCAGTCGCAGTAGTCACTGCCGCATTTGCCTGAGTGGTATTCGTTCTCAGGACATTCGCAGCCTTCAAGTTCGCCCCATGCCCGTCGTTCGGTTACGCTTTTGGCTCGGAGTTCTGATTGGTAGATTGGGTTGGTGTTTGCGGTAGCCATTTGGTCGGTTCCTTTTCGTATCTGTCAAAGTTGACTTCTTAAACTTACTCCCATTGTTTCGGTGTTGTCAATAGTTTAGTAAATCAATAATCGGAATAAGTATCATTTCGGTGGCGTTGTATTGACCGCCTGTTGTTGTAAGACCGTTCAAGTATCTGCGGTACGCTATCTTCTTCAACTTAGCTGTCGGAATGTTGAGCCTGTACCGGATTGAACCATCTTGCTCAACAATGACAAAGAAATACTCATCTGATTTTGTTGTCTGGATTCCGCTTGGTCTGCCCCGGTATC
>TARA_R110002074_G_scaffold230814_1_pt1 | contig 11950 bp, 14 predicted proteins | sample TARA_R110002074 | Tara Oceans TARA_R110002074 (sample SAMEA4397215) | marine metagenome | biome: Polar Biome; feature: [MIX] marine epipelagic wind mixed layer (ENVO:01000061); material: water (ENVO:00002006), including particulate matter (ENVO:01000060) such as... | depth 10-100 m
GGGCTTGATGCGGTCATCAAGTCGTTGGTGGCCGAATGCCTGCCGCCGGATTTGGCGCCTGCCGCGATGAAAGCGGCTGCGGAGTAAACAGATCAGGGGAAGCTTCGGCTTCCCTTTTTGTATTCAACAGAGAGTGACCATGCCTTTCCCTAATCCTGTGGATGCCGTCATCTTCGATATGGACGGGCTGTTGCTTGATACAGAGCGCGTCTATCGTGTGGTGCTGCAAAAGGCCTGCTTGGCGCATGATTATGAAATGACCGATGGACTTTTTCATTCACTGATCGGTGTGCCGGGACCCGCGGGTTTTGATATTATCCGCACGCATTTCGGCGATGCATTTCCAATGGAGGCTTATAAGAAGAGCATTGCCGGACTGGCAGAAGAGCTTTTTGCCGGGGGCGTGCCGTTGAAAGCCGGTGCGGCCGAATTGCTTCAGGGTCTCAATGCGCAAGGTGTGCCTATTGCGCTCGCGACCTCATCTGGCCGTGTCGTCGCTGAACGTCATCTGACACATGCGGGTGTCCGCGATCATTTCGAGATCATTTTCACCGGCGATGATGTTACCAACGGAAAGCCGAACCCTGAGATATTTCTCAAAGCCGCAAACGCGCTCGCGATCCCGCCCGCTCATTGCGTTGTGCTTGAGGATTCACATAGCGGCATCCGCGCGGCTCACGCAGCGGGCACGATGCCGGTCATGGTTCCCGACATCGTTGCGCCGACGGATGAAATCCGCACGAAATGCGTGGCGGTTCTCGTCGATCTGCATGAGGCGCGCGGCTTGCTATTGCCTGTCTAATTGCGATGCCGTTTTATTTTCCTTCAAATCGCTTGGCATAGACCAGCGGCATGCCGTCGAAGCTTTCCCAGAAATTTGACTTCACGTCCCCGGCAAGCAGTTCAGACAGCATGAGGAGATGGATGTGCCAACCGCTGGCGAATTTGTAGCGGTTGTCGGATTTGCTGAGGCGGCTATGGGTGAGGGTGAGGCGCACTTTGTCACCTTCTGCTTCAAGCAGGAATTCAACCTGACTGCGGCCATTGTCAATGCCGTCACTCCAGTCGAAAACGAGGCGGTGCGGTGGTTCCCAAGCCAGCACCACGTTCTGACTTTGATGCGTGCCGCCGAAGCCTTTCATATGTTCAGGTGGAGAACCGGGGCGTGCACCGAGTTCGTCATTTCGCCAGACGAGCGTCAGGGCGCTACCATTCTTGGGTTCCATCTCGCCATCGGCAAACCATTTGGCGCGTAATTCGGCCTTGGTGAGATAGTCCCAGACGCGTTCAATCGGACCGGGGAGCAAACGTTCAAAACGGAGTGTCTGTTGGTCGATCAACTCGCCATGCATTGTGCTTTGCATATTCATGTCATTACCTCGCCAGATTGTTGAGATCGACGCCGTAGATCGCGGCGTTCTTTTGCATTAGATCCGCTCGTGTGAGCGATGTGTTGCCTTTGGTGGCCGCTTCCGTGAGATCGAGATAGGTGTGCCAGCCCATGCAGGTCTGCTTGTGGAATTCTTCCGGCACAGGAAAATGCGTGAGCGTTAGCAGAGTCGCGTCGCCTTGCGCTGTTAGGTCCAGTTGCAGATAGGATTCCGGGTGAGCTGAGCGCGCGTCTGCCGCGTCTTGGGGCTCGAACACATTCCATGTATAGGCGAGGTGGTGTGGCGGGTGCCATTGCGTGACCGTGCCGCGAATATGTCCGCCCATCAGGTGCGCCGCGCCGCCGATGCGCGGTTCAATGCGGCCTTCACCAAACCATGCGGGCAGGTTTTCTGTACGTGTCAGAAAATCCCAGACGCGGGCTGCGGGCGCGGGCAGGGTGCGGGTGAAGCGCACGGCATTCATCGCAATGATTTTGCCCTTATCATTCATCGGTCTTGTCCTGTGCCGCCGCTTCAATCAGCGCCTGTTCCAGGGCGTCGAGTTTGGGGTTCCAGAAGCGGCGCACGCTCGCGAGCCAGGCATCTACTTCGGCGAGCCCCTCGGGGTCGATGGTGTAGAAGCGCCGCTGCGCATCGACGCGGACACGCACGAGGCGGGCAGCTTTGAGCGTGCGCAAATGTTGAGAGACGGCAGGCGCGCTGATGGCAAAGCGGCTGGCGATCTCGCCGGACGACAATTCACCGCCGCCGAGCATTTGCACGATGTGCCGACGCGTCGGGTCGGCGAGAGCTGTAAAACTTTCCATGCCATATAATTGCCAAGTTACTTAATTAAGTCAATATGAAAATAAAGATCATTGTCTTTGATCAATCCCGACCATGCCGTCGGGTCCCAAATGGACTATGGTTAACCTCAGGGTACTGCTACGCGTGTGCATTCGCGCTGGTCGGGGTTGTTATATGAAGACTGTTATCGCTGGTTTCCTCGTCGCACTTCTAAGTGGCGCGGGCGCTGCCTTGTCCGATGAAGTGGCCCCCGCCGCTCCCATGGCCATGTCGCCCGTGGTCAGCGGCGGTGAGATCGTCGATCCGGCGTCAGTCGTAACCCCCACAGGCTTCCGCTGGCGCGTCACCAAGCTTTCTTGGAGCGCCAGCGATGAGCGCGCTTTTGGCGATTTCGTGCATGCGCTGGGGTCGAGCAATTGCCGCAACATGGATGAATGCCTCAAGAGCCCGGCGAATATTTATCGCTCGAGCGACCCCAAAGGCATGAGCTTCTATGCCGATTGCGCTGATCTGCCTTATCTGTTGCGCGGCTATTTCGCATGGAAAAACGGTTTGCCCTTTTCCTACGCGAGTGGTGTTGCCGCAGTGGGTAATTCCAAGGACCTGCGTTATTCGCGCTATGGCAACTATGTTTACGCCCGCACCGATGTGCGCCCGCCCGCCGAAGGTCTGTGGCCCAATGCGCGGCTCGTTTTTTATAATCTCAATAATTACATTTCTAGCGCCATGTACCGTTTCGCGCCGGACCAGACGCGCGGCGAGTTGGCCGACTTCTATCCGGTTAAAATTGCACCGGGTTCTATTCGTCCGGGTACGGTTATTTATGACCCAAACGGCCATGTCGCAGTTGTCTATGATGTGGACAAAGAGGGTCGTATTCGCTTTATCGACAGTCATCCTGACAATACCGTGACGCGCGGTAATTATGGCCGTCGCTTTGTGCGGGCCTCGGCCCCCATGGGTGCGGGATTTAAAAATTGGCGCCCGTTGACGCTTGTCGGGGCAAAGCAGGGTGCCGACGGTTCCTATGTCGGCGGCGTCATCAAGCTTGCCGCCAATGCGGATTTACCCGATTGGTCGGACGAGCAATTTTTTGGCACGGAAGGCGGACGCAACTGGTCGGCGGCGCAGTTTGTCTATCAGGGCACTGCAATTGACTATTACGATTACGTGCGCCGAGCGGTCGCGGGGCACGACATTATCTATGATCCGTTGAGTGAAACCCGCAGCATGGTGCGCGGCCTTTGCGATGATTTGCGCTATCGCTCCGAAGCCGTTGATGTGGCCATTAAGGCGGGCATACATCAGCAGGACCAGCCCGCGCGTCTGCCGGAAAATATCTACGGCACTTCCGGTGATTGGGAAACCTATTCGACGCCCTCGCGGGATGCCCGGCTCAAAGTGTCGTTCAAGGAATTGCGCGATCAGATGGTCAAATTCGTTGAATTGGCAGGCGCGGGTGATGCACATGTCGCTTATGCGGGCACTGACCTCTCGGGTGATCTCGCCACCGCCTATCGTGAAGAGGCAGCGCTTTGCGAGGTCACCTATGCCGCGAGCGATGCGGGCATCCGGCATTTGAGTTTCGAGGAAGCCCGCAAGCGTCTGTTTGACCTGTCGTTTGATCCCTATCAATGCCCTGAGCGACGTTGGGGTGCATCTTCGCCCGAGGAACTGGCGACGTGCCCCGACAACAGTGTGAAGCATCGCTGGTACAAGGCCGAGCGTCGCCTGCGCAATCAGACAGATCGTGCTTATGATGCGGTCATGGGGTTCTCGGTCAGCGAGCTTGAAGCAGGTGTCGTCGGCAGCGGTCAGGACGCGCCGCCGGATGTTGATGTTTATGCGGCGCTTGATGCCGCGCGTGCCGTTGATACTTTGCGCACCACGCTTGCCTCAGAAATTGTACCAGAGCGAAAACCCCGTTGAGGTTTGCTTGATGGCATTGCGCCCCGTGAGTGACTTGGAAAAATTCACCTCCATCGTCACCGTCTTGTCGATCCGCTGAACAACAGACAGGCCGAGCTTGTTCGATTGGCTCTGCGAGGCGGCGGCGCCCGAGCCCTTGGTAAAGGTGACGTAGCTCTCGCTTTTCAGCATCACTTGCCGGTCTTTGTTGAGTGAAACACCGATCGTGAGGTTGGCCTTCATTTCGCTCGGCCGGTTCGCCGGTCGCACGCGTATTGCGATCAGATTATCGCTGAAGCCATTGAACCCCAGCCACTTAAAATGCCGACCCATGGTGAGGCCGAACTCTCCATCGATATCGCCCCGTTGCGAGGCAAATGGGTCTGTTGTGCCCATCGCTCCGTGCCAGATTAGCAGCGGCTGAAAGCTGTAGTAAGTATCGTCCCATTTACCCAATGCGAAGCGTGCACCGGTCTCGACGCGCGACAGACCGCGCTGAGATATTTGTGTGCCGAGCCAGCTTGTGCGTTCCTGTGTCAGCGCAAATGTACTGACAAGTGTGATGTTCTTTGAAAATCCATACTCGGCGTAGGGCGATAATTCGCGCTTGGTGTAGCGATTGCGACGTTGCGTTTTGCCCTCGGCGTCATATTCTGCGCTGGCAGTGGTAACAGTAAAGGGCACAATGACCTGTAAATGATTTCTCGGCTGCGGCCACGCGCCCGCCAAAGTGACGCACGGCCACAGCGCGACTACTGAAAAAACGACACCAAACTTAGCCCCTATCCGTGATGTCACCACGGACTCCCTCTACTGATCGACGCTTGTATCGTGCGTAGGGGGAGGGATTGTGTAAAGGCGGGGAGGTGAGTTGCCCACAGCTTTCTCGCAGGGAACTTTGTGCTACGTGTTTCACCTGTACGTATAAGGAATAAATATTTGTCGCGTTCCGATGAAACCATCGACTTGCTGCTCACACGCCGTTCGGTCAAGCCGATGACTATGACCACGCCCGGCCCCGATGCGGGGGAGCTTGAGATCATCCTGCGCGCAGGCACGCGTGTACCTGATCATGGTAAGCTCGCTCCCTGGCGGTTTATTCTGTTTCAGGGCGAGGCACGCGCTGCGTTTGGCGAGGTGCTGAAATTGCGGTTTGCGGAGATTGAGCCGTCATCCAATGAAGACCGTCTCGCGCTTGAGGCGACCCGCTTTACGCGTGCGCCTCTCGTAATCGCCGTTATCTCGCGTGTCGTGCCGAGCGCGAAGGCGCCGGAATGGGAACAGCGGCTCTCCGCGGGTGCCGTGTGCCAGAACATGCTCATCGCTGCAACAGCGCTTGGCTATGCCACAACCTGGCTGACCGAATGGTGCGCCTTTGATGCCAGCATCGCTGCGTCGCTCGGCCTTGGCGAGAGCGAGAAAGTTGCAGGTTTCATCTATTTTGGCACGCCGACGATTCCCAAGGATGAGCGCGAACGCCCGGACCTCAATGCCATTTGTATGGATTGGAAACCCGCGTAGCGAGTGCGCGTTTCAATGCGCGGAAATATCGCCGTCCTGTCGCATGGCGGTGAGGCGACCCTGACGCATGGCCATCTGCATCGGCAGCGAGCGGCCTGTGCGATCCGCCGGTTCTTCATTGTTGAAGATATGACGGCGGTGATCATGGAAGAAGGCGATGATGACGATGGACAAAAGTATCCCCGTGCTGATACCCGCGCCGGGACTTTGCAGGTAGCAGGCCCAGGTCAGCAATACGCTAGCGGCCAGTATCAGCAGTCCGACAATGAATTTCACGTCACGCATGTAAGTCCTCGCCCTATGGTTGCCCATCCAACTCGATTATAAGGTCCTTTCGGGTCAAAGCGGAAATGAACTTATGGTCAATTCACAGAGTTTCGGTCAGATCAGAGGCGTGTTGTTCGACAAGGACGGCACGCTGTTTGATTATTACCGCACATGGGTCCCCATTTTGCAGAGCGCGGCGCTACTCGCCGCGCGCGGTGACGAGGCTATGGCCACCCGTTTGATGGGTGCTTGTGGCTTTGACGCAACGACGGGCCGTGTTGAGGCTGGTGGCATATTGGCAGCAGGAAACACGATCGAACTTGCCGGTCTCTGGTTGTCGGGCGACAAGACTTGGGAGGTTGCAACGCTGACCCGCGCGCTTGATGATCATTTCGCCGCGGAAGCGCCACTGCGTTCAGCACCTGTCACAGATCTTGTTGCCTTCTTCCGTGAGCTGAAAGCATCAGGCTATCGCACCGGCATCGCCACCAACGACAATGAGGCTTCCGCGCTGGCAACAGTCATGCGTTTTGACCTCACCGCTCATGTCGAGTTTGTCTGCGGTTACGACAGTGGCCACGGGGCCAAACCGGAACCCGGCATGGTGCATGCCTTTTGTGCCGCCACAGGTCTGGAGCCCTCGCAAGTGGCGATGGTGGGTGATAATTTTCACGATCTCGAGATGGCGCGGCGCGCAGGCGCAGGGCTCAAGGTCGGTGTGCTCACCGGCACCAGCCTGCGGTCTGATCTTGAAGGCCATGCCGATATTGTGCTCGACAGCATCGTTGCACTGCCGGCATTTCTCGCGAGCACACGTTAGCCGCCCGCCAGATCCCAGATCGATTTGATGTCGCGCGTCTCGCCCAGCAGGCGCTGTGCCGGTGTCTTCTTGTCGATATGACCGATCAAAGCGCGATAGGTACCAAAGCCGCAAAGCTCCTGCAGGCGCGGTTCAAATGTTTTCACAAGTTCAATCGGCAAGCCAAGTTGCTGGTTTTCCTGCTGGCGGATATAGCCCGCGCAATAGTTCATGGCGACACCGACGCGGCGTTTGGCCGACCGGTTCGCACCGCCACCGTGCCACAGGCTTCCGTGCCAGATCAGCACCGAACCTTTTTTCATTTCGGCGGGAATGCTTTCATAGTCACCGCCATAGACGGGCGATGCGTCGGCGAGATGCGTGCCGGGGATGATGCGCGTCGCGCCGTTCTCTTCGGTGAAGTCGGTCAGCGCCCACATGGAGTTGCAGACGAAAGGTGCATGAGGTTTGGCGACCGGCATCACCTGATCGTCAGCGTGAATGGGCTGGGCCTTTTCGCCGGGGTCGATGGAGATCGACGACAGCGACGAAATCAGACATTCCGGGTCGAGCACGCCTTCGATGACGGGCAGCACGTTTTCATGTACCGGAATTTTCTCAAACAGTTTGCCGTGTGCGAGCAGATTATAGATACGCACCGTGTGGTGGCCCTCAAAGCCGTTCTTGGCGGGCACCACATTGTGCTCGCGCTCGAAGCGCAGCAACGTGTCGTTCAGCGCGTCGATGAGATCGGGTTCAATAGCATTCTCGACAATCGTGTAGCCCTTGTCGGCAACAGCGGCGATATGCTTATCCGCGTCTTCTTTTCTCATTGGGTTTCTCCCTTCGGCGCCCGCCATGATAGCTTGCGCCATCGTCCCGTCCAGCCCCTGCCAATGCCGGAGTGCCTATGTTTTATGATGCAAAGACCAATCAGCATGGTCTCCGCCATGACCCGTTCAAGGCGCTTATCGTGCCGCGTCCCATCGGCTGGATTTCGACTCTGTCGGCAGACGGCGTGCTGAACCTTGCGCCCTATAGCTTTTTCAACGGCGTTTCGACCGACCCGCATATCGTGATGTTTGCGAGCGCAGGCCGCAAAGACAGTCTGGTCAACGCCGAGGCGACGGGCGAATTCGTGTGTAATCTCGCAAGCTGGGATCAACGCGACCAGATGAACATCAGTTCGGCCACCGTCGCACGGGAGGTTGACGAATTTTCTTTGGCGGGCTTGGCAACATTGCCGTCGCAAAATGTTAAGCCGCCTCGCGTCGCAGGTGCGCCCGCGCATCTCGAATGTGTCTATCTGCAAACCGTGCCGATGGTCGCGCGCGATGGGCGGCATGTTTACGACGTCGTTTTCGGGGAAGTCACTTGCATCCACATCGACGACGACTTCATCGTGGATGGCATACTCAACACCGCCGCTATGAAACCCATCGCGCGTCTGGGCTATCACGACTATGCGGTGGTGGACGAAGTATTCTCGCTCAAACGGCCGGGGTGAGCGTTATCGCCAGCTTGTTGGCTTCACGTCAAACGCGAGGCTGATGCGTTGCACGTCGCCGCTGAAGGGCAGGGTGCGGTGGAAGGCGTATGACGGAAAGAAAAACGCGTCGCCTTCACGCGGTTCATAGGCCAGCGGCTGCGGTTCAAATTTCGCATCGAAGTCTGGCGGCGGGTGGCCGAATTCGATCCAACCGTCTTTTGTCGTTTCGCCGTCGCCCATGCTTGGTGGCAGCGCGACGTAATAGACGCCGCTCAGCCAACCGCCGACATGGATGTGCGGATGCTGGTGTCCACCTTCCGACAGGACCGTGCCCCACATATCGATCTGATAGGTCTTTGGCACCTGCCCGAAATAGGGATGCATTTTTTCCGGTTTGATCGCGTCGAAATGCGCGTCGAGAGCTTGGCGTAGCGCCGTCTCGAAGGCGAGAAACGGTTCGCGCGGGTGATCGAGCAGGAGACCCGTCTGGCCGCCCAAGCGCGTCGCCTTGCCGACCGGTTCCCATGTCAGCGTCGGATCATTGCGCAGGGCCTCAGCAAGAGCAGCGTTGAGATCGGTCATGCTTGCGTAGCCCACCGGTGGCGTCAGCGCTTTGCGGCTGATGGTGCGGGCGAGTTCTGCGCGGAATCCAGCGGGCATCTGACCGAGGTCTTGTGCGCGGGCAAATGGAAACCAAGCGGCGGCGCGGCGTTCGGGTCCGAATTTTGAAATGGCGCGTTCAAAAATGTCTGCGGCTTCGCGCATGTCGCCGCGTTTCAATTTCATCATACCAAGGCTGACATAGATCATTACGTCTTTGGGATCGAGCGACGAGGCACGCTGATAGGCGCCTTCGGCGGCTTCGAAATTACCGAGCTTCTGATAGGCGTTGCCGAGATTGCCGTGGGCCGCAGGCATTTTCGGATTGAGCGCGATGGCGCGTTCAAAAAGCGCGATGGCTTCTTCCGTGCGGTCTTGTCTCAGCACCACCATGCCGATGTTCATAATCGTCGTGGCGTTCTGGGGTTCGGCGGCGCTCGCTTGACGGTAAGCCTGCTCGGCCTGTGCGAATTGTCCCGCGCGCTGGCAGAGCTGACCAAGCGTTGCGGCAAACATCGGGTTTGTCGGAAAGCGCGCTGTTGCTTGTGTGTAATGCGCTTGCGCTTCGCCCCAGCGGTTATGTTGTTGCAGGAAGCGTCCAAGGTTTTGCCATGGGATCGATTTGTCATGCGCCAGCGTCAACGCACGGCGGAGTGCTGTTTCCGCTTCGGCAAATTCCTGCCGGTCGATCAGGATCGCGGCAAGGACGGAAATGGTTTCCGCGTCGTCCGGCGTGTCGGCGAGCAGAGCGCGAGCCGCGTCCTCGGCTTTACCGCGCTTATTCGCCTTGTAAAGTTCGATAATGTCGGCGCGTCGCTGCAACAGATCAGGCGCGGCCTGCAAGTTGTCGGTCAAATCACTCATCCTCTCGTGTCGAAGGGACAAGCTGCACGGGGAGAGGGGGCGCGTCAATGTTCACGATGCTACCCCAAAAAAATGTCGCCCCGTGGCTTAACCGCAGGGCGACATCTTACGTCGATCACTGTTGCCGAATGGGTCCCGGGATCAAGTCCGGGACGGCAGTGGTACAGGTTTATTCCGCCGCCACGCTCGTCGCGCGGCTGGCTTGTGGGCCACGGATCAGCTTGCCGGGCATTTCGCCGGTCGACTCACCATTTTCGAAGGTCACGGCGCCGCTGACGATGGTGGCGCGATAGCCTTCGGCTTTCTGGATCATGCGGCGGCCTTCGGCGGGCAGGTCGAAGACCATTTCCGGCGCGAGGATGCGCAGGCGGTCAAAGTCGATGACATTGACGTCGGCTTTCATGCCGGGGGCAATGACGCCACGGTCGTTGAGGCCGTAGAGGCGGGCCGTGTCCTGCGTCTGCATTTTCACGACCTGTTCAATCGACAGGCGTGCGCCGCGGTCGCGGTCGCGCACCCAATGCGTCAACATATAGGTCGGGAAGCTCGCATCGCAGATGACGCCGCAATGCGCGCCGCCGTCCGACAGGCTCAGCACGGTGGCGGGGTGCTGCATCATTTCCAGAATGTGGTCGAAGTTGAACTTCGTGTAGTTGAGCAGCGGCAGATAGATGTAACCGCGCCCGTCGTTTTCCATCAGCATGTCGTAGACGATGGCGGCGGGGTTTGCGTCGGTGCTCTTGGCGAGAGCGGCCACGCTGTCATCGGCGGCGGGTTCGTAATCGAGCTTGCCTCCCTGATCGAGACGGAACATGCGGTCATAGCCCTGCGTCATGATCATGCCGAGCACGCCCATGTCCTTGGGCTTGTCGGCAAGAATGGCGTCGCGCACTTCTGGCTTCTTCAATTCGACGAGACGTTCGGCAAACGGAAGACGCGCTAGTTCCATATAGGTCGGGCGCGAGACGAAAGGATGGATCGTGCTCTGCCAGCCGAGCACCATGCCGGTGGGGCGGCAGGCGATCTGCGCGGTCACGTTCGCACCCTGTTTGCGGGCCTGATCGGTGAGCGCCAGCATGTCGCGCCACTTTTCAGAATCGACCGGCGATTGCAGCAATGCGTAGGTGACTGGCAGTCCGGTTTCGGCGGAGAGTTCCTTCATCCACATGAATTCGTCTTCGGCGGGCGTCATGTCTGAGGCCATTTCAAAGACGCCGTGACCGGCCTGACCCAGCGCGCGGCCGATGCCCATCAACTCGTCTTTGTTGGCGAATGTGCCGGGCACAGGTTCGCCGTCTTTTGCGAGATGCAGCATGGTGCGTGACGTTGAAAAGCCGAGCGCACCGGCTTCGACGCCTTCGCGCACGATCTTGGCCATCGCTGTCACGTCTTCGGGCGTTGCCGCTTCGTTGCGTGCGCCGCGATCACCCATCACATAGGCGCGCACGGAGCCGTGGGGCACCTGTGTCGCGATGTCGAGCACGCGGGTCTGCTTGTCGAGCATGTCGAGATATTCGGGGAAGGTTTCCCAGCCCCATTTGATGCCTTCGGCGAGCGCCGCGCCCGGAATGTCTTCGACGCCTTCCATCAGCTCGATCAGCCAATCGTGTTTGTCGGGGCGGGCGGGGGCGAAGCCGACGCCGCAATTGCCCATGACGACCGTGGTGACGCCATGCCAGCAGGACGGTGTGATGAGCGGATCCCATGTCGCCTGACCGTCGTAATGGGTGTGAATGTCCACCCAGCCCGGTGTCACGACATGGCCGCTGGCGTCGATTTCGCGCTTTGCCGTGCCGGTCACGGTGCCGACTTCGGCGATGACGCCGTTGCTTATGGCAATGTCGGCGACGCGGGCCGCCGCGCCTGTGCCGTCCACCAATGTGCCGCCGCGAATAATGAGATCATGCATAGTCCGTCTCCCCGATTTGTTGTTGGGGAGAGACTAGGGCCAGTCCGGGCGGCCTGCAACTAAAATAGACTAAGGTCTATTTTTTGACTTTTGCCACTGTCGAGAGCGTTGCCGCAGGTTTGGGCTTCTTGGCCGCAGGGGCATTGCGGTTGGCCGCAACGGGCTTTTTGGAGGCCCGGCTCCGTACCAGCTTTTCGGTGGCCGATCGTGCCTGCGTTGTCAGATGTGTGTCGTTGGCCGTGTCCAGCTCGTCGCAGGCATCACCGATATAGGTGGCAAGCATGTCGAGATCGGGCATGGCTTCGCGGGCGGCCAGCAGTCCGAAATCCAGCTCGTCGGCATAGCTTGTAACGGTGATGTTGAGCGCCTGCCCGTGGACCAGCACCGACATCGGATAGTTGTTCACGAGTTCGGCA
>TARA_R110002074_G_scaffold157341_1_pt1 | contig 11946 bp, 25 predicted proteins | sample TARA_R110002074 | Tara Oceans TARA_R110002074 (sample SAMEA4397215) | marine metagenome | biome: Polar Biome; feature: [MIX] marine epipelagic wind mixed layer (ENVO:01000061); material: water (ENVO:00002006), including particulate matter (ENVO:01000060) such as... | depth 10-100 m
CCTCCGAAAAACGCAGCCTCGAACAGTTTCGATTGGATGGTGGTCGAACAAAGCCTTGAAGAAGAATTGAGGCTAGAACGGAATATTCGATTTATTGAGGATTGCGAAAATCTCGATGTTTTGTCACAGCTATGCGTATCGATGCTGCGCACACAAGACCATCAATCCAAGCTGCTTAAACAGGCTGTTGGCCACATTGCTTTACTTGAGACCGTCTTTTATGACGCAACGCAGAAGCTCTAAAAGCTTGTTCTAACACCGTGAGCTTTGGGTTGGATTCGTGCATTGTGTCTCTTACACGCTTTTGCGCAGCTGCTATTTGGTCTTGTGGTCTAGTCGTCCAGTGAGCTGGTGATGTAGGCATCAGGACTTTTAAGGATTGGTCTCGTCGCAGTTATAGAGGCGCATCAGATAGCTGTAAAGCCATTGCGCTTGCCAGTCTTGCTCGTGGTAACGAACAACGCCAGCGGCTTCAACACGCCAAATTAGCTTCCCGTCTTTTTCGACTTGCTCAATGGTTGGCTTCATGTCAAAAGGATAGGCACGGGATTGAGCCGTGCCCTTGAGCCAATCAGAAGTCCGCTTCTTCTTTTTTTGCAGGCAATGTGAAATCAGTGACGTTTAGCTCAAGGCTTGAACCTTCGCCACCTTCTTTTTTTTCGTACTTACGCAGCTTGCCTTGGCCCGCAACCGTAATTTTGTCGCCTTTTGCCATGTACTTCATGACAACGTCTGCACGCTTGCCCCAGACACTGCAGTTAATCCATGTTGTTTCGTCTTGTCCAGTGCGGGCGGCGATGCTGAAGCTTGCTACCTGGCTTGAGCCTGCTTCACGCAGTTCAGGGTTTTTGCCGAGGTTCCCGTGTGCGGTGATGTTGAGCATTACTTAAAGAATTTGCTGATGATAAGGATTAGAGCTTGATTTTGGTTGTAATCGCGAGACTTCATGAAGTGCCGCAAATTGTCAGCCAATTGGTCATCCAAGCGAACTTGGAACTGGTTTTTCCTGCGCTTAAGGTCATGCTCTGCTTGGGTGAGTGCCATTGTGTTAAATAAATTCAGGCATTATATCCTGAATAAATTTACGATGGCCGTGTGTAGTTATTGCATAGGCAACTTTTGCGCTTGCCGCCAAGCCGTATTGGGAACGGAAACGATCTAAAAAAGCTGTGCGATTAGCAGCAGGAAGTTCCTTGATCAAACCTCGTAGCGCTTCAGCTTCTTCGTCAGTTAGCGGCGTGTCTGCAGGTGCAATAACTTCAGTTTTTGGCGGGCTTTCAGCTTTTGGAGCAGCAGTTTTTGCAACTGTTTGCGGAGCAGGCTTGCTAACTTTTTTTTCTTCTGGCTGTTCAAAATTGCCATCAGTATCCATGTCGGCGCAAAGCCCAAGGATGCTAAGGATTGCGTATCTGCGTTGGTAGGTGCAACTACCTCCCCAGTCATGCAAAGGGTTTCGCCCTTTGCCGATAATCATAGGCAATTCACTTGTGATTTCTTCACCGCTTTCGTGTAGCAGTTTAGTTATCAACAATGGATCAGCGCCTTGTATGGCGTTGGGCGTAAACGTTTGCACAATTGCTAAACCAGCATCGTTCAAAGGTGGAGTGACAGTAGAAAGCACACCGCCAAGGTCGGCATATTTGCCGTATTGAGCTTTAGCGTCTTTCGTAATAGATGGAACTGCTTTGTGGAAAGCTACAAGAGCTTTTACTATCTCAGACATTGATTGAAGTAACAGTAATGATTGCGCTCGGTTGTTCGTTGCCTACGGCGTATCGGCGTTCAGCTTGAATGCTAAACACTTGACAATCATCGTTGTATGCAATGCCGGTCAAGGCGTCGCAGATGGCCCTAAGAAGCTTGTCAAGGTCGCCTATACGCTTAATGCAGAACGACGGCGCAGTGTTTTTTAAGTCGCCATTAGCTTTGAAGTCAGCTTTTGGCCGAGGAAAGATAAAGGTGACAGCCAAAGACATAGGCATTGTGGCATGCCAGCCGTCAGGAAGCAACCTTTTAGCTTTCCCAGCAACTAAAGCCCTCCAAGGCATGACGTTTGGCGAGCTTTCGCAAAGGATTGCTCTACCGTTGACATAACGCTGGACTTTCTTGCTGCCTTGTGGGGCAGGCTTGCCGTTGACGTGGATTGTGTAGCTATTGCTCAAGAGAGGAACAAGCCTTTTCAACACCAGCTAAGCAGTCACGTCGCGTCATGTCATCCAACGTGGTCGTTAGAGAATACCAAAACGCCAGGCTGAAAATTAAAGCAAGAAATGAAATCAGTGCAAAATTAAACTTCATTTTTTAGTTGGTGGCCGACCGCGTTTTGGTTTTTGCTCTTGGAGTTTTTTGTACTCTTCTCGGGCAGAAGCGCGAGCGATAGATAACTCCTCGCAAGTTTCGTTTTCTTCTTTGAGTTTTTTGTACTGAAAATCAGCTAACCCAACTTTGCGGCATTGGTCAACAATCGCTGACTGTATAGTTTCTTGGGCGCTGTTGAAATGATAAAACCAAGACTCTGAGTCACCAGTTGTGTACTTTGTCAAAAGTTTTTCTTCTTTGTCGCTTAGGTCTTCGTCGTCACCGCAATACATTTTGTCAATACAAAGCTCAAATGCGTATAGCAAAGACGTTACTTTGCGAGCTTGCTGAATCACGTTGCGGTCAGCTTTTTGGATTTCATAGTAGCGTTGACGATGTTTTTTGATAGCTGCAATAACAGCAGGTTGAGCCTCAACAAAAACATTTTGTTCTTTGTAGTCAATGGTCATCAAAGGTTCCTCTTGCGGAAAATGGTGAATCTTTCGTCAAGCTTTTGAACATGGTCAGCCCAACTGCCTGGCTCAGGCTGGTCGTAAGGATCAGGCAAGCTGTTAGCGGCATCGCGAGCCAACTCGTAAATAAGATCGATCTCAACCTTTGTGAGATGTACTGGATAGGAGTTAGACATAGATGTTTTTGAGTACAGGTTAATTATGGCATGCCAAGTTATTAAAGGCTGTCCCAAACAGACCCAGACCTGACAGCTTTCCATAGTATTTCGTTAATTACGTCACAAGGCTGCACACCTTTTTCAATGGCTGCAACTCGGATAATGATCATTAACTCGCGGTCTGTTTTACCTTGCACCCGTGATTGGCTTTTCGTCAAAACTAAGCCTGGGTTTTCATTCTCGTAATATTGCTGTATTTCGTCTTTATGTTCAGGTTCTGCCTGCGTAGGAAGCATCTTCCTTGTGGCTGGCAATTCAGGCTCGACATAAGGAGCATAGGGAGACGAAACCGGTGGCAGTGAGTCTTCTTGGGCAGAGTTTTCTTTTTGGCTAATCAAAGACCTTATTAATTCTTGGTCGTAAGCTTCTTGCTTTTCAAAGTAATCAGACGGGCCTGACCATTCGCAAACTGGGTCGCCGAGGCGTTCAGAGGTGACTAAAGCTTTAAGGTGCAAATCAATGGTTGCGTAGTCAATTACGCAACGGAGTAATTGAGCAAGCATCGGGTCACGATGGGTCTGTGTGCCCGAAAAAATTCGGATGCGTTTGCCTTGGTAAAGACCAATGAAATAGTTTCCGTTTGCTTGGATGATGCGAGCATTTACTTTTTTGTCAATCAAGTCCATGGCTAAAAAGTGATGGCCAGAGGATCATGGCATGCCAGTTGAGCAAGCGCAAGTTCATTTCTTCTTTTTGGCCGTTTTGATTTTGTGTCTAAGTTCGCTTCGTTTTTTTGCATCGTTAATAGCTTTTGCCCTGCCAGGCAGTTCGCCAGGGCCACCATTGGCAGGCTTAAGCAAGTTGACCCAGTCCTGGCCTGCGATTACCAGTCCTCAAGCATAAATTGATATATGTCCCAACTGTCTACCCATGACTCCAGGCACTCGTCTACTTTTTGTTCGATTACTTTGCATTCGTTAGGGGCTGAAATCACTGTTACGCATTTGTCGATAGGCAGTGCCGGATGATGATCGCAAAGCATCGCTGCATATGCACCCAGCTGCTCCTTGGCAGGTTTTCTTCTGCGAGCAGCAGATTGGCTTGAAACTGTTTTGACATCACCTAAGACAATTTCACCGTTGCTGCGTTTGATCAAGAAATCAAAGGAACCTCCCAGTGATTTACGTTTGTCGCAAAGTCTGTATTCAGTCGCAATAACTTCGCAATCTTTGAAAAGATCGCATTCGATAAGAGGGTCAACCCAGTCAGTCCATCTTTCGGCATAGACAAGCTCCTGTCCTTTTAAAAAGCTTTCAACGACACCGTGAAGAGCTTCGCCTCTAGCCGCCCAGCCGTCAGGCCCGTCTTTGTATCGCATGATGTTCGCTTTGGCTTCATCGCTGAGACTTGTGCCTAGAACCTGAGTTACAGATCTTTGAAGCCATTCGTTTTGCAATCTGTACTTGTGCCATTCCTCGTAAAACTTTAAAAATTGGATGGGTTTCATTAAGTCCTTGCTTTGTGGCCCAATATGGTGCATCCTTGGGCCTCACGCAAGCCTAAACCATGCCTGAAATGGACCCAATCCAGAACGACTCTGACTCTCGAATGAGCTTGGATGATTTGGCAGTTGCCAGAGTTTTGATTGACCCAAGAGTATTGGCTGAGGTGACTCGTAAAAAACCTATCGGCGTTAGCCGTACAGGCTGGGTCAACCTGCTGCTTCAAAAAGCGATTGCCTCAGAGCCTGAACCATTGGCTCGTGACTGATTTGGAAAAGGAAATCGCTGCCTATGAGCTTTTGCAATGGGTGCCGTACAGTCTGCCCACATTTTTTGATGAAGATCTTGCGTTGGAGTGTCACTACACAAAGATGCAACGTCAAAGGTCTGATGGGGCTCTTGCCATTTGGGATGATGAGCATCCTGAAAAAAGCAGTGCAGAACTTGCAGCTTTTAGGCGACTTAACGATCTGAACGTTTATTCAGACAACATTTTTTATTCCCCTAGCCGTGCCAAAGATGGCGGATACACCAAGCGACTCAAAGAACACCTTTCCCCAGGAGACTCTCAACGATCACAGAGCACTTTTAGACCAGATAGACCAGCACGCTGGCGTAGTGCTAAATGAAGAAACTGATCCGTTACGCCGTAGTCAGCTTTTGCGGCTTTTTGCTGAAGAAATCCAATGTCCGATAAACGAAAAAACAGCGAACACTCTTTTAGTTAAAGCTGAAGGCAAAGTCAACGGTGTGTGCAGCCCAAGGCTCCACGGCCAGAGAATGGACACAACTCCTACGCCATGGGCTTGGGAGGGCGTGTTGATGTCAGGCACATTCAATCTGCTAGTTGCGCCACCAAAGGTTGGTAAAAGTGCGCTGATGGTTGGGATGATCAGTGCTTGGTGGCATGGCGAAAAAAAGTATCTAGGGCAAACCTTGCATGGAGCGTGCCCCAAAGTTTTTATCATTGGGACAGACCAGCCTGAAAATGATTGGCACAATTTGTTCAAGCGTGAAGGGCTTGTCACTCCTGATGGCAATCTTGGTGGCCCTGTCGAAATGTTGTGGCACACAGCGTCACCACTTCATTTGACTGATGAAGGCATTGAACATCTTGAAATCATCGCAGCGGCAAACCCTAGTTCTTTGTTTTTGCTTGATAGTTATCACGCCTGTTGCTCACCCCTTGGATTAGAAGAAGCAGCTTCAAGTTTTGATGGACCTGCGAGGAAACTTGCGCAAGCGTTAGCTCCGCACAAGACGACTCTTGCAATGATTCATCACACCAACAAATCAGTTTCTGGAGGCAATGCCACAAATGCGAGCAGGGGTAGCAATTCCTTGCCTGCTGCAGCAAGTTTGACGATCCTTATGAATTGGTTCAAGCAACCTCTTGAAGGCCAGACACAAACGGATCAGCGAGTAGTTCTGAAAACGCAAGGTCGAGCAAAAGGAACAACTTTGCTGATTGAACTGCAAGATGACGGCTGGGTGCACCATGGCGACGGTGAAAGCGTATTGCAGGCTGAAAGCATGCAGGAAGTCTCAGACGGCTTGCAAGGGCGACAGGCTGACGCTTACGACCACATCTTGGAGCGTTGGATGGTTGGTCAGTTCCCGGTCACGTCATCAGAGCTGTCTGCTGTGCTTTCTGTTGACCGCAACAAGGTGAACCGATGCTTGCGGTCGCTGCAAAAAAAAGGGTTGATTGTTGAGTCTGGGCAAGCCGCACCTTCTTTGGAAGGTGGCAGACCTTCGATCATGTACACACCTGCAACAGCCCCCACTGAAAACGGGGGTTTAATGCCCCAAACGCCTTTAACTTCTTCGCGCGCACATGAAAACATAGGTTTAACCCCTTTAACCCCATTAGAACCCGTTTCTGGTGGAGGCAGGTTAAATACCCCTGTTCCAGGAACGCCCGTTGAAAGGTGCATCAAGGGCAACTGGGCTAATGGCTGGGTTGTTGTTGATGCTTCCAACCTTCATGCGGTGAAGGTCGCGCAGCTTGGTAACCCAATGCTGAGAATTTCAAATTTGCGCTGGGAGCAGGACATCCGGCCTTGTGCTGGTTCACCGTTCTCAGCCGAAAACCTAAACACAACTTTTGATTTTTAATGCCTGATTCCAACCGACAGTACCCAGTACGAGTTGACATACGACTCACTGAAGAAGAACGAGACAGCTTGAACCTTGAAGCTATTCAGCGCGGCATTACGCGCCAAGAATTGCTCAGGGCGAGAATCTTGACAAGTGAAGGCGAAAAAGCGCCAATCCCTCCATACAAGCCAGTTCATCTGTCACGCGGAAGAGACGCTATTGACAAAGCCGTTGATGCGATCACTCGTCGGTATCACTTTATCCCGCGTCATCAACTAGAGCCAATTGTCTGCACAGTGATTTGTGCGTTATCTGCCATTAATAAAAAAGCATCATGAAATGTCCTAAGTGCGGAAGTTTTAACATTAAAGTTGTAACTACAAAAATTGACGCACACGAGCCCCATGAAACGATTCGGCGGCGTAGATGTAACGCATGCGATTACCGCTGGTACACAGCTCAAAGTCCTGAAAGAATTGTCAAATATGTTTCTTACGTTGGGGGGCTTTGCCATTTACCCTCTGGCATGCCATAATTTATCCAGCAAGCAACTGCACACTTTTTTATGACTCTTACAGCAGACCAGTTAATCCTTCAAACCAGCAAGCTCGAACTTAATCAGATTATTTGTTCTAGCTACGGCTACAACATGACTTACGTCCAGTATTACGTCGTTGCTCGAATGACTAAAGCAAGCGTTTGGCTTCGCCCTGTCGGCTGCATCGTTACTGGCGATGACGGCAGAGGCGAAGGTAAAGCAATGCCAGATACATCTGTACAAGCCCCAGATTGCAACATCTTCCGCAAGCGCATTCAGCACTGGGACGGCGTTGAAGGCATTTCTGACAGCATAAAAGCCTTCCGCATCTGGGATGGCCGCCCTCAGTACCACAACACTTGGGACTGAGCCGTTGCTCTTTGGCTTCTGGCATGCCATAATGCGTGCAGGGGTAAAACACCTCTGCACATTTTTTAATCATGAACACTCAGCAACGTCTTGATCGCGCTTTGCAAATACGAGCAGCCTTACAAGACTTGATGACAGCAAAAGAATCTGACACTTACGAAGACCTTGACAATCACTTTTGTGATTACATCAGGGACCTGACTATCGACCATCAAGACACTCTCCCTTCTTTGCCAGCTATCTGACCCATGGATTACCACCACACGATGCTCAACCTGTTCGAGTCTTTCGAGCGCCACCAGGATGAGCTTCAATCACGCAACAGCCTGTTAGCTCTTGACGCTGTGCCAAGCCCTACTTTTTACATCGAGGCATTTTTCAACGGCGACCTTGAATGGACAGAGTACGCCTACAGCGAACGTGAGTTGCAAGAGCTAAAAGATCAAGCTCTGTTCTCAGGCTGCACCTTTACTGTTCGCCTAGAAAATGACGAGGATTAATTTTATGGTTACTGCAATTAAAAAACTAAAAAGAAAAAAGAAAAAATTTAAAGAAAAACTGATAAAAACAATTAAAGAGCAACTAGTAACAGAATGGATCCGTGAAAGGTTGCAATCGCGTTATGTTATTCCGTCAGCCGAGCCAAGTCGTCCAAAGGTTGTCAGGGCTTCACGTCTTCGTTTTGCTCAAAACTATTACCAAATAACAGATCGTGATTTTTGGAATTTTAAAAGAACTGGTGTCAAACATTTTATGAGATTGCTTTACGACGATTTAGATGAGTCGCAGGAGTTTATCTTTAGGAGTCAATTGCAAGGAGTAAAAATACCTTCGGGAATAAAAGGAATGTTGGTCATACGCATGTCTACGCATCAAAATGCAAGGATCCCTTTGACTGCTATCAAATGGCAAGAAGAGTTGTCTAGAAAAGAAATTCCATATATCTACACTAAAACCAAGCATGATGGCGTTATATGGAACGGCCCTTGGGGGTTTGTTCAATGACTCTCGACGAATCTCTTCAGGCATTCCAGTATCAGCATGAACTTCAAGCATTCCTCCGTTATGAGCAGCGACTCAAACAGGCTTACGCCCGTAGCCAAAATCCGTTCCCTAGAAGATGGCAGCCTTATGGTCACGGTCGGCGAGTTCAGGTCGATAGTGAGCAGCCATCATCTTGTTCAACCGAAAATTATTCGCTTGACTGAATACTGGTTGAAAGCAAATAATCCGCGTTGACGCATGTGGTTACTATGGTGCTGAATCATTTTTTCGACTGTGCCAATTGCTCCTGAGAAAATAATCCAACGCAATGCAGGTGAGTTAAAGCCATATGAAAACAACCCTCGTCAACATTCAGAGTCTCAGCTAGATCGTCTCGTTCGCTCGATCCAAGAATTTGGTTTTACTAATCCAATCCTGGTTGACGCTGACAGCAACGTTATTGCAGGCCATGGCCGTCTTATGGCTGCTGAGCTAATGGGCCTGACTACAGTCCCAACCATTGAGCTAAAGCATCTAACTACAGAACAGAAACGTGCTTATGTCATTGCAGACAACCAGCTCGCCCTCAATAGCACTTGGGATGATGATGTCTTACAAGCTGAGCTTGAGGCATTGGGCGACGCTGGTTATGATTTGTCCTTGCTTGGCTGGGGAGATGACATCCCTACGTTTACAGAAGACCCTGATTACTCTGCTTTAGACGATTTAGATGATCCGACTAGTGATTTGGCTGATGGCGTTTTAAAAGCTATTCAAATCGAGTTCCGGGCTGAAGACTATGAAGAGGCAAAGGCTCTAGTCGATGCTGCTCGCAAACGTGGCGACTACGTAGGCATGAAACTGATCGAGGCATTAGCTTCATGAAGCTTCTGCAAGATTCGATCGGTTCGATACGTTTTTATCATCGTCCAGGGTTCAGTGATCTAAAAACTTTCGAGGAGGTCATTGGGCGTAAAACCTATTTGAAACGAGGTCTGAAAATTGGTGTTGGCGAACGATGGATGGACTGTGGTGGGAATGTTGGCGCTTTTGCTTTACTGGCGTGCAAGTTCGGGGCGAAAGTCACTGTCTATGAACCTGATCCATACAACGTGGACATGATCAAACGCAATTTGCGTTTAAACAAGTTTGAAGCAGTAGTGAAACAGGCTGCTCTGGTCCACGACCAAAGAAAAACCGTAACCTTGTTTATCGGCAACAATAGTCAGGTCTGGAGAAACTCGATCGTTCGAAAATGGAACGATAAAGGCATCAAAGTACCCTGTCTTAATTTCGATGATGAGGCTAAAAACTTCGACGCTTGCAAAATGGACATTGAGGGTGCAGAAATGCCTATCCTCGAAAACACGCAATCAAAATTTAAAAAGCTTGTTTATGAATGGTCTTTTGATATAGACCCATCGCTAACAAGATTATGGTCTGTCATTGACAAGCAAAAAAATGACTACCGAATAGAAGCTGCCTGGAATAGCATTTGCTACAACGATCAACGGGAAACGGTTTGGCAGCAAAGCTGGTTTCCTGCTTGCACAAACGTTTTCTGCTTTAGCAAATGACGTTATCGATTCTGACCTTGGAACCAAATGACAGTGGTTTGAAAATTGGCGATGCTGTGCCAGACATCGATGCAAACGTAAGCCAAGACTGTATCCTCGCGGATAAAGACGGAACACATGTTGGTTTGTTCCTCACTGAGTTGCCTGCCGACCTGTTGAACTTGATCAACATTGCTGACACCGAAATCAGAACTAAACGCGTTCCGAAATCTGATATGAGGCGTTCTTCTGGCTTGCATAACCCAGCAGCTGAAGTCAAGCAATACAGCACGATCCTCGGCTCTTGCCCGCCAAAACCTCACATGCGACGACCTTATGCGTCGCGTTCATCTGTTCATAGCGTTGCTACCGCTAAAACCTTTTGCCGCGCCATGAGTGCAGCAGGAATCAAAGCCTTCGATTTATTGAAAGCTACAGCTCCACAGGTGGTCGAAGGTCATCTCAAAGCTGTTACCAAGCGTGTTCCAAAAAAATGGTCGTTCAGCGAAAACTTCACCTCAACTATCAGTAATTGCAATATTGCTGCAGCGGTCCATCAAGACCATGCAAACGTCAAAGGCGCTATAAACATCATCATCACTAAAAGACGCAACAGCAAAGGTGGAAACTTGCATGTGCCTGAGTTCGGAGCGACATTCGATCAAATAGATGGTTCAATGCTTGTCTATCCGGCTTATCGCAACAGGCATGGCGTGACGCCGATTATCCCTACGCATCCAGGTGGTTACCGCAATAGCCACGTCTGGTATGCGCTTGATTCATTCGCTTCACTACAGTAATTACATGGCTCAACCTCGTTGTACGGCTGTAGAAAAACAATTCCGTCTTGCACGGGTGACGCGGATGCTTGCGAATGGAGCAACACGTCAAGATTTAGTGCAGTATGGCGCTCAAGAGTGGGGGCTTGCAAAACGGCGCATAGATGAGTACATCGCAGAAGCGCGTATAGAATTGCAAGAGGATTACAATCTTGATCGCCAAGCTTTTACCGCTGTTCTTTTGTCGCAACTTTCAGTTATACAAAAAAAGGCAATGGAACAATCAAACCTGCAAACTGCATTAGGTTGCATTAATACAGCGGCAAAACTTGCTCGGATATACGATTAATGGGCGTATTGTCAGCGATACCTTCAGGTCATGTGCTGCATAAAATTGGTGTAAACAATTCAGAATTAGATGTTCAAGAGTTAGTTCAGCGAATCAAGTCAGATCTTCATCCTGGCCAACTTGCTTTTGTAGAAGATCAAACCACAGAAATTATCGGTTTATCTGCCGGGTATGGGGCTGGTAAAACGCGATCGTTAGCCGCAAAAGCTGTCGTACTTGCAGCATCAAATCAAGGCTTCATGGGTTGCGTGATGGAGCCGACAGGACCTTTGATCAGAGATATCTGGATGAACGATTTCGAGACTTTTTTAGAGTCGTACGAAGTCCCATATACGTTCAGAGCTTCGCCACTACCTGAATATGTATTGCATTTACCAAATGGCGATACAAAGATCTTGTGCCGCAGTTTTGAGAATTGGTCACGCATTATCGGATTGAACCTTGCTTGGGTGCTTGCTGACGAAATCGATACAGTCACGCCATCAATTGCAGAAAAAGCATTCCCTAAAATCCTTGGTCGTTTGCGTGCTGGCAACGTGCGACAGTTTGCCGCTGCGTCAACGCCTGAAGGCTTTCGCTGGATGTGGAACACGTTTGGCACAGAGGAAGCACAACAACGCTCTGATCGGAAACTGATCAAGATGCGCAGTGCAGACAATCCACATCTGCCGCCAGATTTTATTGCACGCCTCGAAGCAAACTACGATCCAAGCTTGTTAAAGGCGTATTTGCTTGGAGAGTTCACGAATTTGACTACCGGCCAGGTTTATGACCGTTTTGATCGCGTCAAACATATTTCAGTCCTTCCAGAAAAAGAATATGAAAACGAACCATTGCGTG
>TARA_R110002074_G_scaffold25290_5_pt1 | contig 11937 bp, 10 predicted proteins | sample TARA_R110002074 | Tara Oceans TARA_R110002074 (sample SAMEA4397215) | marine metagenome | biome: Polar Biome; feature: [MIX] marine epipelagic wind mixed layer (ENVO:01000061); material: water (ENVO:00002006), including particulate matter (ENVO:01000060) such as... | depth 10-100 m
CTTTGTTATGAAAATATCAAGGCTGATACAATAGTGTGGAATAACACTCGCTTGCCTGAGCGATTCTCTGCTGAGAAGATGTATGAGCAGTTTGTTGGCGAGATCATTGAAGAAGAAGAGGAAGTTCCTTTGGAAAATATTCCAAAGATCTCTCTAATAACATCAGTCTTTAAAGCTGAAGAGTATGTGGATCAACTAATAGAGGACGTAACTCGTCAAACTATTTTTGAGTCTCATTGTGAATGGGTTGTCCTAAACGCTAACAAGGCGGGGGATGAATACGAAGAGAAGGCTTTTCTAAAGCTTCAAGAGAAGTATCCAAATAACATTGTTTATAAACGTTTAGAGCAGGATCCTGGCATATATGCTACTTGGAATATAGGGATCGAAATGGCTACTGGTGACTTTGTGACAAATGTTAACTGTGACGATCGTAGACCTTCTTGGGCTTTTGAAAAACAAGCGAAACTCTTGGTCACCAATTCTGATATTGATTTGGCTTATAATGATTCCTATATCATACACGAACCAAATATAATGTGGGAAAACGTTCAACCAAATACTCAAAAATACAATTTTGAGCAGTTCTCTAAAGAAGCCATGCTTAGGGGAAACTTGCCACACAATAATCCAATGTGGCGCAAAAGCGTTCATGACAAATATGGCTATTTTAATGATGAATATAGATCGGCTGGCGACTGGGAATTTTGGCTCAGATGTGCTTTTGGTGGCTCAAAGTTTAAAAAGTGTGGAGACATTTTGGGAATTTATTATTTCAATCCCAAAGGGATGTCAACAAATCCAGAACATAGTTCTTGGAAAAGAGACGAAGAGAGAAAGGTTTTTCAACATTATATGAATATTCTTCAAGAACAAACGCTATAATGGACTTGTGTACGGTTATAAGTGAGAGATTTATACCACAAGCCTTAAATTTGATTCAAAGCTACAGGGTCCACTCCTATGATCATGATATATATGTATATTATTTCAACACTAATAGGGAAAAGTTAAATATTTTTGTTGAATTGTTTGGAGATAGAGTAAAATTAATTGAAGTACAAAATGTATGCGAACACGCATTGAGTCCAAGGGTTTTCTTTTATAAAGTTTATGCCATAAGGGATTGCCTGCTAAATCATTCAAATGGCTTTATCTATTCAGACTCTGCGAATTGTTTTGTTAGAGAAGCAAAAGATATACACAATCACCTAATAGACGACTCTTTGTTTTTATCATACCCATATGAAGGCTTAACAAACAAGTATTGGACCACAAAAGCTTGTTTTACGACTATCAACGCGCCAGGAGCAGATTTTATGCCACAATATTGGGCTGGGTTCCAGGTATACAGAAAAACACAAATAAATATTAATTTTGTAAATGAATTATATGATTATATGTTGTTGCCCGCCGTGGCACTTCCTGATACTACAACAAAAAAGCCTGATGGGTCAACAGAGGCTTGTATAGAACACAGGCAAGATCAATCTGCCCTATCACTGCTCATACATAAAAATAACAGACATCAATTTTTTAATGTTGAGAAAAATAATTTATATGGTGATTGGCAGACCTTTGTAGATTTTGATAACACATATGAACACAAATTTGATAAAATGGTGCTATCTCCAAGAGAATCAAAGTTTGGAAAATTTAGGTTTTTGAATGTTTGAGTTAGGCTATCTGGGTCATGCTGGTTGGCTAATAAAAAATAAAGAATTAACAATCTTGTGCGACCCATGGTTTAATCCATCTGGCGCCTATTTTGGTGAATGGAAACAATTTCCAGATAACTCGCATTTATTGACAGAAGTTTTATTAACCGATGTAGATGTTATTTATATCTCCCATATTCACGATGATCATTGCGATCCTTGGTTTTTGAAACAGGTAGATAAAAAAATTTGTGTCTTAATTCCTCGGTTTAAAGATAAAACACTCTTAAAGACTCTATCACAACTTGGATTTCAAGATATTCAAGAATTAGACAGAAGTGAGACATTAAAATTAAATGATGTTAAGATAAAAATTATAGAGGATGAGGGTTACTTAGATGCTGACTCTTGTTTATTTTTAGACGATGGGAACGACAAGGTTCTGAATTTGAATGATTGTCATTTGGATTTTTCAACGCTAAAAAATATTGTTGGAGAAGTAGATCTGTTGCTTCTACAAAGTTCCAGCGCAATATGGTGGCCGTGTGCATATGATTACGATGATGAGAAGAAAAATAGATTTGGAAAGATAAAAAGGCAAAATATTTTAAACAGAGCAATCAAGTATTCAAAAATGCTAAATGCCAAAAATGTTATTCCAAACGCTGGTCCACCTATTTTGATGAATGATAGATCACGCATATGGAATAAAAATAGAAGAAGTGACAGCAACCCTTTTATATTGATGGATGATGCCCACAAGCATTTAATTAAAAATAATATAAATTCCCACCTCCCCATCCCAGGCTCTATACTTTTTTTGCAAAATGCAAGTGTAACTGCGTTGATTGATGAAGAAGAATTAAATAATATTTATCAAAAATATGAAAACTATTTGCAAAAATATGAAAAACAGATTGGAACTATAGAATGCGATATTCCACCAAAAGAAGAGATTGACAATATTATAATAAAATTCAAAACACAACTTGAAAGAATTAAAAAAATATCAAAATTTTATACAAAAAAAATTAATTTTGCAATATTGTTTGATTTTAAATATTTAGGAAAATGGATATTAGATTTTGAGAAAGATGCTTGTTTTGTAAAATTTATAGATCAGCAATATAAATACTATTTTATCTTAGACCCTGAAAAAATAGCACTTTTGTTTCAAGATAAATCAATTGACTTTGAAAGATATTTTTTAGGATGTAATTTTACATGTGGAAGAACTCCAGATGAATATAATGAATTTGTTTTTACGCTACTTAAACACTTTGATACCAAAAGGTTTTTAATTTCAGAATCTTTATATGCATCAAGAGTTAAAGCATTGGATGAAACATTTACTTTACAGCACAAAGGCAGACAAATGATAATTCAGAAATATTGCCCCCACATGTTTGCAGATCTTGAAGAGGTGGGATTTATTGACGAACAGGACAATTTTGTGTGCCCTCTACATGGCTGGAAATTTGACTTAAATAATAATGGTCTGTGTAACAACAATAAGACATTTTGTCTAAAAATAAAAATCAATGAGGAAAACAATGATAAAAAATAAGTATTCGATTCTATCAGTCGATTCAAATCCAGATTATCTTTTTTTTGTGCCAATTACCTGTGCATTCTGGAAAGAAATAGGCTATCAGCCATTTGTCATTTTAGTTGATACCGGAATAGATCCAGAGATTAGGCAACTAGTATTTGACCACACGGCGCGTGTAGGAGGTCATATAAAAGTATTGGAACACATTGAGGGTTATCGAACTTGTAATGTAGCCCAGATATCAAGATTATATGCCGCTGCCGACCCATATTTTAAAGATGATGATTACCTCATGACTGACGATATGGATAAATTCGTTGTAGACTATATGTGGTTTAACCAACAGAATAAAAATAAAGACATACACATATATGACCCTGATGAGTTAAACTACAAAAGACTAAAGATTGGAAATATAGGCATGAAATCTGCTATATGGAAAGAGGTAATAGGAATCAAAGATGGCTCAATTAGAGAAAATTTGTTAAATTGCTTTGATGAAAATCTATCTAAAAATTCAGATTGGAATACTGGCTGGAACCTAGATGAATGGATCTTAACAAAGTCAGTATTTGAAAGCAGGTTTTATCCAGATAATTGTCAAAATTTTGTTCGTGGTGCCAACAGGTGGGGAATCCGCAACGGCAGAATCGATAGGGGAGCTTGGACACAAACTTTCAACCAATGTATGAGTACAAAAATAATTGATGTTCACCTCCATCGTGATCCATATGTGGGACAAATTTGGGAAGACACTGTTACCATTATGAGAAGAGTGTTTCCAAAGAACAAGGTTGAAGAATTTATAAACTATAAACAAGAATTTGTAAAGAGGTTGAAAACATGACCAATCATTATAAAATTATAGTTCCGATGTATAATGTAGAGAAGTGGATTTCTAACAATATTAATAGCATTATGGAGCAAAATTATAAAAATTTTCAATGTATTTTAATTGATGATATTTCTACTGACAATACAGTTGATGTAGTAAAGAAACTTATAGAGGGTGATGAAAGGTTTAAGCTATTTGTTAATCAGGAAAAAAAATATGCCTTAAAAAACATATATGAAGGTATACAAAAATCAAATCCGAAAGACCATAATATCATTGTCACTGTTGATGGGGATGATTGGCTATATCACAACAGAGTTCTAGACATTTTGAATTATGTTTATGATAAGACTGGGTGCTTTTTAACTTATGGCGAATATGTAAAGCTAAATGATCTTAAGGAGGGGAGAGTTGTCCCAAATGGTTCCTATAATTTTCCCCCGGCGGTAGTGGAGAACAATCTGTTTAGACAATATAGATGGATCTCATCTCACCTGAGAACTTTTAAATATGGTTTGTGGAAAAAGATCGAAAAAGAAGATCTACTTGATAATAATGGGGAGTTTTATAGAATGGCATGGGACGTTGCCTTCATGATGCCTATGTTGGAAATGGCTGCGGAAAGGCATGTGTTTGTCCCAGATATTCTTTATGTCTACAACAACGATAACCCAATCAATGATTTTAAAGTAAATTCTGGTTTGCAGCTAGAATTAGATAGGCAAATTAGAACAAAGCCGCCTTATAAAAGAATTGGTGAAATGTAAGATGGAAAAAAAGCAAATTTTTTATTGTGAACCTTTGGAATTACTGACTCCGTTGAGATTTGATATATCAGCAAAGCACTACTACGCCAAACATAGAAATATAAAAAGCAATTTTCCACTTGATTTGTACAAACATCATATTGATGTTTGGAACGGCTTTTCAGAATATGACAATCCAAATAAACAAGACCAGGCTGGCTTTATAAATGAGTTTAATTCAATTATTGATTCGATAGGAACTAATGGATTTAATAAAGAAGAATCTTTGATACCAGTCTCAGAAAAATTTAAAAGCCCACTGAATGGCGCTCACAGAATTGCAGCTAGTATATTGCATAAAAAAAAGGTTGCCTGTTATAATGCTCCAGAGGAGTCAGGGCAACTAAATTGTAGTTATTACTTTTTCAACTCTAGAAAAGAGAATGTCCTGGCTGGGCTAGATGGTGATTATGCTGATTTTATGGCCTTAAACTATGCAAAATTGAAAAAAAATACTTTTATGGTTACCCTTTTCCCTGCTGCAATGTCAAGATTTCAAGAGGCTCGAAATATAATTTTTAATAGCACCAAGGTGGTATATGAAAAGGCAGTCAAACTTGAAGGATGGGGACCATTTAATTTTATAAAAACTTTATATGATGGTGAAGAGTGGGCTGGTAATTGGAAAGTAGGGTTTCAGGGTTTGGTTTCAAAAGTAAATCAATGTTACACACCACATGGCTCAACTTATGTTTTCTTAGTAGAAATAGATGAAGCCCAGAATTTAAGAGCAATAAAAGAACAAGTCAGATCGTTGTATAATGTTGGCAATCATTCGATTCACATTAATGATTACCACAAAGAGACAGTTAGAATAGCTAGCGCCGTTTTTAACAAAAACAGTATTCATTTTCTTAATAATACAGAGCCTAAATATTTGAATAATTTTGAGATTTATTTCAAAAAATATAGACAATGGGTATCAAATAGTGATGAAGATACGGATAATTTTTGTATAGATTCCAGCGCTGTGTTATCTGCTTATGGCTTAAGAGATTGTCGTGATTTAGATTTCTTATATAGCGGTCAACACATTGATAGTGAAATTTATAAAATAGATTGCCACAATGAAGAATTAAAATATTACTTACATGATAAGGATGATATCATTTTCAATCCCCAGAATCACTTTTATCACGTAGGATTAAAGTTTGCAAATCTTGACGTAATAAAAAAAATGAAACAAAACAGATCTGAAAGCAAAGATTTGATTGATATAGAACTAATCAATAGGATTTGGTCATGAAATGTACAGTTGCCCAATCAGATAGGATTGTTGGAGAAAGATTTGAGAGCTTGTGTGATATAATATACGAGCCGGGAATGAGATTACCTGAAAAAAGGGATTTATATGTAGTTTTTTGTAAAACTGATTATATAATAAACCTTCTACAGCAATGTAAGAGAACGCCTAATAATAAATATGTAATTGTAACCCATCATAGCGACTATCCAGTAGGCAGACAGTTATTACAAGAAACGCCACTTAATGTTGTAAAGTGGTTTGCAATAAATGTAACCCACAATCATCCCTTATTGGAATCAATTCCGCTTGGCTCTGCTAGTTCTACTTGGATTGGCGTTAAAGAATCAGCCGAAGTTCAAGACTCTCCAGAGTTTGTTTTGATTAAAGAAGATAACAAGGCAAAAGAATTTAAAAATTTAGTTTATATGGATTTTGGAATTCATACTAATCCGACACATAGGAAAGAGGTTTATAATTATTTTAAAGATAAGGAGTGGGTTACAGCACAGCCTTGTGATATTCCTTTAAGTGAATATGAAAAGTCTGGTTTTTTTAATAAAATGGAAGAATATTATAAAAATATTTATAATCATAAATATATCGTTTCTCCATTGGGTAATGGAGTAGATTGTGGACGCGTTTGGCAATCTATATATCTTGGTGCAATCCCAATTATCCCCAGGCATATAAATATTAATTTTTATTTAGATTTGCCAATACTGGTATATGATGATATAAATGATTTAACTGAGGAATTTTTAAAAGCTCAATATGATAAGATTTTGAAAAAATCAAATCTATGTAAATCTACCATTTCCTATTGGGCTGAAAGAATTCAACAAGAAAGGATTAGACATGCAGTCTGAGTATGCCAATTTTAGATTAAGAATAGAAGATAAGTTGAAAGATTTTTGTTGGGTTAATCATGAAAATAAGATTATTTTTTTTGTAATTCCTAAGAATGCAAGCACATCAATCAGGAAATCTATCCTAATGTCTGATTCATACAGAACAACATATTCTTTATTACAAAAAAAAGTAAACGTTGGGGAATATACCACCTTTACGGTTTTACGAGAACCGATCGAAAGATTGGTTTCTGGCTATTATGAAGTCATTAGGGGCAACAAGGAAGACAATCCTTATAATACAGTAGCTAATAAAAAATTTATTAATATCGATAATGAACCTGAAAGGTTTATTTGTTTCTTAGAGGAGATTGAAGAGAGCGGATATTTTGATTCTCATATAAAGCCACAAATCTATTTTTTAAGTGATGAAGACGGAAACGAAATAGACATACAACATTATTTATTTTTTGATAATATTGGGGATGATTTTTCAAAACTTTGCCTATCTCTTAATTTTAATAACGAATTACAAGATGAAAATGCATTTGCCAAAAGTCGAAAAAAGACATTATTAAATTACATCAAAACCAATAAGAAAATATTAAATTCCATAAACAAGCTATATTACCGTGATATAATCTTTTATAATGAAAAAAATAATTCTATTAAATAACTGGGGCGAGTCTCCTCTCCAATACTTGGAGCACTGTAGACAACAGACAATAAATAATAGCTTTGCTTGGGATAAGATAGTTGGTGTTACTGATTTGTCCCAAGCAGATTATTATATTGTGCTCGATGGCTTGCCAAATGGACTCAGCCCTTCTTCACTTGATCCAGAAAAAACTATATATCTGCAAAGAGAGCCCGATCATGTTAGAGCTTTCAATAAACCAATAAATGCAAAATATGTTTATTCGTACCAAAATCACGCAACTTACGCTTTATGGTGGATTAAAAAATCTTTTTTAGAATTAGATTGCCTAAGGTATCCAAAAAAGAGTAAAAAAACAGTAAGCTGTATTTTAACTAATAAATCCTTCACTCATGGACAAAGGATGCGGTTGGAATTCGCTAAATTAGCTTCTACAGAGTTGTCTGGCAAAATTGATTATTATGGCAATACCCTTATTAACGAAAATTTTGGAAAAATGTATAAAGGCGGTCTGCCATTATCGGGACCACCTATGAGATGTAAATATGATGGATTAATTTCTTATCCTTACTCTTTATCTTTAGAGAATGGTAAATTAAAAAATTTTTGTACTAGAGTGTGGGAGCCATTCTTATGTTGGACGATGCCAATATATTGGGGATGCCCAAATATAGAAGATTTTTATCCAAAAGAATCTTATCATACAATAGATATTGAGAAGCCAGATGAAGCTATAAGAGAGATGGCAGATATAATACAACGCCCGATAAGTAAAAATAATATAGAAGCGATCCATCATGCTAGGCAATTGGTCCTCTATAAATACAATATTTGGCCTTTTATACAGGAGATAATCAATGAACATCGATGATATGAAAGTTTACGTCACTACATCAAACAATTATGTGCATATTGTAAAAGTGTTTTCTTATCTTTTTAATAAATTTTGGAATGCAAAAAAAGAGGTTATTGTAGTTGGTTTTGAAAAAGAACCTGATTTCGATATGCCAGATAATTTTAGCTTTATTTCCCTGGGTAGCCAGACCTATCCTTATGTTGATTTTTCACACGATATGCGTTTATTTTTGGATGTTGTCGGGGAAGACTATTTCATTAATTTTGAAGAAAATGAATTTATTATTAAACCAGTTAACTTTGATATTTTAGATCAGTTTCAGTCACATATCAACCCCGGTCTGGGCCGGATTGATTTTACAAGAGGAACATCAGACAGATCACACCAAATTGTCAAAAAAACAGATAAGTACGATATCATTTGTGCTGCCCAAGATGCTGAATTAAGAATGTGTATTAGGGGAGGCATTTGGAATAAAAATTACTTACTTGATCATTGCCAAGATGAAGTTTCTACTTATAATTGGGAAGCAGTGGCTTCTGGAAAATCAAAAAACGATGGATTTAGTATAATTTCCTCTAATCGAGATTGGGTTATAAGGAATATGGACGGCGTCCATTACCGAACTGGACAGCAATTAACTGATTTAAGATGTTTAGGCGAGCAGGGACCTATGGGGAGAGATTCTTCATGGGGCGTGCCACTGGATGACGAGACGATTTCTGAGTTAGTTAGCTTAGAATACGTTAAGCCTTTGTCTAATGGATTGTTTGAAATAAAGAAGGATAGCTAATGGAAAATTATGATCCACTCAAAGAGTACGCTTTAGATAAATTAAAGTCTGATGGACTGATTGAGGATGCATGGGATGCTGTTGATTTGTTTGAGCGGTCTATAGCGGAATACGCTGGCAGTAAGTTCGCAGTCGCAGTAGATAATTGTACTGATGCTATCTTTCTTTGTTTAAAATATTTAAAGTGTGATCAGCAGGAAAAAGCCATAGTTATTCCCGAAAAGACTTATTGCTCTATACCAATGACAATACATAATGCAGGATGTAAATATAGGTTTGAAAACATAGAATGGTCAGGGCTTTATCAACTAAAGCCTTATCCTATTTATGATTCTGCTCTTAGATTCTCAAAAGGAATGTATATTAAAGACTCTTTTCAGTGTCTATCGTTTCATAGAAAAAAAATATTAAAACTAACTAAAGGCGGCATAATCCTGACTGATAATCAAGTCGCGGCGGAATGGTTTAAGACCATGAGATGCAAGGGGCGACACCCACATAAGAAGATTTTTTATGTAGATGAGAAAATCGATATGATGGGGTGGAACATGTATCTCCACCCAGAAGATGCAGCAAAGGCTTATTTAATTTTTAAACAATTACCCACAAATAATGAGGATCACGGTGGCAGCAAATCTTATGACAATCTTACAAAACACAAAATCTTTCTTAAAGAAGAAGTTTAAGAAAAATAAAAATGTTTATTTGTTTGAAATAAATGATATTCTAGCAAATCAGGCAAAATTGCCATACAGCGTGGGATTGATCTGGTCCCACTGTTCAACAGTAGAAGCTGTAAACAATGGTTACAATTTGGCAGACATAATCTGGTGGCGCCAGCCCACAGAAGATATTTTAAAAAATATGAAAAACCCATCTGTAGTGGGGTTTAGCTGCTTTGTCTGGAATTGGAATAACAATGTTGAAATAGCAAGAAAAATCAAAGCCCGCTGGCCAAATTGTCTAATCGTTTTTGGGGGCTGGCAGGTACCAATGTCAGACAGAGTTCAGGGCTTTTTTCAAAAATACCCATTTGTGGACATCGCTGTCCATGGTGAAGGGGAGATAACTTTTGCGGAAATACTTGAAGAAAACTTAAAAAATTCACCTGTTTGGGAAAACATCAAGGGATGCTCTGTTCCCTATCGTATGATAACCAACAAGCAATCTAAAAATAGAATTATTGAGAATGGACTAAAAGTAAAGGAGGAGTTTGAGAATTTAAATTATCATCCCCAAGATACATATACCACTCTCCCCCGCCCAAGAATCCCAGACCTAGCGTCAATGCCAAGCCCTTATTTGGATGGATTGTTTGATAAGCTTGTTCGTGATTGTGAACACAATCTAGAGGCGACATTTGAGACTACTCGCGGCTGTCCCTATTCTTGTACATATTGTGAGATAGGTACCAAATATTATCAAAAAATCAAAACACACAAATTGAATAAAATTTATGCTGAAATTGATTGGATGGCAGAAAATAAAGTAGTCTTTGTTTATAACGCAGACTCTAATTTTGGAATGCTTAAAGATCACTTGGCTATAACAAAGTATTTGGTACATAATAAAAAAACAAAAGGATATCCACAGAAACATCGTTGTGATTGGTCCAAAAATCAAGCTGACAAGGTCATAGAGTTAGCAAAAATATTCTATGAAGCAGAGATGGATAAGGGAATCACTATAGCTCTCCAGTCTATGAACCCACAAGTTCTGAAAGCAGTAAAAAGAAAAAATGTAGATGGTGGGAAATTAAAAGAATTTATTGCAATGTATGAGGGCAGCGGTCTCCCATCTTATGTAGAACTAATTCTGGGACTTCCAGAGGAAACAAGGCAGTCCTTTATTGATGGAATTTGCGAAGTTATAGAACTAGGTCAGCACAATTATATTGGAATCTACCCCCTTACAGCTTTACCAAACACCCCTTTTGGAAACCCAGAGTATATAGAAAAATATAATTTAGAAATAGTTGAGACATTTCCAGCTTTTAGTCATGTTGACATTAGTGAAATAAATGACTTTGAAAGAGAACATATGGTTGTATCCTCTCGTACAATGTCTAAAGAGGAATACAAAGATTGCACAGTTTTTCGATGGATGTTCATGTTTGGTCACTATTTGGGAACAGTCCAATTTGTTTCTAGATTTTTGAATAATGCTTATGATATTAGATTTAGAGATTTCTACATGAATCTGATGATCTACATGCAGGAAAAAAATGGACATGGATTTTTGGGTGAACAATATGCAAAAACAGAACAAGCACTCTCAGATGTTTTAATAGCAAAGTCCCCATGGGGCAGGGTAGTTCCTGAGATTAGAGAAAACTTTGCTTGGGATTTTGAAGAAGCTACAGTTTTAGAAGTAATGAAAAACAAAGATATCTTTTATTCTGAAATTAAAGAATTCGTAATTTCAAATTATGACATCCCAGAAGACGTTTTGGACCAGCTTTTACGATACCAACGCTCTGCAATTTTAAATCCAGATCTGAGTTATCCTAGAAATGAGAAGTTTCATTATAACATACATGATGTCATACATAACAATGCCGCTCTCAAACAACAAGTACAGATATTGCGCTTTGATGGTAAGAACTACAACGGAGATTTTTATGAGTATGGAAAAGAAACTTTGTGGTGGGGACGTAGAGTAGCTGCCTATAAAAATAAGATAAAA
>TARA_R110002074_G_scaffold78052_3_pt1 | contig 11887 bp, 6 predicted proteins | sample TARA_R110002074 | Tara Oceans TARA_R110002074 (sample SAMEA4397215) | marine metagenome | biome: Polar Biome; feature: [MIX] marine epipelagic wind mixed layer (ENVO:01000061); material: water (ENVO:00002006), including particulate matter (ENVO:01000060) such as... | depth 10-100 m
GATGAATTAACTCGATAAAATAATGCATACATAATATTTACTAACAATACTAAAGATAAAACTAAAATGAAAACAACAATTTTAACACTATTTACGGCTGTACTTTTATTCACATCTTGTGTAAACAAGCAAGTCGATAAAAACATAAAAATGTATTCAAATGTATGGGATGAAATTATTAATAACGGAAACTTGGATTATTTCAACGAAGACAATTTCGATAACAATATTACACTCATCATGAGCCCTGAAAATATAGTAGGTATTGAAGCTGCAAAAGACTTTTATGCCAATTATATAACAGGATTTTCAAATGTTGAATTCACAATAGTAGATATCTTTGGTCAAAATGATAAGCTCGTAAAATACTGGAATTTTAAAGGTACTAATACTGGAGAATTTTTTGGTATGCCTCCTACAGGTAACAAAGTAGATATCGATGGCGTTACACTTGTTAAAATGAAAAATGGAAAAATTGTCCAAGAACAAGATTTTATGGACAATATGGCGTTTATGCAGCAATTGGGCATTGTCTCTTCTCCAGATAATATGGCAGTCATTCAAAAACTTTATGACGATTTTGCCAAAGGCGATATGGAAGCTATTGGTGCTGCATTGGATGCCAATATTGAATGGAACGAAGCCGAAAATTTCCCCTATGCCGATGGCAATCCATATATAGGTTTTGATGCCATATTAAATGGGGTTTTTGCACGTATTGGTGCCGAATGGGAATATTGGAACCTTGTCGATTTAAACTATCACGACATGGCAAATAACCAAGTTCTTGTAACAGGCCGTTACCAAGGCAAATACAAAAAAAATAGTGCTGTAATCGATATACAAATGGCACATCTCTGGAATTTAAAGGATGGAAAGGTGACTAAGTTCCAACAATTTGCAGATACCAAAGGAATAGATGAAGCAATAAGAAAATAAAATCAATTTCCGTTATGTATCCCGAATTTGATCTCTTAATAAGTTTATCGGCAATAGCAGGTATATTTATTGGTTTTGGTGCCTTAATAACAGTAAGTACACCTAACAATAGTATCATCCTTGGAATGCTAAGGGGTATTGTAAGTGTTGGCTTGCTCACTTTAGTTGGAAGCCTAATCCCGTGCTGTTGGGTCGTTATGGTATAGAAACTAAAAAAGTATGCAGCCATTAGAAACCCATTAATAAAACCAAAATATTCTTCAATGCTTTTGTACTCGATAAAATCCCTATATTTATAAAGGCAAAAACTCTTTGTTCCATTTTTTTTTGACCTATTAACTTTTAACCAACCAATGGTAATGACATCTTTCATGCTTTTTTATGCTTTACACCTAACTCATCTAATAGCCAATTGCTGTGTATATGAGAATAACTTCCATAATATTTCTAGCGTAAAAATTAACACATAAATTCATTTAAACATGCAGAAAGTCTTTTTTAAATATCACCTCGATTATTAATCTAACAAATACTCTATTTAATATGAAACCCATTAGTAAAATTTCGACATCCATTACACTCCTCTTCACTATGTTTTATCTATCAAGTTTTAACATTGAAGCACAAACTAAATTAATGCATCAACCTGCACTAAGCGATACTCATATTGCATTTATATATGCGGAAGATTTATGGGTTGCCAATATTGACGGTAGCAATCCAATTAGATTGACCATAGATGAAGGTATAGAATCATTACCTATATTTTCCCCTGATGGCAAGTATATTGCTTTTAATGCTCAATATGATGGCAATACAGATGTTTACATAATCCCCTCAACAGGTGGCATACCAAAGCGTCTAACATTTCACCCAAGTGGCGATTATGTAGTCGATTTTACACCAAATGGTAAGAATGTATTATTTTCTTCAAGGCGCAATTCTTTTACCAATAGATATGAGCAACTCTACACAATTGGAACAAGTGGCGGAAACGTTACACAGTTAGAAATTCCTAATGCTTCTTGGGCTTCTTATTCCGATGATGGCAGCCACATTGCTTATACACCTTTGTACGAGCCATATGCGCAATGGAAGCATTATCGTGGTGGCATGGAATCACGTATCTGGATATACAACATAAAAACACACAAAGTAGAAGAAATTCCAAAACCTAATAATGTTGGCAATACAACGAAACCACAATGGATGGGTAATCATATTTATTATAGAAGTGATGTTAATGGAGAATTTAACTTGTATCAATATAATATAAACACAAAAGTCTCAAAACAGCTTACAACCTATAAAGATTTTCCAGTATTGGACTTGGCCGCAAGTAATGGCAATGTAATTTTTGAACAAGCTGGTAATTTGCATATATACAATCCAAGCACTAATGAGGTGAAAAAACTAGTTATAAATATTTCAACAGACCTTTTAGAACTTCGTGAACGTTTTGTTTCAGATAATAGTTATTTACGTTCAGCATCTATTTCACCTTCTGGTGTACGTGTTGTAATGGATTATAGAGGAGACATTATAACGGTTCCTGCCAAAAAAGGCGATCCAAGAAATTTAACCCTTACTACTGGGACACACGAAAAATATCCAGAATGGTCTCCTGATGGTAAATCTATTGCTTATTTCTCTGATGCTTCAGGAGAATATGAACTTCATGTAAAATCTATTGTTTCTAACAATGTAAAAAAGTACCCTTTGGATGGTACAGGTTTTTATGCTAACATTCATTGGTCGCCAGATAGCAATAAGATTTGTTTTATAGACAATGGTCGGAATTTATATATGCTAGATATAGCATCTAAAAAATCTATAAAAATAGCGTCCGACGAAATGTATGTTCCAGGACCTTTTAGAGAATTATTTGGTGATTGGTCTTCAGATTCAAATTGGATTACATATACAGTAATAACCGAAACCAATTTTGAACGTGCCTATGCATATTCTATAACTGAAAAAAAATCGTATGCAATCTCAGATGGATTAGCAAATGTATCCGAACCTAAATTTGATCCTAGCGGAAAATACATCTTTATGTTGGCATCTACAGATGCAGGTCCTGTTGTTAATTGGTTCGACCAATCAAACAACGATATGGATTTTAGCAATGCCATATATCTAGTCACCTTACAAAAAGATACTGTGTCTCCTTTTGCAAAAGAAAATGATGCCGAAGAAATTAAGGAAGAAAAAAATGAAAAAGACAAAGACAAAAGTAAAGCCGAAACCGAAAAACTTGTGAAAATTGATTGGGACGGATTTGAAAATAGAATTATCGATGTTCCTCTTTCTGCTTCAGATTACAGAAATCTTGCTGTTACAAGTGAAGGTGAATTATTTTATATAGCTAATAAAGATAATACACCTATGATTCATAAATACAACATAAAAGAACGAAAAGAGGATGCGATTATGCCTGCTAGTGGATTTCAAATAGCGAGCAAAGGCAAAAAAATGCTCTATTTTAATAGAGGAAGTATTGGCATTACCAATGTAGGTAAAAAAGCAGAAGATGGTCCTTTAAATCTATCAGAGGTTAAGGTTAAAATCAACCCTAGAAAAGAATGGGAAAATATCTTTAATGAAGCGTGGCGTGTTAATCGTGATTATTTTTATGATCCTGGTATGCATGGTGTTGATTGGAAAGCAATGAAACAAAAGTATCAAGTGTTTTTACCAAGTGTTGCGTCCAGAGGTGATTTATATAGAATGATGTCTTGGATGTTTAGTGAATTAGCTGTGGGTCATCATCGTTTTGGCAGTCGTGGAGACAGAATGAATAATCCTGAACGTATTTCAGGTGGATTATTAGGTGCAGATTATGAAGTTTCAAACAGTAAATATCGTATCAAAAAAATATATGGTGGATTAAATTGGAATCCGTCTTTGAGATCGCCATTAACTGAACCTGGAGTTAATGTAAATATAGATGATTACATAATTTCAATAAATGGAACTAAGGTCACGTCTAGTGACAACCTCTATAGCTTTTTTGAAAATACCGCAAATAAAATTGTGAGTTTGCAAGTATCTGCTTCAGCCGATGGTAGCAACCCAAGAACCTATAAGGTGACTCCTGTTGGTAACGAAAGTGCCCTTCGTAATAGAGATTGGATTGAAAGCAATATGAAAAAAGTCCATGAAGCAACCAATGGTCAAGTGGCTTATGTTTACGTGCCAAATACAGCAGGTGCAGGACACCAATATTTTAAACGCTATTTCTTTCCTCAGGCTACAAAAAAAGCAATCATAATTGATGAACGATTTAATGGAGGAGGTCAATTGGCCGATTATTACATCGATATGCTTAAAAAACCTGAACAAGCCTATTGGAACTTTAGATATGGCAAAGATTTAAAATCACCAAGTGCCTCAATTCAAGGCCCTAAAGTGATGATTACCGATGAAACTGCTGGTTCTGGCGGCGATTATTTACCATGGATGTTTAAAAAATTTAAACTAGGAACCATTGTAGGCAAGCGTACTTGGGGCGGACTTGTTGGCGTTTTAGGCTATCCTGAATTTATTGATGGTGGATCAGTCACGGCACCAAATGTGGCTTTCTATACCGAAAATGGTTTCAGGGTAGAAAACGAAGGTGTTGCTCCAGATATAGAAGTCGAACAATGGCCAGAATTAGTTATCAAAGGGCATGACCCTCAATTGGAAAAAGCCATTGAAATTGCCTTAAAAAAATTGAAGGAAAATCCACCAAAAGCAATGAAACGTCCACCCTATCCAATAAAAACTAAAAATTAAATCTGTATGAAAACATATTTTAAAATTTTCACTATTTGTTTACTTATATCGTCCTATTCCTTTGCTCAAATACAATCCAATTTAGAGCTCATCGATATTTTTAACATGGAATTGGTTTCCGACCCTCAAATATCGCCTGACGGCACAAAAATTGTCTTTGTTAGAAACTTTAAAGATGTCATGACCGACAGAAACTTATCCAACTTATGGATATCAAACTACGATGGTTCCAACATGCGACCGTTAACAACTGGAAACCAAAACGACTTTAGTCCAATCTGGTCGCATGATGGTAAGAAAATTGTGTTTAAATCTAATAAGGAAGATAACAAAATGAAACTCTATCTGATGTGGATAGATACCAAGGAAACCATGCCATTAACCAATTTACCACAATCGCCTGCACAAGTAGCTTGGTCAAATAACGACGAATATATCGCTTTCAATATGTTTGTACCAAAGGCAAAAGCATCCATTGTTAAAATGCCAGCAAAACCTGAAGGTGCCAAATGGAACACACCACCAACTTATATAGATGACATGAATTATAGAGGCGATGGACAAGGCTATCTAAAATCTGGTAATATGCAGTTATTTACCTTATCAACTGATGGAGGTTCCCCTAGGCAATTGACTTTCGAAAATTTTGACCATGGTGCACCAATTTGGTCTAAAGATGACAAGAGTTTATACTTTAGTGCCAATTTTCATAAAGATGAAGAATTAGAACCAAATGACAGCGAAATCCATCAAATTAACATTGCATCAGGGAAAATTAAAACACTTACCAAAAGATATGGTCCAGATCAAAGTCCTAGATTATCACCTAATGGTTCTAAAATTGCCTATACAGGATATGACGACAGCTATCAAGGTTATCAAGTAACCAAATTGTATGTTATGAACAGTGATGGCAGCAATTCTAAATTAATATCCAAAGATTTTGATAGAGATATTGTTAACATTAATTGGGACATTGAAGGCAAAGGCATTTACTTTCAATATGACGACAAAGGAGACACAAAAATTGGTCACATAACACTAAATGGAAAAGTTTCGAAAATTGCAGAATCTCTTGGTGGCTTATCTTTAGGACGTCCTTACAATGCAGCATCATATTCTGTGTCAAGTAACGCTAAATTTGCCTATACTCTTGGTGGAACAAATCATCCAGCAGATTTAGGGGTTACTGATGGCAAATCAACAAAACGATTAACCGCTGTAAATGATGATTTATTTTCTTTCAGAAACTTAGGAAATGTAGAAGAAATTTGGTGGAAATCATCTTATGATCAACGTGATATCCAAGGTTGGATTGTAACACCTCCAAATTTTGACCCTAATAAAAAGTATCCATTTATTTTAGAAATTCATGGTGGTCCATTTGCGAGTTATGGTTCGGTTTATTCGGCAGAAATACAAGCTTTTGCAGCAGCTGGATATGTTGTTTTTTATACTAATCCTAGAGGAAGCACAAGCTATGGTCAAGAATTTGGAAATTTAATACATCATGATTACCCAAATAATGATTATCATGATTTAATGTCTGGTGTTGATGCAGTAATTCAAAAAGGATATGTAGATGACAAAAACTTATTCGTTACTGGTGGTAGTGGTGGTGGTGTTTTAACCGCTTGGATAGTAGGTAAAACCAATAGATTTAAAGCAGCAGTAGTGGCTAAACCAGTAATAAATTGGTATAGTTTTGTGTTGTATGCTGATGGCACTCCTTTTTTCTATAAATATTGGTTTCCAAACAAGCCTTGGGAAGATCCAACCAGCTATTTAAAACGTTCACCTTTATCGTATGTCGGAAATATCACAACTCCCACTATGTTACTAACTGGTGAAGAAGATTACCGAACACCTATAGCAGAATCTGAACAATTTTATGCGGCCTTAAAACTAGAAGGCGTAGAAACAGCTATGGTACGTATTCCAGGTGCTTCACATGGTATTGCTAACAAGCCCAGCAATTTAATAGCAAAAATAGCGAGTATTTTAGCTTGGTTTGAAAAATATAAAAACTAAAACAATTGTAAATAATAAAACAATACAATCATGAAGTATATATTAAAGATTTTTATTCTCTTATTTAGCATTTCAACCTTTTCGCAAGGCACAAGGCTTTTACGTCAACCTAATATTAGCGACTCACAAATTACTTTTACTTATGGAAGCGATGTATGGATTGCAGATATTAACGGAACGAATGTAAAACGGCTTACAAGTACAGCAGCAGTAGAAAGCAATCCTTATTTCTCTCCAGATGGAAAATGGATAGCCTTTACCTCTAATCGTTTTGGCTCCAATGCAGTTTATGTTGTTTCGGTTGAAGGAGGTGATGCAATGCGACTTACTTGGCATCCAAATGGTGCGCAAGTTCGTGGTTGGACAAATAATGGCAAACATGTTTTATATGCTTCTAGTCGCGATGTTGCTCCTAGCAGCTTCGATCGTTTATGGACAGTTCCCGTAAAAGGTGGCCCATCAACATTGGTAACGAATCAATGGAGTACATCTGGTTCATATTCCAAAGATGGTAAACACATGGTTATTGATAGAATGAGTCGCTGGGATGAAGAATGGCGTGCATACAGAGGTGGTCAAAACACACCTTTAGTAATTTTAAATTTAACTAATTCACAAGAAACATTACTCCCAAACAATAAAACTACTGATATAAAACCTATTTGGTTAGGAGACACTATTTATTTTCTTTCTGACAGAGATTTTGTGGCCAATATTTGGTCATTCAACTCAAAGACTTCCAACTTAAAACAAGTAACAACTTTTAAAGGCTCAGATATTAAATCATTATCTGGTCATGATAATATGCTTGTTTTTGAACGTGATGGTTATTTACACACTTTAGACCTTAATACAAACGTATCAATTCAGCTGAATATTAATGTTGTTGGTGATTTTCCTTGGGCAAATACAAAATGGCAAAATGTAAGCCGCTCAACCCGTTCTGCTTCTTTATCACCAACAGGAAAACGTGCCATCATGGAATCTAGAGGTGAAATTTTTACAGTCCCAATTGAACATGGAGATTCAAGAAACATGACACAAAGTTCAGGCGTTGCAGATAGAACACCTATTTGGTCACCCAAAGGAAACGAAGTAGCTTGGTTTTCAGATAGAAGCGGAAATGGCTATGAATTGTTGATTGCCAATCAAGATGGCATGTCAGCTCCAAGAAGCATTTCTATTGGCGAATCTAAATTAGGCTGGGAACCAACTTGGTCTCCTAATGGAAAATTTATTGCTTTTACCGATGATGATGTGAGGGTTAGACTCGTTGATATTAAATCAGGAACAGTTAAAACCATTGATGTTGGTGGTAATAATTTAGAACGTGGTAATTTAGGCTTGACTTGGTCTTCAGATTCAAAATGGTTAGCATATTCAAAGTCTGGAAGCAACAACTTTAGACAAATAATGGTTTGGTCGTTGGAATCGAACAAAACGCAAGCTATCACAAATCCTTTTGCAGATTCTTTCTCACCTTCTTGGGATGCAGATAAAGAACATCTTTATTTTCTAGCAAGCACGGACGTAGCCTTAGGTTCTGGTTGGGCCAATACAAGTGCCATGACTTCAAATCCTGAATATGCAGCTTATGTTATTAATTTACAAAATGACGATACTTCACCTTTCAAACCAAAAAGTGATGAAGAAGAAGCTGAGAAGAAAGACGAAAAGAAAGAAGACGATAAAGCAAAACCTGATGAAAAAAAAGCTGATGAATCAATAAAAATTGATTTTAAAAATATTGAAAGACGAACCTTAGCCTTAGATATTCCTGTTCGCAATTATAGTTATTTGATAAGTGGTCCAAAAGGTGCTGTTTTTATTATGGAACGTATCCCAAACAGTCGAGGATTAACCATACAAAAATATAAACTAGAAGACAATAAAGCTAAAGAATTTATTAGTGGAGCCAGCCAAATATCTGTTTCTAATGATGGTAAAAAAATGCTAGCGCAAGTTAATGGAAACTGGCAAGTCATGGATACTGGAGGACCAAGTGGAAAAGATGGAAAATCTTTAAAAGTTGATCTTCAAATGAATTTAAATAAAACCGCAGAGTGGACACAAATGTTTGAAGAAGCTTGGCGTTATGAACGTGATTATTTCTACGATCCAAACATGCATGGTCGCGATTGGAATGAAGTTTACAAACGCTATGCTCCTTTAGTTCCTTATATAAAGCATAGAGCAGATTTAAGCTATATCTTAGATCAAGTTAATGGTGAGTTATCAGTTGGTCATAGTTTTGTGTTTGGTGGAGATTATCCTGAAACTGATAACTCTAAAGTAGGGCTTTTGGGTGCAGATTTGGAAGCAAAAAACAACCGTTGGCAAATAAAACGCATCTATACAACCGAAAGCTGGAATCCAGGTTTAAGCAGTCCTTTAGATCAACCAGGATTAAACATAAAAGAATCCTATTACATTGTAGGAATAAACGGAAATCCATTGACTGCTAACGATAATCCATTTCAATTATTAGATGGTACTTTAAATAAACAAACCACTTTACATATTAATGACAAGCCTGAATTTACAGGTGCTTGGAAAGAAGTTGTAGAACCTATTAGAAGCGAAAATGGATTACGTCAACGTGCTTGGGTTGAAGATAACAGAAGATTGGTTGATAAGCTTTCTAATGGAAGATTAGCTTATGTTTGGGTGCCAAATACAGGTGGCTCTGGGTTTGTATCTTTCAATCGATATTTCTTTGCACAACAAGACAAAGAAGGAGCAGTAATTGATGAGCGTTTTAATGGTGGAGGCTTATTGGATGATTACATGGTAGATTTAATGACCAGAACCCTTAGAGCTGGTTTAACAAACGAGGTTCCAGAAGGAAAAGCCATGAGGCTTCCAGCAGGAATTTTAGGCCCAAAAGTATTACTCATTAATGAGCTCTCTGGTTCAGGTGGCGACTTTTTCCCTTGGGTATTTAGGCAACAAAAAGCAGGGCCATTAATTGGTACTACAACTTGGGGAGGATTGGTAAAATCGTCTGTACATTATAGTTTAATTGATGGAGGCGCACTAACCGCTCCTGATAATGCAGTTTTTGATCCAATAAATAACAAATGGATTGCCGAAAACAAAGGTGTTGCTCCAGATATTGCAGTAAGGCAAGATGCTGTTTCTTTATCAAAAGGTAAAGACCCTCAATTAGAACGTGCAGTAAAAGAAGTTCTAGAATTGCTAAAAACACAAGGAAGTAAAAAAATAGTTCCACCTCCTTATTCAAAACCTGCAAAATCAAATAATTAAAAACTAATCCTCAATAATTATGAAAAAACATGTCACTGCTCTATTGGTTCTTTGCTTTTTAAGCTTTTCTTTAATTGCACAATCCCCTAAAAAAGACGACCCAACCAAGTGGACTCCAGAAGATATCATCAACCGTGAATCCATGGGTTCGGTATCTTTTTCGCCAAATAACAACATGGTTGTTTGGACCAAAAGCAAACCAGTAAAAGATAAAGATCGTTTCGTTTCCAACATCTATTTAACACGATTGGATTTAAAAAAGGATGAGGCGTTTAAGACCATTCAACTCACCCATGGAGACGAAAGTGACAGCAGCCCTATTTTTAGTAAAGATGGTGAACACATCTACTTCTTATCTTCAAGAGATAAAGGAAACAAATTGTGGAGTTTGAGCATTTATGGTGGAGAAGCCAAAGAAGTTAAAGCGTTTAAAAATGGTATTTCCAGCTTGCAATGGCAGAATGAAAACACGTTATTGTTTCAATCGCACGACGGAAAAACATTGTATGAGCAAGAACTTGAAAAAAAGAAAGATAATGTGATTGTGGTTGAAGACTCTATGCATTGGAGGCCAAATCATGTGTATGCTTTTAACATTAAGGACAAGTCCATAAAACGATTAACCAATAACAAAAAACCGTTAGCTGGTTATCAAATTTCTAAAGATGGTAAATGGTTGTTTTATAGCATGCAACGAAGCAGAAGTTATGCAGCTGATGCCCAACAAGATCCTTTTCATTACCTAAAAAACCTTGAAACTGGTGACGTTATTAAAATAAAAACCAATCTTGGTCAACCAATGAGAGGTATCCAGTTTACAGCAGATAATAAAGGCTTTTATTTTACATCAACTTATGCTTCCGATCCAGAATGGAATGGCGATGGTATTAACGAGCTCTACTACTACACTTTGGCTAATCAAACTTATAAAAAAGTAGATTTAAAATGGGATTTAGGCATTGGTCGAGGTTTTACTGTGGTTGGTAATGATGCTATTGCGACACTAGCAAATAAAGCCTATATAAGATTGGCTTACTATAAGAAAAACAACAACTCTTGGAGAAAGTTAAATATTGATTTAAATGAAAAAAATGACCATACATCCATTATCACAGTGTCAGATGATGGAAAAAAAGTAATATACACCTACTCCACAGCATCGCGTTTGCCAACGTTTCATATGGCTGATTTAATTGAAAACAAGTTTTCAAATGAACAAGAACTAGTAAAACTCAACAAAAACCTCAGCAAAAAAACCTTGGCAAAGACCGAAGTTATGGTCTGGAAAGGTTATAACAATGAAGAAGTCACAGGTATTTTAGTCTATCCGGAAAACTATCAAAAAGGCAAACGTTATCCATTAATGCTGTCTATTCATGGTGGTCCAGCTGGTGCTGATTTAGATTTATTTAGCGACCGTTGGAGTACGTATCCTCAGTTACTTTCACAAAAAGGCATGTTTATTTTAAAACCTAATTATCACGGGTCGTCCAATCATGGATTAGAATTTGTGGAGAGTATCAAAGGCAATTATTATGAACCTGAAATGGAAGATATTATTAAAGGTATTGATGTTTTAGATAAGGAAGGAAAGATAGACAAAAACCAAATGGGTACCATGGGATGGTCCAATGGTGCTATTATTACAACTATGCTAACGGTTCGTTATCCAGATATGTTTAAAGTAGCTGCTCCAGGAGCTGGCGATGTAAACTGGACCTCAGATTACGGAACATGTAGGTTTGGAGTAAGTTTTGATGAAGGCTATTTTGGCGGAGCGCCTTGGGATGATACCAACGGGAAATTCTACAATGAAAACTACATCATAAAATCGCCATTATTTGAAATTGAAAAAATAAAAACACCAACC
>TARA_R110002074_G_scaffold91830_7_pt1 | contig 11886 bp, 16 predicted proteins | sample TARA_R110002074 | Tara Oceans TARA_R110002074 (sample SAMEA4397215) | marine metagenome | biome: Polar Biome; feature: [MIX] marine epipelagic wind mixed layer (ENVO:01000061); material: water (ENVO:00002006), including particulate matter (ENVO:01000060) such as... | depth 10-100 m
CTATGGTGTACAGTTTAATAAACTGATGTACGAAAGACTTATTACTGGTGGCAACATTACACTATTCTCACCTAAGGATATACCAGGACTATACGACTCGTTCTTTACAGACCAAGACAAGTTCAAAGAATTATATGAAGCGGCAGAACGTAAAACAAGTATTAGGAAAAAAAGTATTCCTGCTATTGAATTGTTTAGTTCATTTGTTACAGAAAGAAAAGACACAGGTAGAATATACTTAATGAATGTTGACCATGCTAATACACATGGATCATTTATAGAAGAACTAGCACCAATTAGACAAAGTAATTTATGCTGTGAAATCAATTTACCTACAAAGCCATTGTCGCATATCAATGACGAAGAAGGCGAAATTAGTCTGTGTACATTGAGTGCTGTAAATTGGGGTGTAATTAAAGACTTTGAAGAAATGAATAAAGTGTGTAAGTTAGCAGTAAGAGGATTAGATGAATTATTAGACTATCAACAATATCCTGTACTAGCGGCAGAACTTAGCACAATGAATAGACGCCCATTAGGCATCGGTATTATTAACTTTGCTTATTGGATGGTTAAACATGGTATGACATATCAAGAGCCTAATTTAGAATTAATTGACGAGTGGGCAGAAGTATGGAGTTACAGTTTAATTAAAGCCAGTAACAAGTTAGCAATGGAAAAAGGTGCCTGTCCTAAGACAATGGAAACAAAATATGGACACGGAATTACACCTAACCAAACATACAAAAAAGAAGTAGACGAATTAGTTAAACACAAAGAAAGACAAAACTGGAAAGAACTTAGAAAGAACTTAGTTGAGCATGGCATTAGAAACTCAACACTGATGGCATTGATGCCTGCGGAAACATCGGCACAGATCAGTAACAGCACAAATGGTATTGAACCACCGCGTGGATATATCAGTATCAAACAAAGTAAACATGGCGTATTAAAACAAGTAGTACCAGGCTTTCCTTACTACAAAAACAAATACGATCTGTTATGGGATCAAAAGTCACCTCAAGGCTATTTAAAAATAATGGCAGTCCTACAAAAGTACATTGACCAAGGTATTTCGGTAAATACATCATACAATCCAGAACACTACGAAGATGAAAAAGTACCAATGAGTGTGCTAATTCAGGATCTCCTTATGTTTTATAAATATGGCGGTAAGCAGTTATACTACAATAACACATATGACGGACAGGGTGAGATTGATATCAACAAAGATGATAAACTAGAAGATTTGCCATTGGGGGAAATCGATGATGAAGACTGCGAGAGTTGTAAAATATAAATGAGCGTACTTAACAAAAAATCAAAATATACAAGTAAGAGTAATATGTTCTTATCAGAAAGCATGGGCATTCAGCGATTTGATGTTCTAAAATATAGACAATTTGATAAACTCACAGAAAAACAATTAGGGTTCTTTTGGAGACCAGAAGAAGTTGACATTACCAAAGACAGCAAGGACTTTAAGGACTTAACAGACTTCGAGCAACATATTTTTACCAGTAATCTGAAGCGACAAATTCTGTTAGATAGTGTACAAGGACGTTCCCCTAATCTTGCTTTCCTGCCTATAGTAAGTTTACCAGAATTAGAAACCTGGATCGAGACTTGGGCATTCAGTGAAACTATTCACAGCAAAAGTTATACACATATTATCAGAAACGTATATCCTGACCCGAGCAAGGTTTTTGATGAAATGATGAGTGTCAAAGAAATCTTAGATTGTTCAGATAGTATTACTGAATATTATAATTCATTAATTGAATACAACTTATTAAGAGACACAGGCAGTCCTAAGTACAACGAATACGAACACAAGAAACGTATTTGGATGTGCTTAATGAGTGTAAACATATTAGAAGGTGTACGTTTTTACGTTTCATTTGCTTGTAGTTGGGCATTTGCTGAACTTAAAAAAATGGAAGGTAATGCTAAAATTATCAAACTAATTGCCAGAGATGAAAACGTTCACTTAGCAAGTACACAGCAAATGCTAAAACTTTTACCACGCGAAGACAAAGACTTTGCTAAAATTAAAGAAGAAACATATGACGATTGCACTCAACTTTTTATAGATGCCGTTGAGCAAGAAAAGAAATGGGCAGATTATTTATTTAAAGACGGAAGTATTATTGGTTTAAACGCAGAACTACTAAAGCAGTATGTAGAGTTTATCGCTGGAAAAAGAATGCATTCCGTTGGTCAAGAAAAAATATTTAACACAGGAACGAATCCTTTACCTTGGACCCAACAATGGATCACAGGCGGCGACGTTCAGGTTGCTCCGCAAGAAACAGAGATAAGTTCTTATGTTATTGGTGGAACAAAACAGGATGTAACTCAGGATACATTCAGCGGATTCTCGCTTTAATATAAATATTCACATACACAGAGGAAACACATGCTATTAAAAAAACCACACGCCAAGGGCGATATTGTCACTATTAAATTAATCAGCGATACTGAAATTATTACACGTTTTGTAAGTCAAGACGAAGTTGGTATTACATTTGAAAAGCCTATGGCAGTAAGTATTACGCCACAAGGACTTGGATTAATGCCATGGTTATTTAGTGCCGATGCCGCAAAAGAAATTACTATTGCCTTAGACCAAGTATACTGTACTATGGACACATTAAAAGATCTTGCTGATCAATATGTCGAAGGCACTACTGGTATCACTTTAGCAAAGGCATAAATACTATTATGCCAAAAGCCGCAAGAAAAACAGCAGATAAGGCCGGTGGGCCAATCATAGAAGGGTCAGACAATGTAACCATTGAAGGACTTGCCGCGGCACGAAAAGGTGATGCTATTACAGGTCACGGAGACTCGCCTCATGCAAATCCAGTGATAGCACAAGGTTCAAGTAAAGTAATGATAAATGGTAAGCCGGCGGCAAGAGTTGGTGACGCGGCTACATGTAAACACACAATTTCAGGTGGTTCAAGTAAAGTTAATATAGGATGATAAATGACGCCGCGTTAGGCATTTCTAATGATACTAAATTACATTTAGTACCTATAAAAGACAAAACACATTTTGATAGTAATAATCTATACGACTTTAGAGCAAAAACTTTAGGTGGCGGCATTGGTATAGAACATCGACTTGCTGAAAAAAATCTAAACAGTATAATACTTCCTTATACAACAACTGTAATACCAAAAAATCCAAAAATAGAAAACACAATAGTAGAGTATGTAGATTTACATTTACGTGAATACCTCGAGGAAAATAATTATAATGTTTTTCTTAGTGGCGGTGTTGACAGCGAAAACGTCGCTAATATATTTTTACAATTAGGCATACGATTCACGCCAATAATAGTCACATACGGTCATAAAGACAAAGTTCTTAATGATTACGACATAAAGTATGCTTTTGACTTTTGTAATAAACATAATTTAAGACCAACTGTTATAGATATAGACATAATTCCGTTTTTTAATTCTGGTAAAGTTATGGAATATTGTCGTAAGTATAAATGTGTTAGTCCGCAGTTTGCTCCAATACTACATGCTTTTAATGAAATAGATGGCAATATTTTATACTCAGGCCATCACAAAATATTTACAAATTTACTATACAACGCAAGAAAAGATTCAGTAGATCTAGAAACAGTATTAGATAATTTTACATACAAAAACGATGTTTTTAATGATATAGATTTCATGACTAAACCTACATCGTTATGGGTGTTTGACAAAGCATTGGCAGAACGTAATGATAATTCTATATCAGACTTTTATAACTGTACAACTGATATGGCGTTAACACAAACTAATAACATGATTAATAAAACGGAAGTAACATTTAATGAATTACTAGATTATAATGTGTGGCAATTCAGAGATGGGTATATGTTTCATGGCTTTGGCCAAGTGGATAATCCCAAAAACTTCAGGTCATTCAAGAAAGATAAATACAATTTTAAAATAAATCATATCTACACACCGAATAACATGTCTGCTTTACCAAGAACTAAATATACTGGCTTTGAGGGTATCAAAAAGTTCTATTCAGATAAATACTTAGGTAGAGACATGTTACTCCAAGAGTTCGATAAGTATTTTAGGGAAACAATGTCGCGATCGGTTGCAATCGATGAACACGAAGCAAGCCGGATTGTAAATTATATATTGAAGGAAGATTAATATGGCAGATAAAAATTACTTTGTATCGATGAAAAATCATCGTATCGACGCAGGATTCACAGCAGATGACTTTGATCCTGTAGTACAGAAACAAGAACTACTTACAGCCGGCGCAACTATTGTTAACGAATTTGCTAACATTGATGGCGGCTTTTACGAACTAACTATTGACGAAGCAGATCTAGGCGATATTACAGGCATAGCAAATGTAATAGCAACAGAATTAGTCGGAGCAGGATCAAACGTATCCACTCTTGCTATTAGCGAATCAACAACCGAGTGGCACAAACAAAGATTAGTTACTAGGAATCTTCCTCTTAGAGATACTTTCGATCCAGTGTTCACAGGTGACGATGTAACAGTATATGTAATCGACAGCGGTTGCGATGATCAGCATACAGAATTTGCTAATGCGACAATACAAAAAGTACACAACCCAACAAATGGTAGTTACAACGACTTTATTGCTGGAGGCGGTGACGCTTCTACATTCGTTGTACAGGATGATCACGGACACGGAACAGCAATGGCAAGTTTAGTTGTAGGCGAAACATTAGGTGTTGCCAAAGACGCACATTTAGGTATTGTTAAAGTTTCTGACGCAACTGGTTCTGCTGACATTTCATCAATAGCAGAAGGTGTTAACTCAATGTTTGTACACAGAGACAATGCTTCAAGACAAGATACAGGCGGTGCACATAGAACAGCAGTAGCGGTTATGGCATTTACGTTTCCTAAATCAGAAGCACTCGACAGACTAGCAACATATATGTGGGCCAGACGTTTTGTAGTTGTTGCCGCGGCAGGTAATGCCGGTGGTGATGTAGACAACTACTCCCCAGCAGGACTTAACAATATTCTAACAGTAGGGGCAAGTGATGCCTCTGATAACGTTCCAACTTTCTCAAACGATGCCGGAACAGTTGTTGAACAAGGAACAGGATTACAAACAAATGGTGGCGAAGAAGTTGACGTGTTTGCTCCGGGTGTAGCAGTTAATGTAGCATCAATAGTAAATAGAAATGTAGGTGGCGGATATGATGCTGTATCATCAGCAGATATGTTTATGCAAGCCTCGGGTACTAGTGCTTCAACGGCAATAGTAGGCGCCGTTTCGGCAATAGCCATTCAAAGAAATCCAGGATATCATCCAGAAAATATTAGAGACTTTGTAACATCACAATCCTTAACAGGTATGTTATTCCAAGACCCAGGATTGTATAGTACAACACCAAATAACATTGTTTATTTAGAAAACGAATATTACGCAACTGTGTGGAATACAACAGCAGGCTCATTAGGTGAAGGACTATTAAGTGACGCCGGCAGTTTAAGTTTAAGTTTAGATGTAGCAAATACAGTAACAGGTATTACCAGTTCAGACTTTGCCGCATTACCGCCAGCATTACAAATTACAGGTAATGCTTCAGACGGTTGGGCATTAACAGCCAATACAACGGTAACAGCATCTTTAACAGAAGATAAAACATATAACTTTATCTTAACAGCAACCAAAAGCGATAATACAGAATTTAATAGACATTTTGCTTATAGTTTTTATACAGGTAGTAGCATTACTGACTCTCAAAGAGACGCAGTATTCGAAGTATACTATGTTGTAGATGGTAGCGATACAGAAGAAGTACAATACGTTAAAGGTATGCAAGCCGCGTTTGGTGGTGGTAACTTCCAGTTAAAGTAAATAGAACATTAATAAAAAGTAGGCTGGGAACAGCCTATTTTTTTGACTATTAAAAATAAATACTATTGTGAAAACAACTAAGATATCTTTTGAACAAATTTGTGACGTGTGGAAAGTAGAATTATGGCCAAAACGAGTAAGTGCCATTGAACCACATAGTGCGATGACTTGGCCTTTCGAAGGCGACCCTCAACCTATTAACATGAGCATTTTTGAATATGAGCCTGTGTTCTGGGGAGCATACATCGATGATAAATTAGTTGGTGTCAATAGCGGCCATAGAACTACCGATACGCAATATCGTAGTAGAGGTATATGGGTTGATCAGCAATATAGAAAACACGGTGTATCGCAAATGCTTTTTAATATGACTGAACATCAAGCAATACTAGAAGGGTGCGACATGATATGGAGTATACCTCGCAAGAGTGCTCTGCCAGCCTATGCTAAATTTGGATTTGAAACGGTAGGCGACTACTTTGATGAAGGCATGGAATTTGGTCCTAACATTTATGTTATAAAGAGGATCAATGTCGGTAGTTAAACTGCACGGGCCACGTAGTGATAACGAACCCAATGACATCACTATACAATGGAGTATGGGCAACTCGTGTAACTTTGAATGTGAATACTGCCCTACCCAATTACATAGTGGAAGCCATCCATGGCAAAGTACAGAAATATATTTAGACGCAATAGATAAAATTTGTACTCATTATACGGAACAAAACAAGACTGTAAACTTTGAATTAATCGGCGGTGAAGTTACAGTTATGCCCGGCTTTTTAGAAATACTGCAAAAAATTAAAGAACATAACGGCAGAAGTATTGTTTTTACTAATGGTAGTAGAACTCGTAATTGGTGGAGCAAAGCAAAACATTACATAGACGATTTAATAATAAGTTTTCATATTAACAGTATGCTTGAAGACGACTTAATAGATATGGCAGAAGAAATAAGTGACACAGTACCTGCTAGTTATCATTTAGCAGGTGTAAAAGATAGTTTGCCTGACATAGAACTGTTACAAAAAAGGTTAAGAGAAGTATATAGAATTAATAAGGTACAAGACTACTACGGCGTAAATATTGATATAAAAACAATGTACAAAAAGTTGCTAGGGCCAGGAAGTAAGCAAGAACCTTTTTATGATTATGACGGTAACGACTGGAGAATAATAAATTTACCAGCATGGGAAATAGATCCTACGCCACATGAACCTATTTCACCAGTAGTGTATGAACCAGCAGAAATTAACCAAGGAGAATTTTTGTTTACAGTTATGTCAAGCGATAATAGTATACAGTATATGGAACCAGATCAAATAATGAATCAAGGCATGAACAAGTTTAAAGGTATGACATGCCACATAGGCGAACGTGGATTTAATATCGACATGCGTGGTAACATTGTTAGCAGTTGGTGTGGAGCAAAAACATACGGCAATGTGTTCGAGCCCAAATTTGAACTGCCGACTCCGTCTGGTATAGTGTGTCCACATGAACATTGTAATAATCCAAAAGATATCGCCATTCTCAAAACCTCCTAAAACCCCTACTTAAATTAAATATATTATAAATAGATTGTATAAAAGGATATAACTTACTTTTATATTATTTTTGCCCACATTCAAGATAAAATTCAATAATGTACTAGGTTGTATGTTATGTTATCCTATTTTTGGGCGTAACAGCAGACTACAATGACCGACAAAAGAGTACAGAAACTCAAATCTCAAATTGAAATAACACTATTAACATTAATTTTTATTGTGTCAATAGCAAGCCTCACACCAGCATCATGAGATATGCGTTATGCTACACCATATTATTATTTGCCGCACAGACAGATAATATAGCGGGTATTTTACGCGGCTTACGGGACATTAATAACGCACCTTATTACTTGGAACCTACAAATGAACGTTAGAAATGCAACACCAGAAGAACAAGCCGAATGGTTTGAAACAGACTTTTTTATGAAAGGCGACTTTGATGTAATGAAAGTTTTTGTTGTTATACCAGCAGTAATACAGGTCGTTGTATTTGGCATGATGTTAGCCGTTATGTTAATTAACTCGTATATATTTTGATTAATAACGCAATCAAGGCCGTATTAGGCGTTGGCAAATCAGTCGACGGCAAAATTGAAATAAAACCAATGTCAATTGTATGGTTTGCTTTTTTAGTAGCATTATTTTTCTTAGGTGGCATAACAAGTTTACTTCTCTTGACAAGTTTAATTATCAGTGTATAATAAATACTATTATGAAAATGAAGAAGCCGAGATCAATTCAGAAACCAAAGACGCGATATGCAAAAGAGTTGTTTACACGCGACACTCCCTATGGTCATAAAGTACAACGTGACCGTACAAAGACTCTACCTCGTAAGCAAAAGTATAAAGAAGATTTATCTGACAAATAAGGTAAATACAAGTAACTAATTAAACATAATAAAGAAATATATGTCAAGTAAAACACCATACGAAATTCGATTAGAATTAATTCAAGAAGCAAGGTTAATCCTTCAAGCAAAAGCCTCTAAATCAGAGTACATGCCAACGGCAGAAGAAGTCATCGAAGAAGCCGAAAAACTTAATAAGTTTGTATCCAAAAGACCCGAGTAATCACTCCAACATCAAGTAAATAATATCTAGTAATCAGAGGCTCTGATAGCTCAGTTGGTAGAGCAATGGTTTTGTAAACCATAGGTCGTCAGTTCGAATCTGACTCAGAGCTCCATTTTAATAAATAAACAGACACACTACAACAGGAACACAAATGGCACGGAATAAAAAACCAAGAAACAAAAAATACTCAGGCTCAAAAGAAACTGCTCAATCAAATAATTTACAACCATCCGCAGTTTTAGAACAAGCAAATTTAACACCTGAACAAATACAAGCAGAAGAAATACTCTTTAGTCTACTAGAAAGAAAAGTAGAAATACCCGTTGAAGCATTTGAAGGTAAGCATTTATTTATTGCTACTCCCTGTTATGGCGGACAAGTATCAGAACCGTACATGAGAAGTTTAGTAAGATTAATTCTATTAATGAATAGATTTAACGTAGAGTTTACACTGAGTACACTAGCAAACGAAAGTCTTATTACAAGAGGCCGTAACACATTAGTTAGTTTCTTTATGGAAAATGAAAAAGCAACACACTTGTTTTTTATCGATGCCGATATCGAATACCAACCAGAAGATGTACTAAGAATGTTAGCATACGACAAGCCAGTAATTACAGGTGCGTATCCTAAAAAAGCACTCAATTGGGATAGTATATTAAATGCGGCAAGGTCGCCTAATTTAAATGAAACACCGGAAACCATTGAAGGACATAGTTCAAACTATGTTACAAACTTTGATTACCCTACAGACGACGAAGGTAATAAATTACCTAACGTACAAATACAAGACAACTTAATTAAACTATTAGATGCCGGTACAGGCTTTATGATGATCAAGAAAAACGTTATACAAGAAATGTTTGATAAGTTTCCTGAAACAAAATATAACAATGATTTAAACATTGATAATAAGTTTGAACCATTTATGTATGCGTTATTTGACTGTATTATCGATCCAGAAAGCAGACGTTACTTGTCAGAGGACTACACATTCTGTAGGCGTTGGCAACAAATAGGTGGGGATATTTGGTTAGATCCTAGAGTGGCTTTAAATCATGTAGGACATTATACATTCAGAGGCAATGTAAGAAAAATGCTAACAGGCGAATCAACTTCAAGCAATTATCAGTCTCCGGATCAAAGACCGTTTGTAGTAGGACGATCAGATAAAGTAAAAGCACAACCACAAGCACAACAGAATAAAATACAACTAAGTAAAAAGAAATGAAAAAAATAAGTATACTATTAGCAACAAGAGAACGTCCAGAGTTACTGGAAAAAAGTATAGACAGTTTAATGACCAATGTCAGTGACTCAGAAAATGTTGAAATTATGTTAGGCATTGATAATGACGACACAGCAACATTAGACTTTGTACAAACCGAAGAGTTTCAAAATAAATTACAAGAAGAATATAACGTTGATGTTCAAGCAGTTCTATTTGATAGGCTAGGATATAAGAACCTTCATCAATATATGAATCAATTATGGGGCCAAGCAAACGGCGAATGGCTAATGCTGTGGAATGATGATGCTATTATGGAAACTAAAGATTGGGATTTAGAAATAGGCAAATACGATAATGACTTTGCTTTACTAAAATTTAATCAAACAAACCATACACACCCATACGCATTGTTTCCTGTAATTCCAACAGACTGGTGTAGACTAATAGGTAACTTTAGTTTGAACGCTCAGAATGATGCGTGGTTAAACTTAATTGCTAAACCACTTGGGATTATTAAAGACATTCCAGTTGATGTCATGCATGATAGATTTGATCTCACTGGTAACAATGACGATGACATCTTTAGAAGTAGAGAGTATTCAGAAGGTAATCCGCAAGATCCTAATGATTTAATGCATGAAAATATGATTAAAACAAGAGATGCTATTATTCATAAAATAGCATGGTATTGTGACAGGATTGGACAAACAGAAACAAGCGAATACTTTAGTAAAGTTAAAACAGGAGACATCGATCCGTTCGAGGATTGGAAGCAAATACGCGAAGAATCAGTGGGATTAGGCTCTGGTTTATAAATAGTAGCATGGCAACAAAAGGCAAGAAAAAAAACGTAACAGTATATTTAATACCAGAAGGGGAAAGTAGAGATAGTCATACCTATCACTATACAGCAGTTAAGACAAAGACATTGATACAAGAAAACAGGAAACTTAAAATGAAAAAGTACAATCCTGTCAAAAGAATACATGAGATGTTTGTTGAAGCAAAACTACCTAAACATCAGAAATAATAGTTGACATATACTATAAATAGTAGTATAATAAGGGCACTATGGAAAAAACAATAAAGATATTTGTATACGGCACACTGAAATCAGGTAATTCTACACGAGGATTAGATGGCTTTGGATTAGAAGATGTTGAAAAAAGAAAGTTAGGAATTGCTAGTACAACTGAAAGCAAATTTAATATGGTAGACCTAGGTTCATTTCCAGGTGTTGTTATAAATGGCGAATACGATATTATAGGCGAGGTGTGGGAAGGTGGTGAAGACTTTTTAGACTTATGCGACAGTATAGAAGGCCATCAAAAAGATAAACATAAAAACTTTTACCATAGAGATTTAGTCAAAACCACAGAAGGCCCGGCATACATATATCATTTAGATCCATGGTATTGGAGCGATTACGGTGACGATTACGAAAATGTTCCTAGTATAACATTGTCTAATAATACATTAACCTGGAACAGGTAATGGAATACGCAAGTAAATGGGAAAGCGATCTAGTACATCCAAAACATCCAGCACTACATAACCCAGCAGATATTGATCCATTAGAAACTGACATTGTTTGGCAAACAGTTGAGCAGGAAATGTTTCAATTAATGAGAGACCGAATGGGACTAGGACTTGCCGCTCCCCAACTAGGTAATCCTGTAAAAATGTTTGTAATGAGCCACAGCACATTAGGTAATATTGCTGTTTACAATCCTAAAATTTTATTCCAATCAGAAGAAACAACAAGTCTAGAAGAAGGCTGTTTAACATTTCCAGGTTTATTCTTTCATGTAACACGACCAGAAGGTGTACAAGTATCTTTCCAAAACAGGAAAGGCGAAGAGCAATTATTAGAATTACAAGGCATGGATTCAAGATGTTTTCAACACGAAACAGATCATTTATATGGTGTGCTTAATCTATCTTATATAAGCGATTTCAAATTACAAAGAGCAATGAAGAAAAGAGATAAACTTGTTAAAAAATATGCTAACATGAAAAGAAGTGTTAGACGTGTATGAAGTATCCATTCTGGGTGTTTGATTGGAACCGTGTAAAAGATTATCAAGACAAATATCCACTGACAAAAGAAATATTCAAATACCCACTTAGCCTTTGGTACGGCAAT
>TARA_R110002074_G_scaffold109941_4_pt1 | contig 11882 bp, 15 predicted proteins | sample TARA_R110002074 | Tara Oceans TARA_R110002074 (sample SAMEA4397215) | marine metagenome | biome: Polar Biome; feature: [MIX] marine epipelagic wind mixed layer (ENVO:01000061); material: water (ENVO:00002006), including particulate matter (ENVO:01000060) such as... | depth 10-100 m
ACTAACAATATTACTGCTTACTATTCAGATGAGAGATTAAAAGATGTTCTTGGTGAAATAGATAACGCACTAGATAAAGTAAAAGAATTACGAGGTGTTTACTTCAAAGAAAATGAAACTGCAAAGTCTTTAGGATATAATAATGACAAGAGACAAGTAGGAGTAATTGCACAGGAAGTACAAAAAGTTTTACCTGAAGTGGTAACAGAAGCACCGATAGATGAGAAATACATAACAGTTTGGTATGATAAATTAGTTCCTTTATTGATTGAAGCAATAAAAGAGTTATCGGCGAAAGTAGATAAACTAGAAGGAAAATAAATGGCTGTTCCAAATTCAAAAACAACTCTAAAAGAATATTGCCTAAGAGCTTTAGGTAAACCTGTTATTGAAATCAATGTAGATGAAGACCAGGTTGACGATAGAATAGACGAGGCACTACAATACTTTTCTCAATATCACTATGACGGTGTTGAAAGAATGTATATGAAGTATCAGATTACACAAGCTGATATTGATAGAGCAAGATCGGATGAAACTGTTGGCACTGGTACTGAAGGTTCTGTTTCTACTACAATGAAGAATCAACAAAACTATATTATAATGCCACCATCTGTTTTATCAGTAATGGGTATATTTAATTTCAATGACAAATCAAATTTAAATATGTTCGATATCAGATATCAAATGAGATTGAATGATTTATATGATTTCTCTTCAACTTCAATACTGCATTATGAAATGACAATGAGACATTTAGATTTCTTAGATCATATTCTTATTGGTGAAAAACCAACTAAGTTTAATATGCATAACAATAGATTATATATTGCTATGGACTGGCAGAATGATGTTGCAGCTGGTGAATACATAATCATAGAATGTTATAGAAAATTAGATCCAGAAAGTTATGTTGACATCTATGATGATATGTTTCTGAAAAGATATACTACTGCTTTAATAAAGCAACAATGGGGTGCTAATCTCTCAAAATTTCAAGGCGTTCAAATGTTAGGTGGAGTTTCTATGAATGGAGAGCAAATATACAGCCAGGCAATAGAAGAGAAAAATAAATTAGAAGTAGAAATACGAGATACTTTTGAGTCACCTATCAGTTATATGGTAGGATAAAATGCCAACTAATGTATATTTCGATCACGGTAATACAAACGAACAGCGTCTTTACGAAGATTTAATCATAGAACAATTAAGTATCTATGGTCAAGATGTTTACTATTTACCTAGAACTATTGTAAATGAAGATTCTATATTAGGAGAAGATACTGCTTCTAAATTTACTTCGGCGTATGCGATTGAAATGTATGTTGAGAATACAGATGGTTTTGCTGGTGAACAAGAAATAGTCAGAAAATTTGGTTTAGAATTAAGAGATGATGTATCTCTAGTAGTTTCTAAATCTAGATGGGAAAAAATATTAGAGGCAGAAAATAATTTAATTGTATCATCTAGACCTAATGAAGGTGATCTAATATGGTTTGCTAGAGTTAATGCGTTCTTCGAAATACAATTTGTAGAACATGAACAACCTTTCTATCAAGTGCATAATGTTCCTGTATATAAATTAAGATGTACTAAATGGGAATATTCGTCTGAAGAAATTAGTACAGGCCTTTCAGATATTGATATTACTGAAGATGAATTGTCAACTAATATGCTTGACTATCAAGTTAGTTTTGAATCAGGATTACCTGAAGGTTCAGTAATGATGGAATCAGATATACCAGATGAACGAAATTTCATATTATTAGAGTCTGCACCTGCTGAACTTGGTGATAAACAAATTGTAGATCAGTCGCATAAATTTGAGGCTGCGTCTGGTGTTACCAGTACAGGCGATAGTACAGACGATATACTAGACTTCAGCGAAAGAAACCCATTCGGAGAATCAGATTATCACTTCGGGAAAGACTTCTAATGTTCGGACAATATTTTTATAATAAACATTTAAGAAATACAGTTATCGCTTTCGGTACTATATTTAATACTATCGGTGTAAGAAGATATGACTCTAGTGGTAACGCTGTGTCAAGTTTACGAATACCTTTAATGTATGCACCAAGAGAAAAGTTTTTAGCCAGACTACAACAACAAACCTCGTTAGGTTCTGGTAGTGAAGAAAAAGTTTCAATAACTCTACCTCGGATGTCTTTTGAAATGACTGGGATCTCATATGATCCCAGTCGTAAAATTAATAAAAACTTAAAGTATAAACAAGCAAAAGCTAATGATGACAGTAAAGTATTTTCACAATATGCTCCGGTACCTTACAATATAGGGTTTAATCTTTATTCTTTTACTGCTAATTCAGATGATGGGCTACAGATTGTAGAACAGATACTACCATTCTTTCAACCAGACTATACGGTTACATTTATTGAAAGTCAAACAATGGATGTAAAACGAGATATACCTTTTGTTTTAAATAGTGTAGACTATGAAGATACCTACGATGGTGATATGACCTCTAATAGAAGAATTATATACACTATGAACTTTACTGCTAAGATATATCTTTATGGTCCAATTACTAGTGGTGCTGTTATTCGTAAAACTTCAGCTGATTTATATACTAAAATGGATTCTGAAAATCCATCAAGACAAGAAAGAGTTACCATCACGCCTAATCCTTCAAGTGCTGATGCTGATGACGATTACACATTTACTGAAACGCTAGATTTCTTTGAAGATGGATTAAATTATGATGAACAATCAGGCACAGATAAATAAATTTCTCAACAGAAAAACAATCAATATTGACATAGGGTTTAAATGTTCTCTAGAATGTCCCATGTGTGTCAGACAAACAGACTATAAAAATATTAGACCTGTGCCTGGTAGAGATATGACTATATCTGAATGGAATGTAATTACAGATTATTTTGATGAGATACAATGTTGTGGACAATTATCAGATCCTATATTTAATCCTAATCTAATAGAATTCATAAAGATAGCAAAAGAAAAAAATAAAGAACTAATCATACATACTGCGGCATCACAAAAATCAGTAAAATGGTATGAAGAAGCCTTTGACTGTTATGGAAAAGGTGAATGGGTATTCGGTATAGATGGTTTACCTGAAGAGAGTCATAAGTATAGAATTAATCAAGATGGTGTTAAGTTATTTAATATGGCAAAACTATGTGTACAAAAAGGAATTAAAACAACATGGCAGTATATAATTTTTAGATATAATGAAAATCATATTGAACAGGCAAAACAACTGGCCAAAGATAATGGTATGACTTTTGAGTTAAGTTTATCTACAAGATTTTCAGAAAACGATCCTTATAAACCTATTAATCCTAATTTTTACATAGATCAAGGTGATTTTGCCACATTGGGAAAATTAAATGTCTAGAAATCAAAAAAAAATATTTTCAATAGATGATCAGACTATTTTTACAGGCCCTCATAATCCAAAACAATTACAACCTATGTGTATTGGAGAAAAACAAAGAGAGTATGGTTATAATTCTCAAGGATATCTTATGCCTTGTACATGGACTGTACAGGAAAAAGGATATGAAGAAGATCAATTTAAACCTTTGATGAAAGATAAATTTCATATCAGTAAGGTAAGTAAAATTGAAGATGTAATTAAATCAAAAGAGTGGAAAAACTTTGCTGATACATTAATTAATAAACCACAAAATGCACCAATGATATGTTGGTTTTTTTGTGGTAACAAAAACCGTAAAAAGCAAAAGCATAAATACTAGTATGAGTAAAATAGATGATAAATTAAATGAAATTTTAGAAGTAACCGCTGAACAGATTTTGGCACCAGCACCTATAAAGAAACAAGAGGTGACAGTAGTACCAGAATCAAATGATCCTCAAGATGACTTTGAACACGGCAGAGCAAACCTTTACAAGTTAATTGAAAAGGGTAATGAAGCTGTAGATGGTATCTTATCACTTGCAAAAGAAAGTGAACACCCTAGAACATATGAGGTTGCAGGTCAGTTAATTCAAACAGTAAGTCAAGTATCTCAAGATTTATTAAGACTACAACAAAATCTTAGAAGATTAAAAGAAGTACCCGACACTGGTCCTAAGAATGTAACCAATGCATTATACATTGGCTCTACACATGAATTACAAAAACTTCTAAAGAAAAATAATAAAGATGGAAAATCTTAAATCAAAAGAACAGTATCTCGGTAATCCCAATTTAAAGAAAGCGTTTACTTCTTCAGAATTTACTGAAGAACAAATTGTTGAATTGCAAAAGTGTATGGCAGATCCAAAACACTTTATTCTCAATCATATAAACATTGTAACCATTGATAGAGGTCTTGTACCTTTTGAAATGTATAAGTTTCAAGAGAAGATGGTTGATACCTTTCACGAAAATAGATTTACAATATGTAAACTACCAAGACAGTCTGGTAAATCAACAATCATTATTGCATATCTATTGCATTATGTTCTATTTAATGAAAATGTGAATGTTGCTATTCTTGCCAACAAATCATCTACTGCTCGTGATCTATTAGGTCGTTTACAACTTGCATACGAACACTTACCTAAATGGTTACAACAAGGTGTAATGAATTGGAACAAAGGTTCGTTAGAACTAGAAAATGGTTCCAAGATTGTTGCGGCTGCAACATCATCATCTGCTATTCGTGGTGGTTCTTTTAATATAATATTCTTAGATGAGTTTGCATATATTCCTAACAATATTGCTGATGAGTTTTTTAGTTCAGTTTATCCTACAATCTCCTCTGGTAAGTCATCAAAGATTATGATGGTTTCTACACCACATGGAATGAATATGTTTTACAAGATATGGACAGACGCAATCAATGGCAATAATACCTATGTGCCTATTGAAGTAGACTGGCGAGAAGTACCTGGTCGTGATGAGAAGTGGAAAGAAGAGACAATTAAGAATACAAGTGAACAACAATTTCAAACCGAGTTTGAGTGTGAGTTCTTAGGTTCAGTTAATACTCTTATCAATGCAACAAAATTAAAGGCACTGGCTCATGTAGACCCGCAAAGAAGTAATGAGATAGATGTATTTGAAATGCCTCAAAAAAATCATACTTACGCTTGTACAGTTGATGTATCTAGAGGTACTAACAATGACTATTCTGCTTTTGTTATATTTGATGTATCACAAATGCCTTATAAAGTAGTTGCAAAATATAGAAGTAATGAAATTAAACCTGTTGTCTTTCCCAATATTATAGATACAATCTGTCGAAAATATAATTATGCATATGTATTGATTGAAACAAATGACTTAGGTCAACAAGTGGCAGACGCTATGCAATTTGAATGTGAGTATGACAATATGTTAATGTGTACTCAAAAAGGCAGATCAGGACAAATATTAGGTGGTGGATTTAGTGGTAGAGGTTCTTCTCTAGGTCTTAGAATGACTAAGGCTGCAAAGAGAGTAGGATGTTCTAATCTAAAATCACTATTAGAAGGCGATAAACTCTTAGTACAAGATTTTGATACGATTGCTGAACTATCAACATTTATATCTAGAGGTAAATCTTGGGAAGCTGAAGATGGTTGCCATGACGATTTAGTTATGTGTCTAGTCATATTCTCTTGGCTTGCAAATCAGGCATACTTTAAAGAGTTAACTGACAATGATATGAGAAACGCACTCTTTGCTGAGCAACAAAATGCGTTAGAACAAGATATGGCCCCATTTGGTTTTATGGATGACGGGTTAAATGAGAATGAAACTGAAACAGACGAATACGGTGATGTCTGGTCATCTGTAAATGTTATCAGATAGTATAAAAACCAGTACTTATAAATAGTTTCAAGGGTTGAATAAAAGTAAGGGTAAACTAACTAGGAGAATATAACTATGGCATTTCAATTATCACCAGGTGTTCTCGTACAAGAAACTGACTTAACAAATATAGTACCAGCTGTCGCTACTTCGATAGGGGCAATGGTTATTGTATCTGACAAAGGTCCAGTAGATGAGATCGTCACGGTATCATCTGAAAAAGAATTAGTAGAACAGTTTGGGCAACCAAACGGAAGTACTTTTGAGTACTTTTATACAGCTGCTAACTTTTTACAGTACGCAAACACTTTAAGAATAGTAAGAGCTACAACGGGCATGGTAAATGCTTCCGTATCTGGCACACCTATTCTTGTAAAAAATACAAATGACTATCTGCAAAATTACGCTGACGGTTCCGCTAATGTTGGACCTTGGGCTGCAAGAACTGCTGGCACACACGGAAACAGTTTACAAGTTTCTATGTGTACAAATTCTAATGCTTATTCATCTACTGCTACTGCTCTAGTAAACAATGCAGCTGGTATCGCCGTTGGCGCTACTACTGTTGCTGTTGATACTGGTTCAGAGTTTGTAGTTGGTGACATAATAGAATTTGGAGACGCTAGTGTTGTTCCTGCTGCTTTAGGATCACCATCAGGAGAATATTACGAAATCGTAAGTATTGCAAGTAATGATTTAACAATCAAACGAAGAACATCAGGCGGCGGAACAGGACTAAAACACGCTGTCGTAGATAACGCAATAATAAAAAGATACTGGAAACATTTCGATCTAGTAGATTCTGCACCGGGAACAACAGATGATGTTTCTGCTCATGGCGGATCTAATGACGAAATTCATATCGTTATAACAGACGAAGATGGAGGTATCACAGGTACTGCTGGAACAATTTTAGAAATATATGAAGGTCTTTCACAGGCTTCAGACGCTAAAACTGCTCAAGGCGGAACAAATTATTATGTTGATGTAATCTACAATCAATCTGAATATGTGTATTGGATGGATCACCAAACAACTTTGGCAAATGCTGGTAGTACAAAACAATCACAAGCATTCGACAATGTTGGAGGTTCTGCTACTGCACTATATAATGATTCACTAAGTAATGGTACAGATGATTTTGCTGTGACTAATGGTGAATTACAAAATGCATATGACAAATTCAAAGACGGCGAAACTGTTGACATTAATTTATTGTTAACTGGACCTTCACACACTGGCGGAGACGCAACTGGTGTAACCAAGGCTACTGCTGTTATTGATGTTGCAGAATTCAGAAAAGACTGTTTGGCATTTATCTCACCTGCAAGAGCAGATGTAGTAAATGTTGCTGACGCTATCGTACAGACTACTAATGTTAAAGGTTTTGCTAACGCATTATCTTCAACCTCTTATGCTACTCTAGATAGTGGTTACAAATATCAATATGACAAGTACAATGATGTATATAGATTCGTTCCTTTGAACGGAGATATTGCTGGTCTATGTGCTAGAACTGACAATGTTGCAGACGCATGGTTCTCACCAGGCGGACTCAATAGAGGTCAAATTCGTGGCGCTGTTAAACTTGCATACAATCCTAACAAATCTCAAAGAGATGAGTTATATCGTGCAAGAGTTAATCCAGTGGTAACATTCCCTGGTCAAGGTACTGTACTATTTGGTGACAAAACTATGTTATCAAAACCAAGTGCTTTTGATAGAATCAATGTACGAAGATTGTTTATCGTATTAGAGAAGGCAATTTCTACTGCTTCTAAATTTCAACTATTTGAATTTAATGACGAATTCACTAGGGCTCAATTTAGAAATCTTGTAGAACCTTTTTTAAGAGATGTACAAGGTCGTAGAGGATTAACAGACTTTAAAGTAGTGTGTGATGACTCAAATAATACTGGCGATGTTATTGATCGTAATGAGTTTAGGGCTGATATCTTTATCAAACCTAACAGATCAATTAACTTCATAACTTTAAACTTTATTGCAACTAGATCAGGCGTGTCCTTTTCTGAAGTTGCAGGTGCTTAATCTAGAAAGAGGAGAATACTATGCCTAATATAAATGACTTTAAATCTCGTCTTGCTGGAGGCGGTGCAAGAGCCAATCAGTTCAAGGTAACATTACCTTTTCCTGGATATTCAGTTGTTGGTGGTGAAACACAACAAATGGCTTTCTTATGTAAGGCTGCTCAACTTCCCGGTTCTACCGTGGGAGAAGTTGCAGTACCTTTCCGAGGAAGAAATCTGTATATCGCAGGTGAGAGAGAATTCGAACCTTGGACAATAACCATACTAAACGATACGGACTTCTTAATCAGAAATGGTTTAGAAAGATGGATGAATGGTATGAATAATATGAGTGATAACGAAGGATTATCTAATCCCGTTGATTATCAAGTTGACGCTTTTATAGATCAACTAGATAGAAATGGTGCTAAAATTAAGTCTTATACATTCCGAGGAATGTTCCCGACTAGTTTATCAGCAATAGATGTCGCTTATGATACGAATAATGCTGTGGAAGAATTCCAGTGTACATTCAGATATCAATACTTTGAGACTGATACTACTACTTAATTTATCGTATAAATATAAGTAGAACTTAATTATGAAAAGGAATACAAATGGCTGAATTATTTGGTTTTCAAATAACACGAGCTAATCAAAAAGCTAAGGACGGTGGAGTACCACAAAGTTTCACCGTCCCTACAGCTGATGATGGCACTACTACCGTATCGGCTGGTGGTTACTTTGGATCGTACCTCGATATGGAGGGCGGTGCAAAGAATGAAGAAGAACTAATTAGACGATACAGAGAAATTGCAATATACCCCGAAGTTGATACTGCTATTGATGATATAGTAAATGAAGCAATAGTTTCAAATGAAAGAGACCAATCGGTTTCTTTATCTATGGATAATTTACAATTATCAAGTAAAATTAAAGGTAAAATTAGAGATGAGTTTGACGAAATTCTTAAACTATTATTGTTTGATGAAAAAGGTCACGACATTTTTAAAAGATGGTACATAGACGGAAGAGTTTATTATCATAAAGTAATCGATCCAGAAAATCCTAGGTTAGGGCTTACAGAATTAAGATACATTGACCCTAGAAAAATTCGAAAAGTTAGAGAGATACAAAAGAAAAAATCTGAAAAAGGTATCGAAATGACAACCGCTGTAGAAGAATGGTATGTCTATAACGAAAAAGGTATGACTTCACCTAACTCTAATATGGGTATAAAGATAGCGCCAGACGCTATATCATACTGTACTTCTGGTGTAATTGATCAGAATAAAAATGTAGTATTAAGTAATCTACATAAGGCAATCAAACCTGTGAATCAATTAAGAATGATTGAGGATGCGGTAGTTATCTATCGTATTGTAAGGGCGCCTGAAAGAAGAATATTTTATATTGATGTTGGTAATTTGCCTAAAGTTAAGGCAGAACAATATCTAAAAGATGTCATGGCAAGATATAGAAATAAACTTGTCTATGACGCCTCGACAGGAGAAATGCGAGATGACAGAAAACATATGTCAATGCTCGAGGACTTCTGGCTGCCTAGGAGAGAAGGCGGTAGAGGTACAGAGATAGCTACTTTACCTGGTGGACAAAATCTTGGTGAGATTAATGATGTTCATTACTTCCAGAAGAGAGTTTATAGATCACTTCATGTTCCAGTAAGTAGAATGGAACAAGATCAAGGTTTTAGTATTGGTAAAAGTGCTGAAATTACAAGAGACGAAGTAAAGTTTTCTAAATTTGTACAAAGATTAAGAAAACGCTTTACTGGATTATTTCAAGATTTATTGAAAACACAATTAGTCTTAAAAGGTATAATCACAATAGAAGATTGGGATGCTATTAAGTCCCATATGCAATACGATTTCTTACAAGATGGACACTTTGCTGAATTAAAAACTGCTGAAATACTACGAGAACGATTAATGCTTGCCAATGAGATTACACCTTATGTTGGTAAATATTTTTCAGTAGAATATTTAAGAAAGAATGTGTTGAGACAAACAGACGAAGAAATTGAAGATATTAACCGTCAGATTGCAACTGAAGTTGAAGATGGAATTATTTCTGATCCAATGGATGGAATGCAAGTAAATGACATAGAAGGAGAAAATGATGAGTGAGGAACAAACACAGGATAATAATCCTGAAACAAACCATGTTAAAGATATGATAGATTCTCTATCTCAAGGAGATAATATAGGCGCTGAAAAATCGTTTAAAGATGGTCTTGCAGGTAAAATATCTGCAGCCTTAGATGCTTCAAGACAAGATGTTGCTGCTGCTTGGTTAAATGAACCACAACCAGAACAAGAAGTACCTACTGATGTAACCGATAGTGTACCTAGTGATCCTAAACCTGAAGTTTCAGACCCTAGTGCTGATATACTACCAGATGAAACGGTTTAGTCAATACAAAAGAGAATTATTGGGGGAAGAGTCTAAGATATATAAGGCTCTTTCTCCTAAAATGAAGAAAGCAGTAGATGAATTATTTAAATCTGCTGATAAGTTAGATCAGATGGATACATTAATCCCTAAGATCGCAAAGAAATACGGCGTAAAAGTTTCCAGTATCATGGCTTATTTGGATAAAGAAACTCTTAGATAGTATAAATAGTTAACAGGAGACAATTATGGCATTCGCAACAAAAACATTAAGAGACGACAATATACCTACAGGTGCTGGTTCTGCTGGCGGCCTAGTTGTAGTTCGTCTAGATCATGCATCCGATAGTGCTACTACTGCTGCGGCAGTAGACGCAAGTGGTTTATCAGGACACGCTAACGGTGCGAAATTAAGTATTGTAAAAATACATCACGCCCTTGCTGGTTCAGTACTGGTACAATTTAAAGGTGCGTCAGCTGATACAACAGCAATCAGATTAACAGGTACAGGCGTATATGCAGGACCTGCTATTGCTAATGACGCTACAAATACTGGTGCAACATCAGGCGACATTCAAACTAATGCCGCTAGTGCAACAGGTTACATCATATTAGAATTAAGAAAAGATAAAAACTTTACAGCATAAGGGGATAACAAATGCATAGTAATTACAAAAATATTTCAAGAGGTCTCGCTGAGTCTGCTGCTTCTGTACTTAAAGGTGAAACTTTAACTGAATTAACAGACGCTCAGAAAAAACTTCCAGCTGGCTTACAAAAGGCAATCGCTAAAAAAGACGGTGACAAAAAAGACGAAGAACTTTCAGACGCTCAAAAGAAAATGGACAAAAACGATAACGGTAAAATTGACGGTGAAGATTTAGCAAAACTAAGAGCTAAAAAAGAACAGTTAGAAGAAGTTATTAGAGAATTAGAATCTAAACTAGTAGAGTAATATAATGGCTGACACGGTAACAAGTCAAACTATAGCTGATGTAAGTGGTCAAAAGACCACAATGAAGTTTACCAATTTGTCAGATGGTAGTGGTGAGACTTTAGAAAAAAAGATGGACGCTTCGGCATTAACTTATATGTCCGAGGATGCAACAAAGAAAATATCTAAGTTGAACTGGTCTATCAATACACAGGACCCAAAAGGTGCTGTAGAAATATTATGGGCAGGTAGTGGTGCTTCAAGTGCAAACTCGACAGCAGTTGTTTTAACTGGACAAGGTGTCTGGGATTTAAGAACTGATGGTAATGAGATTGCAAATACTGCTACATTAGTTGCGAGTGAATCACCTGCAGGTGATGTACTGTTTAGTACAAGAAATTTTAATAACGGTGATAGTTATACTATCATAGTAGAGGTAAGATAAATGAAATTAATCACAGAAACTATTGAAAATATAGAACTGATTACTGAAGATAAAAGTAATGGTGGTAAAGATTATAAAATTCGTGGTATCTTTCTACAAGGTGACATAAAGAATCGTAATGGTAGAGTTTACCCAGTGGATGTATTATCTAAAGAAGTAGGTAGATACAATAAAGAATTCGTAGAAAAGAAAAGAGCTTTCGGTGAGTTAGGACATCCTGACGGACCGACTGTGAACCTCGAAAGAGTTTCACATATGATTACTAGTTTAAAATCC
>TARA_R110002074_G_scaffold12542_1_pt1 | contig 11881 bp, 18 predicted proteins | sample TARA_R110002074 | Tara Oceans TARA_R110002074 (sample SAMEA4397215) | marine metagenome | biome: Polar Biome; feature: [MIX] marine epipelagic wind mixed layer (ENVO:01000061); material: water (ENVO:00002006), including particulate matter (ENVO:01000060) such as... | depth 10-100 m
ATTCCCTCTTGTTGTGGATATTCTGTCTTTTTGGGGAATGGAATTGATACCCTAGAAGATTTCTTATTAACGTTTTTACTTTTCCCGCAACCACAACCCATCATGAACTCCTAAACTATCGTGTAATATTTAATACTTTTTGAATTTGAAGATCACATTTTGCTTCTCTCTGCCCACCAGGCCAATAGAGATAGTCTTTTTGTTTGTTCTTTTTTAAGTTTAACAACAAAGGAAGAATAATCCTTTCAATCTCTATCATTTTAGCAGCAAGAAGTTCATCGTATTGTTGTTTTACTGCACCAGCACCTTCGCATGTGGAATTCATTTGCAGAATTAGATCTAATTTTTCTTGCATATCCTTAATTTCATCGGGTGTTGTTTGATCATCTAAATGAACTAGTGCATTTAGTTCATCTTCATCAGCAGCAGTGAAACCAAAGTCAAAATCTCCATTTGAATATTCTTCTAGATTATCAGACATTTGTTCCACCTTCGTCGTATGTATTCTCAAAAAGTTCGTTTAGTTCGATCTCACCTATATCTATACCATTTTCATTGATAAATTTCTTCATTTCCAATAAAACATATTCCCCATCTGCTCCTATTTTTTCAGCCTCATCTTTGAGTAAAACTAGAGCAGAGGGGAAGTTTTTTAACTTTGCTTTCAATGATGGATCTGGAACTTTATCAATAAGTTTTTTTAAATTGATTATAAGTCTTTGAAATGCAGTAACAGATTTTTTTTCCTTATCAGAAGTTAGTTCACTAACCTTCTTTAGGTAGTTTCCATTTTTATCAATAATGCCATATTTATAGGCATCCATGGAGATAAATGGTTGTGTTATCAATCTGATAAACTTATATACAGTGAATGCGTTTATTACTTTACTGAAATCTGAGACTGATTCGTTTATCATACTAATTCTTCCAATATTTTGTCTATGATATGATCTGTATTTATTTTATCTAATTCAATTTCAGGAAAACCTGTTGGTGGTAAGTATTTTAGATATTCTAGAAAGGACTTCAGATATGAATGAAATTTATTTTCTATTTTGAAGAACAATATCCTCGATGAAACTTCAGGACCAAAGACATTATTTAATATTATTATATGATTCAATATTAACCTAACTCTTAAATTTCCTGTCTTCTCATACCTTCCCAGTAGTCTTTTGATGTATTTAATTCTATTAATATCTTCTTTGAATTCTTCGATATCAGTACACTGTGGGTTTCTATAATACTTCATCGTATACATCATAAAGTTTTTTCTAGTCAGTTCATCAAAATTCATAATAATAAAGTTTATATTAACCTATGCTGATGGTACTATTTCAGCATCCAGTTTCATTAATCCATTTTTCCCCGGATGTGTATTTACTGATAACGACAAAGAAACACCGTTATTGAATTCCGCTATCCCATCAGTGACTTGGAATCCAGTTGAGAGATCATGCTCAGGTGTTGTTCCAAAAGTTCCACCATATCTGGATAGAGGTAACAATGTAGCATTACCTTCATCAAATGTAGATGTGTTGTCCCATTTAAAATCCAAACCTGCTAAGTTAAATTTATGGCGTAGTTGTGCCATTGCAGCCTTTGGTTCAATGAATTCTTTATTTGTGAATGAATTAATGAAGGAATTGAGTCTACCGTGTTGCTCAGGGTTCTCAATTCGATGAATACCGTAGTCACTGTGGGCGCTTCTTGCTGCCCCACCTACAGTTTCTTCACCCTCGGTGATTGCGTTTAAGTTTTCTCTCAAATCTTTATATGTTATCATGTCTTTTCTCCAAAAGTATCTCTGTAGTTATTTAGCCTTTTTAAACTTTGTCCATTCGGAGAATGTCTTAAGTTTACCTTCATTATAAGGATAACCCTTCAGGGGATCCTCAAATCCTAATTTTTTATCTGTTCCAGTGGTTGATGTTTTGGTATATCTATTCCAACTCCCCATACTATTTGCTGGCTCACCAGGTCTCGACACACCGATTGGATTTGGAAATTTATCTTTATTTTTTGTCTCAGACATTACATACTCCTTGTATTTCTTGCTGAAGTTGTATCTCTATTAAGTTTCTTGCTGTTGAAATTAGTTTCATTGATTCGTCTTCTTTAATCTGATCCGCTTTATTCCAACTGCACCATTGTATCATCAAATAACCAGTTATGTTTGTTTTGTATTCTATAGGCAGAAATGAAAAGCAAACAATATTACTATTCTCCATGAATTGTTTACACCAACTATCTTCCAATTCACCAGTGTTATATATGCGAGGATCATCTCTTGTTAAAAGAGAAAGACCGTCTATACACATGGATAAAAGTAGGTCTTTTTTGGTACTCATTTCTGAGGAGACACCATTTTCTAATGACTCATGTGTGAGTGACATTTTTTTCATTGAAATACCATCAAAGAAATTTCCACTGTTATGAAACTGTACTACTTGGGCTCTTGCAGAATCTGTCCTCACCCTTAATTCCGTTAACGTTTCATGTATCTTAGTGTGTGTACTCCAAAACGAAGTATTAGAAGAACCAAAAAGGTCTGGAAATATCTTCCCACAACTTTGTTTACCTTTTGTATATAACCAGAATATAACTCCAGCAATAAATGCTACAACTATACCTCCAACTTCAAACCATATCGTATCCATACAACCCTACCTTACTTATTATTCTTTTATTGATTCTAGATATTCTAATTCGTATTTTAAGTCGGAAAATGTATCTTTTGGTATTTCCATACCCTCATAACCTGTCGTCCACCTAAGAACTTCTGTTATTATCTGACCATTATTATTTAGAATAGGCATGATGATTTCTTTTATATTGAAGTAATTTATAAGAAGTTCTTCTCCTTCTTGTATGTCTTTAGTTGCATAGACATAAAAGTTTCCGTCCTTCTCTTCTTTTAGTTCAATATTATTAAATTTAGAGTGGTTCGTTAAACGACAAATATCAGTTCTTTGATATGTGGGATCTTCCTCTAATAGATCAAGAAGGAACAATGATATTCGTTTTCCTTCCTTTATATTTCCAGTTGCAAATGAACCCAACCCATGTTTTTTTGATTTTTTAAATTCATACAAGTGTTCATTCTTCAGTGAGTTCATTTTAACATTGAATTTCTCATTCAAACCAGACAATTCGTCTTCGGTGGGATCATAATATTTAATATCCTTACCCACAGAGATTCTCATTTCTTTACCGTCAACTGTGATATCATTATATTGTCCAGAATCATTTACATTATTGTCCGCTAAATTAATTTCATTAGTATCAATACCTTCCACTTCTAGTCCTAAGAATTCTTTTAGTTTTTCTGGATCGTTCCCAATCCATTCTGTAGCATTTTTGAGGTATTGACGAGGATCATTTGAATTTTCATATAATACATTAAACTCACCAAATGCCATTGTCACATTACTTGCGGTTAGGTTATCTAATGCTGATGAGGCAATTCCAGCAAAGGCAGAAGAAGTGAGGAGTTTCATGGTATTCCAATAACTATACTCTCCCTCTTCTTGTGATGGTTTGAATTTGATAATAGGATTAATATCACCCGATACGCTATCTACATATTTCTCATCAATGATATTTAATTTTGAATTGGTTCCATCCTCATTCATGGAAAGTATGTGGGTAGCAGATGCATCACTACCACCAAATTTGTTTTCCCCGGACAGTGATTCTTTAGTTAGTGCTTTTCCGAATGTGGTATTATTTTCAAATAAGTCTTGAAGTTCTTTTGTTATTTTTTCGTGCAGATTTTCCACTGCACTCTCGAGGACTTTACCGCCAGGAATAGAACCCAATGCAGTTGATATGAAATTAAGCATTTTCCCGGTGATTTTACCTACATCTTTAGATGTTTCTTTTCTTATGTCATCACCCACAGACTCTAAGATAGATTTGAATGTAGACTTTGCTTCATTATTCTTGGTAGACATTAACTGTTCTTTACCAACCTTCACAGATACACGGAGTGACTCTCCACTCTTGTTGTTTTTAAGTATTATATCTGTTTTTGGTGTTGTATCCGAGTCTTTCCAATCACCAGATAGGGGTTTGTCTTCCTTGATATATTGGACTGCTTCAAATCCTTCCCCGATTTGATCTTTAATTTGGTCTACTATTCTTCTTGCAGAAGGAGACAGGGTGAGACTGTCATTTATTTTTTGTTTATCTGTCTTTGAAATTCCCCCAACACTTGACTTCACACCCATCATATCATTCCACATATGGACAACACCTGCTTTTAAGTCAATTGCTTTGTGTTCTGAGTCTGGGTATAGTAGTTCAATTGAACTCTTTTTCAGTTTATTCTTTCTTTCCTGATATTCCTGCTCTAACGCTGCCTGTTTCTGCTCTTCTGGTTCATTTTCAAGAGTATCCAATTCTGTTTGTGCTTTTTTGTTGTCAAGTTTTGCTTGAGTTTTTACTAATTTTTCCTGTTCTGGGGTGGTTGGTTTATCTACACCACCACTTTCTTTTGATTGTAGTTCTTTTGGTTTGTTCTCTTTTGTTTCGTCCTTCGGTACTACCATTACTTGTTTAGCAGTTTCTGTCCAGTCCCAATTTGGATCTTTCGCTGCCTTACTTGCAGTACCTTGGGTAACTTTTCCCTTATCAAGTACAATCTCATGAGTTGCTTCAACATAATCAGTAGAAAGGATGAGTTTGATTTTTTCTTTGTTGTCTCGGATTAGCATTAGGTTTGACCATCTTGGTTTTCCGCTACCACCTTCTGCCTTTCTTTCTCCCCTCTTTCTTGCTGCATCTCTTTCATTTGGTGTTGACACACCAGCACCTTTATTTTTTTCTTTGTCAACTAATCTTTCTTTTGCTTGTTGATTTGAAGCCTCTGATAGGTAGTTGTTAAATAATCCATCAATTACGTTTTCTGAAACTGCTTTTGCTGGATCTCCGGTTGTCATTCTTTCACGCACTTTTGCAAGTCTCTCTTTTTCTGATTTTTGTACTGCTGGGAAGAGTTTTTTGGATATTCTTGCAATTGCAGATTTCTTTTTCTTTACCATTGCATCAATCTTCTCTCTCCTCTTGAAAGGAACATCTTGCCACTTCATACCTTTGGTTAGTTTTTTCTTTATCTTTGAGATTGCCTGTTTTCTAGCCTTCACTTTCAATTCAGGTTTTGTTTTTCTTCTCTTTTCTTTTCTCTTACGAGACACTGCTCTTTTTTTAGCAGTTCTTTTCATCCTCATACCAAGTTTTCTTCTTGCCTGTATGTTCAGTTCTTGTAATAATTTATCTGTTTCGTTGTCATCGCTAGAGTTGAAATCTTCATAAAACATTTTAAATTCATCATAATCAAACCATTCATTTTCATTTAGTATTGGTTTCACTTTCATCCCCTTCGCTAATGCTTTAAACATATCAGTGGTGTCTTTAATGGAAACATGAGAAGGAATCCCCAACTTAAATGCTTGGAAATTTCCACCTTTAACTGCTGCTCTCATTTTAGATGCAGACATACCCTCGACACCTTCTGCATCTGGGTCTCTCTCACCAGCAGAGATGACTTCAAAGTTAGAAAATTTGAACTCTTTATCTGGACCTACATATTTTGATACTGCTCTTTTAAATTCAGAGACTCGGTCTGAACCCACCACCATAGTTACATCACCATAACCAGCATCGCTTAGTTGTTTTAGGACAATAAATGGAGTGTTTGCACTCTGATTTACAATGACATTGAATCCCTTCAATACCTTTTTCATGAATCTTAATTTTTCTCTTGGATTTAGTGGGTTTTTATCTTTGTCCTGTGTTGAACTTCCATAAATTGCATTTTCTGCCCCTCTTCTCCTGGCTTCTTCTTTTACTTTGTTTGCTAGGAGATAATGACCAGTTGTGGGTGGATTAAATCTTCCAAATGTAAAAACAATCTTTTTCATTGCGATCTCCTAAAACTGGTACTATTATGTATAAAAACAGGGGAGCATATATATGTATTCTATGCTCCCCTGTCTTAAAATTTAGATCCCACTGACTTTCGTACTCGGGTATTGTTCTATTTCTGGACCACCTCCTTCCAACGAAAGTCAGTGGGATTCTATAATCAGTGGTCCATTACTTATTCCATGGAAGTTTAGATTTTAACCAATTCCATACTGGTGTACCAATCAATGTACCCGCAATGAACACTACGATGCTATAAAAAACTGTTCCTAATACGCCTGAAAACATGATTATACTCCTTGTTAAAACTTAATTGATTTTCTTACAAATAAAGCCTTTGTGGTGTTTTCTCTCACCACTCATTACTTTATATATTGCTGATTTGTTTAATTCATTATCTCTGCAAAATTTAGATACGTTTTCTACGATGAATTTGATACCCTGTTTGTCTATGAAGAGATATTGTTGAGTTTTTTCAATCTCATCTTCTACAGTATCTATACATCGCCACTCCCAGTATCTACCTTTTGTTATAAATTCTCCCCCATGTTCTCCTAAGAATTTATCCCGATAGATGTTTGACTTACTGTTGTCATTGCACAAAATCCATGTTTTGGTGTTTCTTCTGTTTATTAAATCTTTATTCATTTTTTATTCTGCCACTCTTTACGATCTTTTTTTGGATCCCTATCCTTGTTTGATTTACTCCATGTTTTCGCACGGTTTATTGGAGTACCAAATATATCTCTTTCATCTCTTCTATTTTTGAGTATCTGTTTCATGACCAATTCTTGGGCATATTAAAGTTTGCTTTGCTAAACTCTAACCTATCAACTAATTTTACTGCGTTTTTGGTATACTTATCAATACCAACAAAACCTTCAGGAGCAGTAACTTTGAAACCCTTTGATGTTTGTATGAAGGTTCCAATATTCTTTACGGACTCCATTTTTCTTACTAGTAGTATTTTTGCTCTAGTAATAGAAGCATGTAGAGAAAAGACTGAATCCATGTCTTTATTTTTGGCTTTTAGGTAACCTAGAATCTGTTCTCTTGTTGATTCTCTCTTCTTTATCGCTGCTTCTTTCGTAAGACCATCTATCTCTTTCTGTATTTTGTCGTTCATCCAAATTATGAACTCCTTATTTGAAAGAGATGTTGTGCCTCCTCGTACCTTGGAGTTGATATAGATGTTTACCATCTCCATTATCTTTTCTTTTTTTACTAACTCATCTAAAAATGATTTAGATGATTTCATTTTCTGTCTTACTGTCTTTAATATTAAATTAAATGAATCTGACTCTTGACTAGTAAGTGTTGCGGTTCCGCTTACATCTTTAAAATCTGCATCATCTACCCACACCACTTTACTATTTTTAAGGTTCTTTACGTTTGCACCAAATGATGCAGAAAGATTCCTCATGTCCTTTCCCTTGTATGTTGTGTGAAAGACTATTCCCATTTTTGATTTTTGAATTTGATTACCAAGTTTAGACTCAACAGGAATCGCATATGTTATGGTGTTTGGTGTGAAGGTATAGTGGGAAACCCCATCTATATTTTTTGTGCTTACATCCCCAGGTCCAAACATCATATCACCCTGAAGTATTCCTTTAATTGGTAGTCCTTTTAGATACTTCAGTGCGATGGTGAGTTTGTCTGCGACTCCCGACGAATGATTTTTTCTTATATCTGAAACAGTGTAGTTTATCTTTGGTGTTTTGTTGAATATACTCTTTGATCCTACGAAAAACTTACCATTTTCTGGATCAGTACCACAGAATATAGCAGGAGCCCCATCCCACTTCACAGTCGCATTTGTTTTTGTTTTTGAGTTACCATTTAACATCTTTGCAATTTCTTCTAAGAAAGAGATTGCCTCTTCTGTTCTTGCACTCCCCTCAAAGATCAAATCTTCAAGGTGTGTCATGTGAACATTTTTTGCTTCTGTGATGTCGTATTGCTTAAATGTCTTCATGTGTTTATTTATATTTTTTGTTACACCAACAGCGTTGGATTCTTTTCGTGGTATTTTGTTATTGTTTCGTATAATTTAGGCACATATGTTATCGGATTACCTGTAAATACTTCACACGGAGTACCATTTTCCGATGATATTATGATATTGAATTCTTTTATGGGGGTTCCGGTTCTCTCATGCCACATTATTGAATATGCAGTTGCTTGTAGGAAGTAATTTTCAATATTATATTTTTTCTTTTCTTTAGTACTTCCCTTAAAGTCAATCAGGCTCAATACGCCATTATATTCTGCAACACAATCTACTCTCCCTGCGAGAGCGAGCGTATCACTCCACAGAGGAACTTCAAGTGCCTGAATATTGTCAATTTTGTCAAGGGTATTTTTCATTTGCATAAAAAGAGTAGACACAACAGGAGAATGCTTCAGAAGATCTATGTTTTTATTATTAAGATAATCTTCTACGACTTTGTGTAGGTCGTTTCCTCGCCTAAGGACACGCTTTGACTCTGCTGGGTTGTCTTTCCGCCATCTTTTAAAGAATGCCTGTTTATCAAACCCAGTAACGGTAGTAACACTAGGATAATTTCCACCAGGCGATTCATAATATCTAGTTCCATCTTCGCTAGTGACGGTCCGAAATTCATTCAGTTTAACTGGCGCTTCAACGTGTGTGAATGTCTTCTGCATGTTCATATTATACACCCCTCATGGTAAATATCAAGAAAAATCTACATATATGTATATCACTAAAAGGGGATTTCCGATGGCAGGAGCAGGCGCCGAAAGGCAAGAAACAGGCTTAGTTGATGCAATCAATAATGCCGTAAAGAACTATCAATCAATAAAAGGCAACAAATTTAAAGGTATTAAAGTCAGGACATCTGGTGGAACGCTAAGTTCTATTATTAAGGCTGAGAAATATCCAGGCTCTGCTGCTATAGGTAATGAGCCATACACTGATGTCATTTTACATGCCTCCGGGGGAAAACAATGGAATCTTTCAATGAAAGGATTGTCAGCACCCTCACTTGCGGGTGGTGGTGCTAAGGGACTAGAACAGGCGGTTCCAGGTCTTGCTGGTAAGTTTATTCGTGCAGCACACAGAGCATACCTAAGTAAAGGTTATAAAACTGGGGATAATATTCCAGATGCGTACGGAAAAATACCTGAAAATCAGGTACTTAAAATATTAAAAGGTACTGTATCAATGGGTGGACCTATTCATTACATGTATATTGGTCCTATGGATATTGTTTGGAAATTTGATCTCCGGCATGGTATATTATCAGTCAATGGTAAATTAACATCAACTGCCAAGTATGCAAAGGAACACGAACTTATTTTTCGTATGCGAAAAAGAAGAGTTGACCAAATGTTTCTATCTGAAGGAAGAGATAAATTAGGACACCCTGCAATTTATGGAAAATCACCCTCAAGGGGAGATTCCGCCAAGAGGGTGGTTGTCGTTGATAAATTTCCTAAAGACGCTTTTAAAGTTAGATTTTAAAATACTTCTAAGACAGTACAGTTGCTAACACTATTTACACTTTTCACTTTAATAGGAAAGAGGACAGGAGATCCGTTTGCAACTGTTGTCACAGTTACCGTCAAACTTGGGGCGCCGTCACATGCTGCTGTTGTGATTGCGGCACTTCCTGCGGTGCCGGTTGGTATTAATAGAACTCCTTTGTTCTTTGGAGCCCGAGTACCACCCAATTGCTGACCACAGCAGGCTGCGGTAGCACCGCGATATTGTGGATATGACATGTATATTCTCCTGTTACGTTTAGTTATTATTATATATAAAAAGGACCATCGTAAAAGAATTCATTAAAAGGAAGACAATATGTTCGACAGAAACCAGTATATTAATTGGATGAAGGCAGCACAAGAGAATGCCAGCCCCGACATGACAGATTTTAGAAATGGTTATTGGACATCAAGAAATGTTCAACAGACTGGACAAAATAACACCACTGGTAGTTTAGAGGACATTATAAAGAATGTCACTGGTTCTGGAAATGAAGTAGAAGTGCCTCAGGATTCTGATAATTCCATGCAGTTAAATGAATTACCGGCCGCAACTAACACACCCCCAACATCTCCAGAATATGTTTCAGACGAAGGTGCGGTAGAAAAAACTACTAATGCCTTAAGCACAGGAAAATTATTTGGTGGTTGGACGGATTCAGTTGAGGGAAGTATAAACCCTAATCAACTAGACGAGATTGCAGCCGCTGGTAAACTGGTTGTGCCAGCCTTGGCTGGTGCCGAGGTGGTTGGTCTTGGAGCCAAAGCAGCACAGTGGGCTAAAAAGAGTTCTACTAAAACCAACAAGAAGAAAATGAAATCATCATCTCAGGTTTATGGTGGGGACGCCGACGGAACTGATGTGAGTAGTCCAGACTATTCAAGAAAAGACGACGAAGACGGCAACGATTGATAATAATTAAAACGAAGTAAAAGAAAGACCTCCTCTAAACAGATGGGGTCTTTCTTTTGGCATCTATGTATGAGTTATACAGGGTACTCGATTCTTTAGGTGATATGTGATAAAAATCAGGATACATCTCACCATATTTTCGTATTATTCTCCCTGCTTCCATATTTGCTTCATCTTCATGTGGTGAACCTGTGTTACCATCCAACAAAGAAGGATCGCCTAATTTCTGGTGTTGTTTCTGATGGACAAGTTCATGTGCTATGCTTCTACAAACATCCATGAACCTTCTACCATTTGAAACTATAGAAATTTCACCATCATTCAAATTATAAGATGCGGTTGTCATTCCGTCTTGTTTTTCATCCATCAACCTAACTCTGGGGGGATTTGTTATACCGAGGTGGTTGCTTGCAAAGTTTACAAAATCACTTATGGTGACACTTTCTTTCAATTGTGATTCTTTTAAAAACAGTCTAAATGATTTCATCGTATGAAACTCCTCTATGCTATTTATAGTAAATTATAACTGCCGTCATTCATTCCGATTTCTCTCTTTTTCTTTTTGCTCTATTTCATATTTCGCCATTTGTATAGCACGAGACATTTCTTTGGAGTCTTCTCTATGTGTTTCTCTGGTTACCAGTTTTGCACGATCTTTGGCAATAGAATACATGCGATCCATGACTTTATCATGTTCGCTTTCCATACGTCCCACTCTACGAGTAAGGTCTTCCATAGTTTTAGACATAACAGTAATTTTGTGTGATGCTCTCCACACAAATCCAATCAAAGCAAATAAACCTGTCGTAGAGATGGTGACTGCGATATCAATCCAGTCTACTTCCATCAATTGTCTCCCCGCTAACAATCCCACTTTCGCAATGCAAGTGCTTTGCGTGTAGGTTTACCGTTCTCGTCTTTCATTGGACCTTGCATACCACCCATTCTTGCACAGAATGATTTGCGTCTTTTCGCTGCCTTACCACCCTTGCTCTTCTTTGCTTGTGCAGCAGACACTGGCGCTTTCAAGTCGCTGCCAGGATTCTCTCGTTCGTATGATGCACGACCGGCGGCATTCAATCCACCTTCACTATTCTTTCCTGCTTTGCGTGTCCAGGCGGCAGTTTCTGTGTTGTATTGCTTGAATGATTTCATATATTATATATCAATCCACCTGCTCCATAGTTCATTGCCAGTCTCATCATAACCAGTGATGTGTAACTTCATCCACGTTGGTTTTTTGGGTTTGTTTATGAGTTGCATATCACACTCTTTGAGTGTTTTGCTACCCTTATTGGAATTGCAAGTAGGACATGCTGTAACTAAATTGGTCCATTGTGTGCCGCCGCCCTTTGACCGTGGATGGACATGATCCAATGTAAGTTTCTTTGGATTCTTCGATACGAATCCGCAGTACTGGCATGTATGTTTATCTCTCTTGAATATATTGCGACGAGTGGGTGCTGCTGTATCACGGTTCATTGGTATGTACACATAACGAACAAGGACAATCGCGGCGGGTAAATT
>TARA_R110002074_G_scaffold32940_1_pt1 | contig 11869 bp, 11 predicted proteins | sample TARA_R110002074 | Tara Oceans TARA_R110002074 (sample SAMEA4397215) | marine metagenome | biome: Polar Biome; feature: [MIX] marine epipelagic wind mixed layer (ENVO:01000061); material: water (ENVO:00002006), including particulate matter (ENVO:01000060) such as... | depth 10-100 m
TGCAAATATCACCACACTGCTTGCTGCGGTCATATTGTTTGCTGTTGGCACTGGCCCTGTTAAAGGTTTTGCAGTCACCTTATCATTAGGTATTTTAACCTCGTTATTTACCTCGGTTGTATTTACGCGCGCCATCGTTAATTTGATTTATGGTGGAAGACAAATCAAAAAGCTCTCCATCGGTTAAGGAATGAAATTATGACTAAACAAATAGACTTTATGGGCAAGCGAAAGCTTGCAGCGCTATTTTCTATCATCTTGCTTGTCGCTTCAATCGGCTCGCTTGCGATAAAAGGTTTGAATCTTGGTTTAGACTTTACTGGCGGAACCTTAATTGAAGTGGAGTACAGTAAGGCGCCTAATTTAGAAAATGTCCGTGTCTTACTTTTGGACTCCGGATATGAAAATGTTGTCGTGCAAAATTTTGGGGCAGCGACCTCTGTTTTAGTTCGCTTGGCTGAAAGTTACAACGATAAAGTTGGATTAGAAGTTTCGACCGCATTGGCTTCGAGTGGTGAGTCATTAGAATTAAAACGTGCTGAATTTGTTGGTGCGCAGGTAGGAGAAGAGCTACGAGAGCAGGGAGGCTTAGGGTTGCTTTTAGCCTTGGGTCTGGTCATGATCTATGTCGCTTTACGCTTTCAGTTCAAATTTTCTGTGGGTGCTGTGGCGGCATTAATACATGATGTTATTATCGTGATAGGCGTGTTCTCAATATTGGGCTGGGATTTTGACTTAACTGTTCTAGCCGCACTTTTAGCTGTAATCGGTTACTCTCTCAACGATACGATTGTCGTTGCCGACAGGATTAGAGAAAACTTTCGTTTACTCAGGAAAATAGAACCCTTAGAAGTGATAAATGTGTCACTCACCCAAACATTATCGCGAACCATTGTGACCTCATTAACCACTATTCTGGTTCTTGTTTCTTTATATTTTTTTGGTGGGGAGATGATTAACGGTTTTGCCAAAGCTTTGCTTGTGGGGGTTGTGATAGGTACATATTCATCAATCTATGTTGCAAGTAATATTCTTTTACTCATGGGTATTACGAAAGAAGATTTAATCGCACCTGTTGTCGAAAAGGAAGGAGAAGAGTTAGATCAGATGCCCTAGGTATGTTATTTAGCTTTAGCCATAAAAAAACCGAAGAAGATTTCTTCGGTTTTTTTATGGCTAAAGAAAGTTTAAAAGCGTGTTTGAAATCCATTGAATCTTTGTACTAAGCCTTTGAATAATTTTGGATTAGCGACAATAAGTTTATTTTCTTTAGATGAAAATGGCGTACCATTAAAGGTACCCGTTAATACGCCCGCTTCTTGACATAATAAAAGGGCTGATTCAATTTCATGATAATTAACATTGGTCAAAATAGCGGCATCAATTTTCCCTGAAGCCACCATGGCAATATCCAAAGTATCGCAGTAGCTAGCTAATACTTGCTTGACTTGCGATGAAAGTTCAGCTGTAAAATCAGCCAGAACATGCCTTTCTTGTATTTCTGTAAACTGCTTTAAGGCATTAGTCGCGATCACTGCCTCATCTAAACTTTTGGTTGATGAGCAACGAATTCTTCGACCGTTTAAAGTAGCACCGCTGCCGCGAGTTGCCGTGAACTCAAGGTTACTAAACGGGCTGACTAATAATGTATTTTGAGGTTTTCCTTGGTGTTTATGTAATAAAGAAAAAGCACAGGAAGGGAGTTTGCGAAGCAGGTGTTCAGGGTTGTGTATATTGTTTATCTGCCAGCTATCATCTTTAGCTTTTTCTAATGTTTCACCAAGACCAATGATAAAGTGTGTTGGGTTGGCTTTTTTTAAAGCATCGTAAAAGTTTTGGTGAAGGCTTTCTTCGAGATGGCTGAGAAGTTTTGCATTGGCGTATGACTCTGAAGGTTTAGGGTCATTTTTATCAATAGTTTGCGTTATATATTCACAAGCTTGACGAGAAGCTCTTAGAGCGATGTTTAATATCGGTTGCATACTAGCCCACTGATGGTTTAAAAGTAAAAACAAAAGAATAAATTGATAAAGAACAAGGTTAGGTGCAACGCACGATAAGGTGCCGCTGACTAACGTGCGCGCATCATATCAAATATTCTAAAGAGAAACACTATTGTGTTTTTCCTCTCCCATCTACCTCTAAACAACGGTAAACTGTCGTGCCATTTATTTATGTGACTTTATATTAAAATTCAGGACTCATTTTGCTTTCTCAACAAGTACCTTCCGATACGCGCGGCTTAATGGATTCGTTTAAGTCTCTGCTTAACCCAGCATCTATTACCAGTATGCTTATTTTCGATGGCGCTGACACACAAGGGAATCATCATTCATGAATCAAGTTTTCTTCGCGAAACACGTAAAAATTGTACTTATGCGCACGACTCATCCAGGTAATGTAGGTGCAGTCGCGCGGGCTATGAAAAACATGGGGTTAAGTGAGCTTATTCTTGTAAATCCAGAATTTAATAAGGTCTTGTCGGAAGATGAAGCCTTGCGCCGATCTTCTGGTGCTGAAGATGTGCTTGAAAATGCAAAAACATTTAGTTCTCTGGATGAAGCTGTTTCAGATTGTCATGTATTGGTTGGAGCAAGTGCTAGAAATAGAAAAATGCCTTGGCCATTAATGAATCCTCGTGATTGCGCGACGCAAATACTGCAGTTGCTTACGCATGAAAATTCAGAATCAGATATCCCTAAAATTGCTTTTTTATTTGGCCAGGAGGCCAGTGGGCTGAGTAATGACGAGCTACAGAGATGCCACTATCATGTGAATATTCCCGCTGTTGAAGTATTTTCTTCTTTAAATTTAGCCATGGCGGTGCAGGTGATTTGTTATGAGCTTAGGATGGCGCTTTTAACTTCAAACGATGAGGGTCAGAAAAGTTTATTCCCTGTCTTGTCGCCGAATGATGCGGGCTGGGATGAACCTCTAGCCTCTGTTGATGATGTTGAAGGCTTTATTGTGCATCTAGAAAAAACATTGATACTAACTGAATTCCACAATCCGGATAACCCTAGGCAATTAATGACTCGCTTAAGAAGACTTTTTCAACGAGCTCATTTAGATAAGATGGAAGTTAATATTTTACGTGGAATTCTCACATCCATTCACAAAGCTTCTCGTAGATGATAGCTTGGTTAATAACTAATTTTATATAAAAAACTAAAGAAGGTCAGTTTATGTTCGAAGGCTTAAAAGGTGATATTAAAAGTGTATTTAGTCGTGATCCTGCCGCGAGAAACACCTTTGAAGTGTTGACGAATTACCCTGGTTTGCATGCGCTTATTTTGCATCGCCTTGCACATAAGTTGTGGCAGAAAAACTTCCGCTGGTTAGGTCGTACTTTATCTACTTTTAGTCGTTGGTTAACGGGCATAGAAATTCATCCCGGTGCGCAAATCGGTCGTCGTTTTTTTATTGATCATGGTATGGGGGTTGTGATTGGGGAGACAGCGATCATAGGCGATGATGTTACCTTATATCAAGGCGTAACCCTGGGGGGTACAAGTTGGAATAAAGGTAAACGTCACCCAACACTCAAAGATGGTGTCGTTGTTGGTGCTGGCGCTAAAATTCTAGGTCCTTTTGAGGTGGGGGAAAATGCTAAAATCGGATCAAATGCAGTCGTTACTAAAGAGGTGCCAGCTGAAGCGACTGTAATCGGCATTCCGGGGAGAATTATTCTTAAGTCAGTAAGGCCTTTGGACGCGAATCCTGATGAATCAAAACGTAAGAAGATGGAAGAGAATTTCGGGTTTGATGCTTATGGTCTGAGTGATGATATGCCTGATCCTGTCGCGCGCTCAATAAGAAGTATGCTTGACCACATGCATTTAGTAGACGAAAGGCTCAATGGTATGTGCCAGGTCTTGAAAAAAATTGATAACACCTATCGAAATGAAGATGTACCATCAATTAATGATGATGATATAGGTTGCTTCAAAGAGGATGCCAAGTAATTGTTTTATACCTGCATATCTAGAAGTTAATACTTGATTAAATTACTCAGGTAATAGATAATTTTTTGCTTATTTAACGAGTGGTTTTCTACTTATGAGACTAACTACCAAAGGTAGGTATGCTGTTACGGCCATGCTGGATCTTGCGCTTCATGCGTGCAAAGACCCTGTAGCGCTTTCTGATATTTCTGCTCGCCAGGGAATATCACTTTCATATTTAGAGCAGCTGTTTTCAAAGCTTAGGCATAAATCACTTGTAAAAAGTATTCGTGGCCCGGGTGGCGGTTATCTGTTAAATAAAGCTGTATCCGAAATATCAATTGCAGCTGTAATTAACGCTGTGGATGAATCTCTAGATACTACGCGCTGCAAAGAAAAAGGGGATTGTCAGGAAGGCGAAACATGCTTAACTCATCACTTGTGGTTAGACCTTAGTCTCCAGATACATAGTTTTTTAAGTAATATTTCACTGCAAGACTTAATGAATAAGCGAGAGGTGCAAATTACCGCACTTCGTCAAGATCGGCGGGCTGAATTAATCAATGCTCAGCTTTTGAATATTTGATACCCTTCCTCTAAATTAATTTCCATCCTTATTTGTCAAAGCGAAGCGTCTTTTCCAATGAAAACCCCAATATATTTAGATTATGCCGCCACCACACCTTGCGATCCTGATGTTGCGAGTGTTATTCAGTCTTGTCTAACGCTCGACGGTACGTTTGCCAACCCCGCTTCTCGATCTCACTTGTATGGGTGGCAAGCTGAAGCTGTTGTCGAAAAAGCAAGGAAGCAGGTCGCAAGATTATTAAACGCTGACTCTAGAGAGATTGTATGGACCTCAGGTGCGACAGAAGCCAATAACTTAGCGCTAAAAGGTGTTGCTTATGCTTGCTCGGAAAAAGGTAAGCATATTGTTTCGTCACTTGCTGAACATAAAGCTGTTATAGATAGTTTGCTTTACCTAGAGACACAGGGCTTTGAGATTACCTGGGTAAAGCCTGAAGCAACAGGTGAGATTTCGGTTGATGAAGTCAAAAAGGCCATCAGGCCTGATACGATATTGATCTCAACCATGCATGTTAATAATGAGACAGGCTCTATAACAGATATACACGCTATTGGTGAGCTGGCTGCTGAAAATAACATAGTTTACCATGTTGATGCCGCGCAAAGTGCAGGTAAGATACCGCTTGATACTTCTCTGATTAAGGCTGACCTGATTTCTATGTGTGCGCATAAGGTTTATGGCCCGAAGGGGGTAGGGGTGTTGTATGTTAGGCGTAAACCGGATTTCACCTTACCAGCTCAGATTCATGGGGGTGGGCATGAGCAAGGTATGCGCTCAGGAACATTACCCACACATCAAATAGCGGGTATGGGGTGTGCCTTTGAACTTGCTTTTCAGCGTATGGCGCAAGACATGGATAAATTGAATATGCTTAAGTCGCTGTTTCTTAACAAGGTGATGAAAGTGTCTTGTGTTTCGTTAAACGGGTGTATCGACTCTGCTGTGCCAGGGATTGTTAATCTTACATTCGGGGGAGTAGATGGGCAGGTTTTGTTATCGGCGTTGCCAATGTTGGCTGTCTCATCTGGCTCGGCGTGTAATTCGGCAACCGTGTCTCCATCACATGTATTAACTGCGATGGGGGTTTCTGAACTTGAGGCCCTAAGTGCTTTACGTTTTTCTTTTGGTCGCTTTAGTACAGAAGAAGAGATCAATTTTGCGGCAGATAAATTGCTGGAAGTTCTTGGAAAATTAAGCGCTTAATTGAAATATTTAAACTTACTTAATCATATATTTGTTGAGTGTCTTTTTTGTTGTTTGCCCTGTATAATTTGGCCTCAAAATTCCTAATATTGTTTTCACTTACTTTTTGGAGGCCAAATCATGGCAGTAGAACGTACTTTATCAATTATTAAACCTGATGCAGTTGCAAAGAATGTTATCGGTAAAATTTACAGCAGATTTGAATCAAATGGTTTAAAAATTGTTGCTTCAAAAATGCAGCAATTGAGTAACGAAAAAGCTGAAGGCTTTTATGCTGAACATAAAGAACGTCCTTTTTTTGGTGACTTGGTTAAGTTCATGACTTCTGGCCCTGTCATTGTTCAGGTGTTGGAAGGTGAAAATGCTATCGCGATGAATCGTGACCTTATGGGTGCAACCAACCCTAAAGAAGCAGCTGAAGGCACCATTAGAGCTGATTTTGCTGAGTCTATTGATGCAAATGCCGTGCATGGTTCAGATTCACCAGAATCAGCGGCTCGTGAAATAGCGTACTTTTTCTCTAATGATGAGATTTGCTCGCGCGCATAAGGCTCAGTAAGCCTTAAATCAAGCAGGTTGTTTTTTATGGATAAACCAAGAAAAACTCCTGCTTTTTGTCGTTTTAAAATAGGTCTTATAATTAACGTTAATGAATCAGAAAGATTCGTATGTATAGGCTAGAGAAAGGTTAAATTCCATGACAATTGATGTGACTGAAACGACTAAGGTCAACCTTCTCGGCTTAACTCGTCAGAAGCTGATCGACTTCTTTGCTGATATGGGTGAAAAGCCTTTCAGAGCAAAACAAGTCATGCAGTGGATACATCAATTTGGTGTGCATGATTTTGACGAAATGACAAATATCAGTAAGGCGTTGCGCGAAAAAATGAAAATAGTGGCCATGATTCAAGGCCCGGAAGTGATTCTGCAAAATATTTCATCTGACGGAACTCGTAAGTGGGTAATGAAAATGCCGGGTGGCAGCAGTATAGAAACTGTATTAATTCCAGAGGGTGACCGGGGAACCTTATGTATATCCTCTCAGATTGGTTGTGCTCTGGATTGTAGCTTTTGTTCGACAGGCAAGCAGGGCTTTAATCGGAATTTAAGTACTGAAGAAATCGTGGGTCAGATATGGAATGCCATCGCTTCATTCGAAAACCTTGACCGCAACAAAGACCGACCTGTTACTAATGTCGTTTTCATGGGGATGGGTGAACCTTTACTTAATTTTGACAATGTCATGGATGCGATCAGCATCATGATGGATGACTTCGCCTATAGTATATCTAAAAAACGTTTAACGATTAGTACGGCGGGTGTTGTTCCTGCTATGGATAGATTAGCTGAGTTTACCGATGCCTCAATCGCAATATCCCTTCATGCACCAAATGATGAATTAAGAAATGAATTAGTTCCCGTCAATAAAAAATATCCAATAAAGATGTTATTGACGTCCCTTAAAAACTATTTGGATCAACTATCCGATAAGCGCAAAGCTACCATAGAATATACGCTAATGGCCGGCGTCAATGATAGAAAGGTGCATGCAGATCAATTGATTGCGCTGTTAAAAGATATACCGTGCAAGATAAATTTAATTCCATTTAACCCCTTTCCTGGTTCTGGTTATAAAAAGCCGAGCAATATGGAAGTGCGCTGCTTTCAGGATTGGTTAATTGCAGGGGGGTACATCACAACGGTAAGAACGACAAGAGGCGATGATATCGATGCCGCTTGTGGTCAATTGGTTGGTAAAGTTGAAGATCGAACTCGAAGAAGCGCTCGATATATAGAACTAAAACAAGCCTAAGTTTATTTTTTTGGCAACGAATCAAAACACAAAACTGAAGAACACTAAATTATATGTTTAATGATAGTCGTTTTATTATATTCAAGAAAATACAACTTGGATTTTTCTGTATTTTATTCTTGGCATTCGGGCTTACTGCTTGCGTCACAACAACAAACAGCTCATTGACAGATAAGGCAGACCCTGATATTGCGGTTGAACGCTATGTTCAGCTTGGCCTTGAATACATTAAGCGAGATGATTTGCATCGCGCTCGAAAACATTTATCAAGAGCGCTTGAAATAAATCCCTTAGATGCTTCTGCAAACGCTTCAATGGGTTTGATTTATCATCAGGAAGCTGAAAATGAAAAAGCAGAAGGGTTATTTAAGCAGGCCATAGAATTTGATCCGAAATATACGCCTGGCCGAACCTACTATGGGGCATTTTTATTTTCCCAGCAGCGTTATAAAGAGGCTTTGAAAGAATTTATGCTAGCTTCTGAAGACACTCGTTATGAGGGTAGGGCTCAGGTGTTTTCCAACATCGCTTTGTGCCAAATAAAGCTTGGTGATAAAGGTTTAGCCACCGAAGCTTATCTGAAGGCACTTCAACTCGACAGATCAAATGGTATCGCTTTATCCGGTGTAACAGAGCTTTATATTTTGAGCGGCAGCTTTGATAAAGCCCAACACTATTATAATCGATTGGTTCGTTTGATTCGCGAAAATGGAATGAAGCATACTCCCCAGAGTTTATGGCAGGGAATTAGAATAGCCAAGTACTTTAAAAGCAGGGAGCAGGCGCTTGGTTTGGTATATCTTTTAAATGACATGTACCCTGAATCTGATGAAAATCAAAGTGCGATTAATCTTTTGAACTTAAGTAGCCAAAAACAAACTACAACAAGTGGGGTGCGATAATGTCAGATGCTCTGTCAGAAACGCCGTCCAAATCTGGCCTGGTTCTTAAGGCTGCAAGAGAAGAGCTTTCTTTATCTCTCGATCAAGTTGCTCATGAACTTCATTTACGTCCTTCGGTTGTCAAAGCCATTGAGGATGAAGACTATGATGAATTTTCCAGTGATGTATTTCTAAAAGGATATTTCAGGTCTTATTGCCGTCTTGTTAATTTACATGATGCAAGAATGATGGAGCTTCTCGATCAACAGCTTTTAATAAGAAAGCAGCAAGCTGAACATGCAGAGCAAAAGATAACTAAAATCACACAATCCAAAAAGCGTAAGAAGTTACTGGTAACATTACTGGTTTTTGTAGTGTGCCTGTCTCTCGTTGCATTTACCTATTATGTGACGTCGAAAGATGAGACAAAAGTTTCTAAGCTAGTGATTAATGAGAGAAGTTTGCCTGTAATTACCGAGTCAGATGTCCTTGCTTCAGGGGCTGAATCCAGTCGCACAGCTCTTGATCAGGCACAGCTTAATGATGCAGAAACGTTAGTTGAAGAAACAACCTATTCAGATAATGGTTTATTAGTGACACCCGATTTACTTGAAAACCCAGAACAGACCACGGCAAGTACCCTTTCTGCTGAAGAAACTAAGTTGACTGAAACTAAGTTGACTGAAACTGCCAGTAATGTAGACGCTTTACCATCTGAGTCATTATTAACCGCTAAATTTTCAGGTGATTGCTGGTTTAAGTTAATCGATAACACTGGAAAAGTCGTTATTGCGGATCTTAAGAATGAAAATGATGAAGTGAGCTTTTCTGGAAATACACCTTTTCACATAGTGATAGGTGATGCGAGCAAGATAAGCCTGACTTTAAATCAAAAGCTGATTGACTTATCGCCTTATACTTCACGAAATGGTCGTGCTGAATTGACGTTAAATCAATCAAAAGTAGTTAATGAAGGTTGAATTACGTTTATGAAGTTTGAATCACCAATTAAAAGAAGAGTTTCAAGAAAAATCTGGGTAGGGGATGTGCCTGTCGGTGGAGATGCGCCCATAGCCGTCCAAAGTATGACGAATACAGAAACTTGCGATGTGGCAGCAACGGTTAAACAGATTGAGGCTTTACAAGATGCTGGTGCAGATATTGTTCGTGTTTCCGTACCTTCAATGGAGGCTGCCGAAGCATTCAAACTAATTAAACAACAAACCGTTATTCCTTTAGTTGCTGATATTCATTTTGATTATAAAATAGCACTCAAAGTTGCCGAATATGGTGTTGACTGTTTACGTATTAACCCAGGGAATATTGGTAAAGAGGATAGAATAAGAGCAGTTATATCCTCAGCTAAGGACAAAAATATACCTATCAGAATTGGTGTTAACGCGGGCTCTTTAGAAAAAGATCTTCAGAAAAAATATGGTGAACCCACACCTGATGCTTTAGTGGAATCAGCGATGCGTCATGTCGAGATTCTTCAAAAACATAATTTTGATAATTTCAAAGTCAGCTTAAAAGCTTCAGATGTTTTTATGACGGTTGCTGCTTATCGAAGTATTGCATCTCTTATTGATCAACCTTTGCATCTGGGTATTACTGAAGCAGGCGGGTTTCGCTCAGGAGCCGTTAAATCTGCGGTTGGCCTTGGTATGCTGTTAATGGACGGTATTGGCGATACGATTCGAGTTTCCTTAGCTGCCGACCCTATTCAGGAAATTAAAGTTGGTTACGACATCCTGAAAAGCTTACGTTTAAGATCAAAAGGTATTAATTTTATTGCGTGCCCAAGTTGCTCGCGTCAGAACTTTGATGTTGTTCAAACAATGAATGATTTAGAAGAGCGGCTTGAAGATATTACAACAGCATTAGATGTAGCAATTATTGGCTGTGTGGTTAATGGGCCTGGTGAAGCGAAAGCAGTTGATGTAGGCCTAACTGGAGGCTCACCCAATAATTTATTATATCTCGATGGAAAACCTGGCCATAAATTGGTCAATGAAAATTTGGTCGATTCTTTAGAACGGACAATAAGAGAGAAAGTACGCTTAAAAGATGAAGAAAACTCGAAACTGATTGTAAAAACATAAAACAGTTTTCATTGATACCAACATTTATCATACAAACTAATTGTACAAGAGAGAAATATAAGGGTTTTAACTTGGCTAAATTACAAGCTATTAGAGGCATGAATGACCTCCTGCCTTCGGAATCCCCGGTCTGGCAATATTTTGAAAATAAAGTGAAGGGTGTATTAGCCCAATATGGCTATCAAGAAATTCGAATGCCAATTTTAGAGCAAACCGAATTATTTAAACGATCTATTGGTGAAGTAACCGATATTGTCGAAAAAGAAATGTATACCTTCAATGATCGAAATGGCGACTCATTAACACTTCGCCCAGAAGGCACAGCCTGCTGTGTCCGTGCTGCTGAACAGCACGGCCTACTTTATAACCAAACCCAGCGTCTGTGGTATGCGGGCCCCATGTTTCGTCATGAACGCCCACAAAAAGGCAGATATCGACAATTTCATCAAATCGGAGTTGAATGTTTTGGTTTTAAAGGGCCTGATATCGATGCCGAATTGATTATGATGACGGCTCGTTTATGGCAAGAACTCGGCCTGTTAGAGCATGTATCCTTAGAAATTAATTCGCTCGGTTTACCTGAAGAGCGTGCTAGGTTTAAAGAGGAGCTTGTTGCTTATTTATCGAATCATACTGATGATTTAGATGAAGATAGCCTTCGCCGCTTAGAGACAAACCCGCTAAGAATTTTAGATAGCAAGAACTTAAAAACCCAAGAGATCTTGCAACGTGCACCTAAGCTTTCAGATTATTATGGTGAAGAATCAAGATCCGATTTCGCCAGTTTATTGGGTTTATTAGATCTCCTTGGTATTAAATATTCTGTGAATAACGGGCTGGTACGCGGCCTCGATTATTATTCTAAAACTGTTTTTGAATGGGTGACGACGGCTCTTGGCGCCCAAGGCACCATTTGTGCTGGTGGTCGTTATGATGGTTTGGTCGCCCAGTTGGGCGGTAAGTCTACTCCTGGAGTCGGGTTTGCAATGGGTGTTGAAAGACTCGTTTTATTGCTTCAAGAGCTCAATTTAATACCAGAAGATTCTCAAAAGCATATTGATATATTTGTTATTGCCTCAGGCGAAGGAACGCTTAATAAAGCGTTTGAAGTTTCCGAAGAAATACGTACTAAAACTACCTTAAAAGTACTACAAAATGCCGGTGGTGGAAGCTTTAAGAGCCAAATGAAAAAAGCGGATAAATCGGGTGCCTTTGTAGCAATTATAATCGGGGAACATGAACTGAATACCGATCAAATTATAGTGAAAGCGTTGAAGGATGATTCTGCAATTAAAAAAGCAGGTTTATCCGGTGGCGAGCAGCAGTGTTATGCTATA
>TARA_R110002074_G_scaffold5024_3_pt1 | contig 11869 bp, 9 predicted proteins | sample TARA_R110002074 | Tara Oceans TARA_R110002074 (sample SAMEA4397215) | marine metagenome | biome: Polar Biome; feature: [MIX] marine epipelagic wind mixed layer (ENVO:01000061); material: water (ENVO:00002006), including particulate matter (ENVO:01000060) such as... | depth 10-100 m
ACTACTGGCAAAGATAATCCTTTTGCTATTAATGATATTATTTATCTTAATCATGATACAGCAGGAAATGGTGCATTTACTAACGAAATTGTGGCAGGTGTGGTTCAAGGTTTCTTTATTGATGGCGGCAAACTTAGTTTAAGGTTAGTATTACAATCTCAAAACACGACACAAGTGCCTGCTAATGCCAATTATACAACTGCCAATAATACTAAAATATATTATAAGGTTGCCGATAGAATGAAAGCCATTAATGTATTCAGTGCCGCAAATCTGACCAACGCCTCCGATGTGGTAGTCCCTGCCCCTTCATATACTATATCTAATATTGAAATGTTATGCCAAGCAGTAACGCCACCAGATGGCTACGTGGCAGGAATGTTAAAAAAAGCACAATCAGGCGAAGGCCTACAGATTGACTACATGACCTCAGAGCTTCATAGATATAACCAAGTTAATACTTCTGGCGTAGTTCAAATTCAAGTGCCGACCGTGGCACAAAGAGCCAAGGCCATCTTTGCCCAACCAATACCATTAACTAATTATAGAAATTTGGCGGTTTCTTCTTTTAGTGGTGTGCCTGATAATGCATTAAACTACCAATTTGTAAAAGGTAATGAATTAATCCCTAGCCGATTAGTAGATTTACAGAGATATAGTCAAGTTGTAGGAACTTCTGGCCAAAAGAAAAATGAACCATTACACACGGCAGAACTTCAAAAGGCATTAGTTAATATCGGTTCTTCTGTTTATTCATTACATAAAATAGCAGATAATTTCAGTATTGCCAGGTCATTTAATAAATATGGCCAAATTACTAATTTAGCAGACGATACTTTATCGCTTAGGGTTGATTATAATAATGGCGTAGCAAAACTATTTAATAATTATGTTTTCAAATTACAAAGATTAACCATTGCCAAAGGTATTTGCTCTATCCAATCATAAACAATTTATTTTTATCTTTTTTTTCATGTTCTAATTTGTAGAATTTTTTTAATATATATATAATAATTTATACAAATTAGAACAATTAATAAATATTAAATAAATATAATTTTTTTCTGTATCTATTATATAATCAATTATGGCTATGAATATTCAGCAAGTAGAGAAATTTGAAATTTTACCAAGTAATCAACCAGCAAATAATACTTATTCTTTTAAACAAGGTAATCCTATAATAACCTTTGATATAGGTTCAACAAATAAACTATTAAAGGCGTCATCATTAAGAATAAATGGCGAACTTACTATTTTAGATGCTGCCGGCAATGTGGCAGGTAATAACAATTTAAACCAACGAAGAGCCGCAGGGGCCGCAAGTAATCAAGCAGTGCAATTTAATAGTCGCGTAGGTATTAATGGCATATTTCAAAACGTTAATATTTCTTCTAATGATACTAAACAAACATTAGAAAGTATTAGGCAATATGGTAGAATGTGTGCCACTATCCTGCCAACTACTCATAGCTCAGAAGATTTTATTAGTCAATCTGGCGTATGTGAATTGAATACTGGCGTAGATGCGGCTACTGGTAATCTTAATAATAATACTATTTCTTTTTCGCAAAGGTTATTTTGTGGTATTGTTAATGGTGGTAATACAATCCCGCTAGGTGTTAATGGCGTTCGTGGTCTTTCATTTTCTTTAGAAATGGTTTCTGACCAAATGTTGCTATTCGGTGCCAATGCCGGCGATACTTCTGGTGCTTCATATCAAGTTAAAAATTTATCCATGACTGGCGATTTATTAGTTCCAGACCCACAGGGCCAACAGAAATTAGGGGTGCCTGGTAATGGGGCATTTCAGTATAATAGTTATAATAATTTGTATAGTGTTATAGATGCAGGCGATGCTACACAAACTTATAATTTGGCACAATCTAACGTGCTTAATGTATTTCATAATTTCTTGCCTGTTAATTTTGCTAATAATTATTCTCAAGATAGTTTCCAAACAGAACTACCACAATTAACCGATGCCGCAGGCACTACATATAATGCCAATGCTAATATTAATAAAGTGGCATTTTCTCGTGGTGGTATGAAATTGGGCTTAGATTATGATATAGATGTAGCAGACCAGGCAGCAAATGGCAGACCTCAAACTGGTTTAATGATAAATGCATTAAATAGTGTTAAAAAATATAAAAATATTACACATACCACAGAACAACCATTACTATTAAATTATGGTGGGCGAGACGAAGTTATATATAATAGTTCTGGCGTTCAGGCATTTAGTTCAGTAGATAGTGGCAAAAGAAATTTCAGTATTGGTCTTGCTTTAGATAATGTATCGCAGGTAGGTGTTGATTTTAAAGGCCAATCATATGCTACAAGGATACAAAGTAATTTAGATGGCAAATCACCTAATGCCGTATATACTTATGTGCTCAGTAAAAATACTTTACAATATTCGCCTCAAGGTATTCAAGTAGTTAGTTAATTAAATTTTTTTTACATTTTTTTATTTAATAAATATTAAATAAATATAATTATTTTCTGTTATTAATATATATAACTATGGCGAACCAATTACCAGCGATATTAAATGTTAGGACTATTCCTTCAATTGAAAACATGAATATTAAGACCGAAGTGCTTGACCCTATTACTATTACACAAAATCAGGCCATCTTTCAAATTCCTAAAAATGGTATTTTAGATGGCGGGTCTATGGTCCAATTAGGCGTATTAGCAAATGCAAAATGTTTTTTTCCATTAAATACTGGCATACATGGCTTAATTAAATCTTGCTTTCTTAAAGTGGGCGGACAAGTTATAGCATCAAATGACGATTATGCTTATTATACTACTATGACGCGACAATTTGAAACACCAGAGCACCGAGCATATGTAGATATGGTTAAATCTGGGGCCTGTGGTGATAGATGGGGCGTAGGCGAAAGTGGTAGAATTGGGTATAGAGATTTAGAGGCAGTAATTGATGGCACCGCAGCCAATAGTGCTTTAACTGTGCCTGAATTTATCAGACCAACAACCGACCCAAGCACTACACCATTATTTACTGTGCCACTTAGCACCCTAATTCCTATGATGCGCTCAAGACAACTTCCATTAATGGCAATTAAAGAACATGTATATTTACATATTAATTTTAATAGTCAGGCAGCAAATGCACCTGGCAAAATATGTTGTGTTGAAAGTGGTTCTGAGGCATTATCTGCCGTTTCTGTTTCTACAACGAATATTAAATTTATGTCTGACCATTTATATTATACTAATGAAAAAATGGATGCTATGGTTAATTCTACATTATCAGGCCAAGGTCTTTCGGTATTATATGAAGATTTAATTACTACTCGTGCCGATGTTCCGCCTGGTGTTGCCGCGGCAGGTTCTGTTGGCAAACAAGCAGTAGAAAGACAATTGGCAGTATCTGGTAAAGTTGTGAGAAATATTATGATACATGAAAAAAATAGTCAAGAAAGCCACGTAGTATTAGGTGATTATTTAAGTAAAGACCTATTAATACCAAGTGAATTTAATTTACGAATTAATGACCAACGAGTATATGACCGCAATTTAGTATCTCAGCCAAGAAAATATAATGAATTAACTAATGTGCTTGGTCGGCCGTTGATGGTGCCTAATCAATTATATTCATTAGATGCCGATAGTGATAAACAAGATAGTCCAAGGCAACGACCTAATCAAAATTCGGTATTTATTGGTAAGGTAGAAGGCCACCAATTGCCAGATGCCGGCAATGCAAATATGACTAATGATATTAGAAATACAAGTCATTTTATCGGTTATGACGCTACTACTACTGGCTTTAATGTTCTGGGTAATGGTGCTAAAATCGGTGTTAAACCTATTATTATTAATAAAGTATATAACAGACAACCAGACGACGGCACTACTATGCTTGGCCAAAATGCGGCAAGAGAATTACGAGTATTTACTGGTTGCGAAAGAATTATGATTATTAAAAATGGCGAAGTTTCAATCAGTGCTTAAAACATTTATATATTTATATTTATAGCGTTGTTCCAATTTGTAAGTTTTTTTTTATATATATATAATAAATTCATACAAATTAGAACATATCTAATTTTTTAATCTTTTACTACTAATTTAATTTTCATATAATAATATCTTATTATATTATAATTACTAAACATGGCTGAAAAATATATAATGTTAGAATGCAACCGACTTAGGGCGAACCTCAATTATAAAAACATAGACGAAAAAGAAGATACATTTAAAAATCGTTGGGTTAATAATGTTAATAGTTATGGTATTGTGGTTAATCCTGGCGATGTAATATCATGTGAAAGCGTGGCCATCAATACAATAGGTGCTAGTGATAGCACTATAGAATTTACTGGCAACGAGAATAAAAATGGCTTTGTAGATAATAAAGTAGATATTGTTTATGATTATTATATTAATGATAGTGGCCAAAATCTAATTAAATTACCTTTAAGAAATACTGAAACGTTTTGTGCCTTTTCTGGTGGTTTGACTATAAATGATACTAATGCTACATGTTTAAGAAATAGACAACTGGGCGAACCTTTAATATATGCCAATTCAGACCAAAAGGCAATTGTTCCTAATGCTCCATTTGTTAAAGACGTATTAATGCCAACTAAACGTTTAGTATCATTATATCAATTAGATATAACTTTGGCAGGCCAAGGTAGTAATTATAGGCAAAATGGTATATATAAAGCACAATATGATATAGGTGGAACAATACCTTTTCCAACACCAACCCACCCCGGCTATGGTGCCACTTTCAAAGTGCTAGAAGTAGAAAACGAGGATAGCAAATCAGGCATACCTACAAAAATTCAATTATGGGACCAAGGGCAAGATTATGTGGTAGGGGCCGAATTGTTTTTAACGTTGGCTGTGGATGGTGGCTTTAATCCTGGCATTACACCTTCAGACCCTAGCAAACCACTTACAGGCATACAGAAGGTTAATTATCATTGCCCAATTAATCCTAATTTTGCTTCAAAACAAAATGCAGGGCCAGACGGTAGAAGATATTTTTTTGGTGATAGTAATTATACTGGGCCATGTTTGCCATTATATTCTGGTATGCCTAATAATGTTGCTAATGGTATGACCACGGCAGCAATAAATCCAAATTTTAATTTAAGAAGTGAAACAATTACCCACCAAGTGCCAGTAGGATTAAATACGCCAGATAATATAGGCACAATATTAACAGACCAACTACATAGGCCTACGAGATTTGACCCAACAACAACAACGACCTTTTTTGATTATAGTAAGTATTTTATTAAATCTAAAGATAATAAAGATAATGCCGTAAGTATCAGACCACCATTAATAAGCACCCCTACATATCAACCTATGCCTGTAAATGGCACGGGGTTATTTGATAATTATACTAATATAGATTGTTTAGATGGTGCCAAAAGATTATATTATAGGCAAGTATGTTATGACGACCCTGCGAGAATAAAGGGTGCTTCAGTATTTAGACAAATACCATATAACTTAAATAACGACGATAATAAAAATGGTTTTAATTCTGGTTCTGGCCAAGTGCCAAGTGTAGGTGATTTTGGCAATCAGACCGTCGGCAATTTAGGATTAATACCTGCTCTATTAAATACATTTGCAACTACAAACCCTGCCCAAAATCGCGATTGTGTATTATTTGAAGAAGGCGGATTAATCATGACGAATATATATTTTACAGATAGCAATTTAAAATTAATATCACAGGGCTTTAAAGATGGCTCTAAATATTATGGGGAGAGCAGTAAAGTATATGACCCAACAAGCCAAGATTATAAAGATAATTTGGCAATGGCATTAGATTTAGGATTATATTGCGATGAAATATCAAACGGCTATCCTTTAAATACTACAGAAAGCCCAGGCATATTAAAAAATAATCCTGGCCAAAGAAAACGTTTTAAATGCCCTCATGAGATGCTAGGTGCCACGGCAACTACGCCAATAGTCCAATTTGTAGATAATGGTGCCGGCGGTAATCCATTAGGCACAGGCAATCAAGTTAATAATTTTTGTGTAGGAACAATACCTTTTGCCTGGCAAAAACATTACGACGGATTAAATGCAAATGATGGCCAAGAATTAAGTTCTATTGTAGCGACATCGTGTTGGCGAGATATGAAATATAATCAATTAACAGACCAAGAAGTAGGCACTAATTATTATACATTATTTAATACATTAAAAGCGGCTTATACTGCTGATACTTCTAAATTTGCCGTAGGTGTTAATTGGTCTATTGATAAAATGTTTAATAATGAATATACCGATACACGAGATAATATTAAATATGATTTAAATATATTAACTGCTATGGCAAAGAAATATGATTTAATGGTAGTGCCAGTATGGGCAGACCCAGAAAATAATAATGAATATAGTAAATTTGGCAATAGACCATACATGGCATTTAGAAACCATATTAAATGCGACAATTCAACTAATTATTATAATACTAAATTAAATGGCCATGGTGGCACACAAAAATGGCAGATTGACCCAAGAAATGCCCCCTATGGTATTCAAATAGGTTTTGACGCCTCATATATAAGAAATAATGCCTGTTTAGTATATAATACAGATTATACAGATAGTAGCCAAGTTATTAATACAGATGGCTTTAATAGTGTATGTATGTTTGGTTGTAGTAATCCTAATATATCCTTTGATAATGATTTATCACGATTTACATTTACAGGCCTAAATACACCTATGACTATTGGTAATGGTTTGCCTACACAGAACCAAGACAACATAGAACCAAATGGCAACCCAGAGCAACAAGTTTATAACGTTAATACACCAGGTCAGATAGGCCAGGTTCAACAAGACGACCAACAAATAGGCCAAACTATAAATGGCACGGCAATACACCAAAGCATAAAAGCAACATTAAACGAAGATGTCGCCCAGCAGCCAGATAGTTTTATAGATAGTTTAGGTGGTATGGCATTTAGTAGAATAATATTATACGATGCAAATGGCATTCAGACCCAATTAAACCCAAATGGATATTATGGTAGTAATTATATAGTAGATAGAACTGACCAATATTATTATAAATATAATAGGGATATATTAGAAGATACATTATTAGGCAAAATGGGTTTTACAACAGACCAACTATTGCCAGAATTTGGTTCAACTCAGGCATTATATTTAAACCCAATTAAATTTGAAGAAGAACAAACTACATTTTTTGGCATATATATTACTACACCTACGCCCATGATTACAAGTGCCTTTATAAGTAGTGCCGAATATCAACCGACACAAACAAATAGCAAAGATATGCCTTTATATGGTATAGGCACTAATTCAGGCCTACCATCGGCCCCGAGCGTGACCCAGGCAAACTTGGCAGCAGAAAATCTACCAACGAAATTAGATTATCCATATCTATTAATTTATTCTTCTATTATTGCTGGAGGCACAAACACAGAATATTATGGCGGTTTAGATGGCAAAAGTAAATTACCATGTATCGGCTACATCACAAGAAATTATAATGAGGGCGATTTCTTTTATGGTATGGAACAATCTTTTAATTATACTGCTAATAAAACATTTACGCTAACAGATATAGAAACCGAGATTAGATTACCAGATGGCACAAGACCAAGATTAGGCACTCATAATAGTATTATTTATAAGATTACTAAACCTATAACTTTGCCTAATAATAATATCTTATCTAATAATAATAATGACGACAATAAAAGAAGAAAAAGCAGATATACAACAGGCGACGGTGCGAAGTAGTATTGAAAACCAAAGACAATACAGAAGAAATTATTATTTAAATAATAAAGAAAAATTAAAACAATATCAAAAAGAATATTATAAGAACAAAAAAAGAAATATAGGCATACCAGTTAAACAAGTTAATAGAAAATGTAATACTAGCTGGAAGGGGCCAAAAAATCCATTATGCACCATAGAATACGGCGAATTTGTTGTTTCATTTGATTAATGTATTATTAACGTTATTAATACATGATAATCGTTATTATTACTTTTATGCTGGTTTTATATTGTTTATTAATAAAATGACTTAAAACAAGAATAAAAAATATTTTTTATGATACTTTTATATGCTTTTATTACTATTATTATTAATAGCACTTAAAAGAAGCATAAAACAAGGTATTATTATTAATAAAAATACATGAATTAATATCTTATACTAATATAATAATGAATAATAATTACGATTTAACAATCAAAGAGCGAGAACATATAATATTATTATGCCAGAAACTCGGCGCCGAATGTAAAGATAAAGGAATTAATGCAGACGATACTAAAGAATTAGTATTAACCTTAATTAAATGTGCCACAGAACATATTATAGAAAATAGAAAAAAGGTTTAAGATATATTAATTAATATATATATATATAGTATAATAATGAAATACTTATATTTAAATGATGACGCTGTAGAAGAAAATAAATGCCACTATAATGCCATATATGAAAAACTCGCATTAATAGACCAATTCAAAGCCGATATAATATTTAAATCAAGCATACCCAGATTAAAACAAACCAATTATAGAGGCATTCAAGCATTCAAACAATTATTAAAACGATTTAATAATGGCGTGGCGATTAATTATAATGAAGCATTAAAATCAATATGGCTTAAATGTTTTAAACTATATTATAAATATGAGGCAAGGTCTTTATGCCATCAAAATAATAATTGTATCGTATTAAACGATATTGTTAATAATGAAATCATTACACAATTAACAACATTAGAAGAAAAAGAATTTTATTTAAATGCATTATCACCAGATTTTAAACATGAAGGCGATAAAGACGATATTATAGAAATATGTAAAAATTTTATAAATGATAATGAATTATCAAAAAATCAAAAAATTAAATTAGCAATTATCTTATTAAGTTAGGGTCTATGCCCTGTTCTACCACTAAATAATGAATGTGGCATTTTTCAATATGTAAATTATTATATTTTCGCCTTTTCTTTTCTGGGTCTTTTATCATTAAATAAATATTACCTCGGCTTATATTATGTTCTGTTGTTATTTCTTTTAACGTTTTATAGTATTTAGTAGTATCATTATAATTAATCTTATAATGATAGTTTTTAAAATTTGGGCCTCTTCGTTTTGGGGTATTAGTCATTCTATATATAAATAGTATAATATAATGTTTAAATGATTTAAACTAATTAATTATTTAAATTAAGACCACATAATACAATTACTTTTTAAAAAATCTATTTCATGTTCTAATTTGTTAAAATTCTTATATATATAAAATAAATTCATACAAATTAGAACATTAAAATATAAAAATACAAATATGAATAAATAAAAATCTTTAACTACCATTATTATAAATAGTATTAGATAATGTTTGCGAGGTATTTGTTGCGGCCGATAATGCCCCTATTAATTTTAAATGGGCATCGTTAGCCATCCTTTCTTCTACCTTCAAAGGGTCTTCTCGCATTTTTAATTGTGTTATTGTATCTGGTCTTAAATCTGTAGCCAATTGTCCGCCTGGTTGTCTTACTTCTACCGATAATTGATTTAAATTTAATTCTGTAGCATTATTAATATTAATCCAGTTTTCAAAAGGGGCAACATATACTAAAGAGCCATTTGCATTCTCGCCTCTGGTTTGGAATTCTTCTCGCGGTAATACTGCCAAATTTTTACCTTCACCAGATAAATCACGACCTGCGCCATTATCAATACCATTAAAAGATTTAACGCCTGATAGTTCTGGCACTGATACGCTTATAATAGTATCTTTACTAATTTTTTGAGTATCGCTATCACTTGTAAATATTGTTTGCCCACCAGAAGAAGTGCCTACTATAATATTTTCACTTGAACCTATTACGGCACCTAAACTGCCCGACCTTTGGCCATTTGTTAAATATGCCGGGGCACCAGTATTAGCAGCCACATCGGCTACGGTTAATTGTCTTAATAGTAATATTGCTTGTCTTTCTAAATCTGTGCCTACTTGGGCAGGGTCGGTATTTAATGTATTATCTGGCTCTTCAGCATTAAATAATACATGTATTTCGTCGTCGGTCAGGGCAGGCAGACCATCTACAGCATTAAAATTACTTACAGGCCTATTAACACCATTCATAATACCATTTGTATTTAATGGCTGTCGTAGCATTTGTTTGGCCTCTATTGTTGTAGCAGAACTATCAGACCAAGTATCGGTGGTGCCATCGCTATCAACTACGGCAATAGCATCATCTACCGGGCTATAAGTTATGGTGCCGAAAGTGGCAGAAGCATGTGCGACGTCGGCCTCACTTGCTTTAAATGCATGTATATTTGTATATGTTGTAGGGTTTAATTTATTATCTTGAACCATATAATAAGTTTTACCGCCATCTACATTTGCTACTAAATTATAACCATGAACGCCAGTATATAAAGAAAAGGCCACAACGTCGCCACCGCTATCTGTATATGCCAGACCTGCCGTCTGAAGAATTGGTGGGCCGATTAATACTTGACTTTCAATAAAATTAATATTTGGTTTAAATGGTGCCTTTTTTGTAATTACTAAATTTTGAATTGCCAGATTAGTCCCACCAGCACCATTATCATTAAAAGTTGCTTTATCACTAACCCAAATGGCACCAGTATAATTATCGCCACCCCCAGTTGTAAAGGTTGCTTGAAATGGATTACCTTGGCCATCATTGCCCATAGGATTACCACCAGGCACGGCATACGTTCTGCCACTATCATAACTGACTTGCATTTGAATAATTGCCCTTCTTGATGTGCCTAAAATTGTTGTTGTAAATTTAAACCTCATATTAGCAATATCTGCCACGGTTTTACCTGCCACGCCAGTTATTAATTTTTGTAATGCGTCATTAGGTATAGTCCTACATAATTTAGCACTTGCATATCCAGCAGTGCCAATTGTAGCATTTCCTGCTATCTTAATGCCAGATATTTCAATACCAGTAGCATTTAATTCTATGCTTAAATCTTGTATATATGGATTTAAATTTAAATGAATATTAGAATTATCTAAATGTGCCAATTCGTCCCTACATACACCTATAACTAAATCGTTAAAACCATAATTAGATGCTAATGCCAAGTTGGCCTCACTATAATTATTATAGGCGAAACCTATATTATCTACCATTAATTGCCCTTCATTTGTAATTAAGCCATTAGTGCCAAGGGTGGCAAAATCTAATGAGCCATCAGACGTGCTAAATTCTTGAATGGTATTTATAGTGCCTGTAGGTGTTGTAATAGTTATTTTATTAGATTTTTGGGTCATGGCATAAATAGATGCTGCCGGGGTGGCAACGGTTGAATAACTAATCTCAAATTTCTCTTTGGTTGGTGGTGAGGTTGTGTCGTCTTCTGGTGTAAATACACAGGCCCATAAATAATTTTGTTGTTGTAAAACACTATTCATAGACGAGGCAATTTCAGTTGCCAATTCTTCGCCTGTGTATTGACCTACATTTAATTTAACAACCCTTAGGCCATCTTGTTTAGTATTGCCAATACAAAATAATAACGTATTATTAGAAGTTGTAATATTAAAAACTAAACTATCCCTAAAATGCAAAAATTTTAATAGACATACTTGCGAATATGGTTTAATGCTGATAGGTTGTGGAAAATGATTAGCATAGAAATATGGGTCTTGACCATTACTATTTAACGTTATAAGCGACATGATTATATAATATATATTAGAAAAAAATTAAAAACATTTAATAAAATATTAAAACATTAATTAATCGCTTGTTCTAATTTGTATGAATTTCTTATATATATATAAAAAAATCTT
>TARA_R110002074_G_scaffold43516_2_pt1 | contig 11853 bp, 9 predicted proteins | sample TARA_R110002074 | Tara Oceans TARA_R110002074 (sample SAMEA4397215) | marine metagenome | biome: Polar Biome; feature: [MIX] marine epipelagic wind mixed layer (ENVO:01000061); material: water (ENVO:00002006), including particulate matter (ENVO:01000060) such as... | depth 10-100 m
ACCGTCCCAGGACTTAAAGCAACCGGTCTCGGATAATCTGAGCTCATCAATCTGTTTCCGCAGCCCTGGTATGGCCTCTTCGAGGGTCAGATCCGCTGAATCGCCTCCCATGTCTGTGGCCACCCAGCCGGGATGGTAGATTCCGACAGCGATGCCTTCGCTTTCAAGACTCACTGCCAGGTTCCGCCCCAGATTAATGGCTGCTGCTTTGGATGCGCGGTAAATTAGCCGGTCACCGACCGGTGAGTTCTGTGATCCCATCTGGCTGGCAATGATGGCGATTTTCGGGGCTCCTCCGGCGTCCCGGCTGGCCCGCAAGTTCGGCAGCATCGCCTGAACCATCAAGAAGACACCGGTTACATTAACGGCAAAAGATTGCGCCCAGTCTTCCGGTGCGTACCCCGTTTCCAGATCATCGGATTTATCCAGAGAAACGCCGGCGTTGCAGACCAGAGTGGAGATTGGGCGCCCATCCAGGCGCTGTGCAAATTGCTTGATGCTGGCGGGATCGGAGACATCGAGCGGCTCCATGCCAGGGGAGTTTCGGGCGGTTTGAATGACCTTTTTACCTGCCTTCTGCCACTCCACAGCTAAGGCACTGCCAATGCCGCGATTGGCACCTGTAATCAGTATCGACATCCGAGAATCTCCTTGCCCTCTGGAAAATCGGCGTAAGCTGCCGGAATGGGAGCCCGCCGTCATCGTTATCTTGGTGCTTAATTACCTTTTAACTCTTAACTGGCTACTCTGTATTCATAAGGATCCATACGATGCTTGAGCGCATGGCCCATGACTCCCAGCGTCGCACAAACGGACCTGGAGTGCTCTATGAAGGCTGGCCAAAAGCGTAATGACTCTCTTTCTACCTCTGTTTTCAGCAACCTACAGGGCGTTTGGCGTTCGCAAGGTTACGGTAAAATACTGCAGATAGAGAACGACCGGTACACCCTTTTTGAAGAAACCACCATCAGTTGCCTGAAGCTTTACTCGGGCGCCCTTGAGGAACTCAGTCATTATTACGAAGATCTGGTAGTCTCGCCGGGTGGGCAGGCGTTCAGTGTCCATCGTGTCAGCGGTGTGGCGCGCGTCAGTTTTCGTCGCCTGAAAGCATTACCCGCAAACGTCGCTGAAACCCGGAGACATAACCCGAAAGACCCGGAATACAACTTCGAAATCTTTTGGCGAACCTTCGCCGAGCAGTACGCCCTCTTTGAACTGAAAGGCGTGGCCTGGGATCAGGCGTACCATACCTATCACTCGCAGATTCACTCGGACAGCTCAAGAGAAACTCTGTTTGCCACCATGGCGGCCATGCTACGACCGTTGAAGGACGGCCATATCCGTCTGCATACACCTTGGGGCCACTACAGCGCCGGTGCTCAACCCGCACTTTACCGGCGGCTGACACGGGAATTGGAAGACGCCAACGATGACCGCGAACTCACCAGCTACCTGGGCGACCTGAAAGAATGGCTGCACGATGTCATCCATGAGGACTATCTCGCAAGTGGCGTTAGCCACGGCGGCAACCGTCTCGTGGAGTGGGGTCGCCTTAATGACGCCGTCGGTTACATGAATATCCGGGCCATGGCCGGCCAAAGTGGCAAGACCGGCGAGCCCGCGGCCGACCTGGCTGCCAGCGCTGGCGTGATGCAGAAGGTGCTGGCCGATGTTGGCGAGCTTCCTAACCTGGTTGTGGATCTCCGCAGTAACGGCGGGGGCTATGATGGCGTAGCGCTGCAGTTTGCTGCTTTCTTGATGGATCGCAAGCGGCTGGCTTTTACTAAATCCGCCCGTCATGGCACCGGTTTCACCGGCAAGCAGGCGGTCCATGTCGTCCCTGCCAGCGAGACCTACCGTGGCAACCTGTTTGTGCTGACCAGCGAGCTGACGGCCAGTGCCGCAGAAATTTTCGTGCTCTCGTTACTGCAACACCCGCGCCTCACACTGATTGGCGAGCCCACCCAGGGCATCCTTTCCGATACCCTTGAACGTCACCTGCCAAATGGCTGGCACCTGACTTTGTCCAACGAGATCTACCGGGCCTACGATGGTCAGCTTTACGAAGATGTTGGTATCCCTCCCCATATCCGCCTGCATTATCTTGGTCGAAAGGGCCGTGAGGAGGGCAGAGATCCGATGCTGGAGCGGGTACTTAAGCTGGTCAGGGGGTGACGGGCGAGCTTTTACTGACTTTATTGGAAGTGTAGAATGAGAAAGCCCCTGAAATCAGGGGCTTTCTCTTGGTTGGTGGAGACGGCGTCCACTTAACACCGGCTTTAAGCCCTTGAGTTTTCTCGTTTTGTATTTTGGGCGGGTGAGAATATACCCGCACCTGTACCCACAAAAAATGGGCGCTACCCTCGTTTTCGGCTGGTGTAGAAAGCCCAACTTTGCGGGTGTTCATTTGGTGATGGTACATCGTAGAAAATTTGCAGGCCATGGCTACCTGAAGTGCTGGCCAGGGTGAAGGGTTGCCATTGGCTTTTACCCTTAGCGTAACCTCATTATCTTTGGTGCTGGTGCATGGTTTCAATGTTGGGTTTGTTGGGGCGCCAGTCGGCGCTCCGCTTCGGGTAGTGGCTCCAGGTTTGCAGACGTGATTCCACTGTGTACGCTTAGGGTTGTGCTGGGGCTATAGGGTCGGTCTCGTGGGGGTACTGCTCCGAAGCTCCAGGTGATTCGCCAGCCATGAGCGTGGGCAGATGTGACTGTGATTGGCTCTTGGACTTTACACTCTGCAATTGGTTGTAAAGCTTTACCAGCTTTGCAAAGATGATGAACAAAAGATTCAAAGGAATAAGAATGTTCAATATTTCGCGTTTCGTTGTTGTCGCGGTTCTGTTCACGCTTTTCACAGGCTGCGCGGCTAAGACCGGGTACAAGGATTACTACGAAGCGAACTTTGATCCCAGAGAGTATGCTGACGAGCTCAAAGTTCTTCCGGAAGGTGAACAGCCTAAAGTATTTACCTCAGCCGACCTAGAGGCGGACGTGTTAGAGATGCGCAGTCGCAATTTTGTGGTTGTCGGCGTCTCGGCATTCAATGGCGGCTACGAAGAGTTGGAAAACGCAGTTACTCAGGCAAAACGAGTTGGCGCAAGCGTTGTGCTGGTCAACGTGCAATACACTAACACCCAAACCAATCAGACCACTCTTTTCTTACCCGACACCCAGACAACCTATTTCTCTGGAAGCGCTTATGGGTCGGGGGGGTATGCTTCAGGCACTGGAACCGCAACCACCTATGGTTCTCAGGCCGTCCCCATCAAAAGAACGCAGAGACGATATGACCAGACTGCCGTTTACTTTGTGGAGCGGACGGAGCAACCCCGCTTCGGGTTTTACCCAGCTCCTTTGACATCAGCTTTGAGGCAACAGTTGGGGCGTAATACAGGCCTGCTGATCGAAATGGTGTATGACGATTCACCATTTTTCTATGCCAACATTTTGCCACGAGACGTGATGACCAAATTTAATGGGCGAGACATCCGAAATATTGAGGATATCTCGAAGGCGATTGCAACCGTTCCGGAAGATGCAGAAACCGTGGATGTGACTGTGATTCGAGGGGGAGAAGAAAAAGAGATCACTGTAGAACTATAGTCCTACCTGTGGTCAGTTCTCGCTGATTACATTCGGGACTTGCTTAAATTATTGAGCGCTCTAAAGGACACGAGGGCGACAGCAGCGCCCTACTGCGTCTTGTCGTTGGTGTGCTGCTGTTACCAGCCAAGGTTATGTCGGAAGCCTGCTGTTACTAACGAGCTGTTATGGCGGGGTAGCGGGCCATCAGGCATTGTCGATTTCAAAGACGCTTGTGCCTTCTGCGGGTGGTCTCGTCAAAAAAAGTGTGGCAAGAAATGAGCGAAATCGGAAATTCCAGAGGATGGATAAAGGTGCGTAGTCAGATTAAGGCTGTTGTTTTTTTTGTGGCACTTTTGCCCTTAAGTCAATCTATTGCTGGAGAGCGTGAGACGGTTGAAGTCCCGATGATGGGCGGAGGTGATCTGGCAATCCTTAGCGCGGCAGCAGAAAGGGCGTATTTGGTAAATACAGAAACGGCTGTAGAGAGAGATGGCGTCGTTTTTTATGACCAGCACGCTAGACTTCGATCTTTTAAGTCAGAAAACGGATCGTATTACCTAGAATTTGTGATCAGAATACGGGCCAACTGCAATACTATGCAGTCTCAAATGATTTCCAGCATTGCTCGAAATTTTCATACCGGAAAAGATGCTGGAGAGCATATCAGTTTCGGTGATACAGCAGTTCTTGAGCCTATCTCGAAGTCAGCTCCCGCATATGATGTATGCTCCGCAATTAACTCTGGCGAAACGCTTTTCTTTGCTTTAACTCAGAACCACTACTATGGCCTTCAAAGTTTCCCTCGGTTTGCTCTTTCTCTCCAAGACGCTTTTGATATCGATGAGGTGAATGAATCTGGAGAGGTGACGGAAGCTTCGGAAAGCTTTCTACTTCAGTATTTGCGTGAAAACAACCCAAATTTTTAAAGCCATAAGCTACATGGGGGAGGGCAGATTCTGCCCATGGTTGACTGTTACGAGATCAAAAGTTAACCGGTTGGCGGGTTCCGCGTGTCCGGATTGAGGTAATTCCCGGGAACCTCCTAGCAATTCCGTTGCTTAAGGCCGTCTCAAGTTTACGTATATCGGATTTTGGCATGTGGGGGCGGGATTAATCCCGTGAACGGCGCTCTGATCGTACCTTTGCTATCTGGAGAAGCTCCGATGAGGTGAGGGGGCTCTTTCTTGGTGGCGTTTCATTCGCTGGTGCGAGTGCTCGGCATGGACTTCTTGGCGAGCTTGGGAAGAATTCGGGAACTGCTAGATATTTTGCTTTGGACATTGAGCTACCACTCAAGAAATGTTCCAGCCGCTAACTTGTTGTTTGCTGTAACGATCATGTTAGTTCTTTGAGCCAATCGAAAGCAATTGAAGGCCCGCCTCGATCTGCTTTAAATCTGAATCAGTCTTTCCGAGGATACTGAATTACGCTTTGCTATTTTTGCCGATTTCGTTGTGATTGTAACATGTCGAATTGCTATTCACGGGCCTTGCTGATTGCGTGCTCATCAGCTAAAAAAATTAGGGCAGGCAATGCGGCCTCCATATCATCCGCCACGTTTTATGCCTGAGCCTTTCAGCCAGATCCCGGGCATGGTGATTGCTCCGGTTGGTTGGCGTCCTGGTAGCTCTGAAGGTAAATTCGGCGAAGCCCGGCCCCGTTGGTGCAGTATCGGCCCCCTGGTGCGTAGCAATCTGGGCAGGCGGTCAGGTGGTCGATAAAGCGTTCATGTGCAGGCTTCCATGCCTTCAGCCGTTGGGCGTGTTTGGTGCCATTCTCCGGCGCTCTGGTGGCGGGTGCCGGTGCCAAGGGCTGCGGCTGATCCGCCAGCAGCTCCCCCCTTTCCTGTTTTAGCGTGAAGAACTCCAGCAGGTAGGCCGGGGTATATTCCCCAGTGGCGGTGGCCTCTGTATCATCGTCATCCATCATTACCCGCAAGCTGGCGGGGCTGGCCTGAAGTTGCCGGGCCACTTTCAGCAGAACGGCGTCAGGGTTTGCCCGCTTTGGTTTTTCCTCTGCCCCTCTGTGTTTTTCGGGGGTACACGGGGGACAGGGGGTACGTGGTTGTTTTTCATGGGTGTTTTCTGTCCCCTCGCACGAATTGGCCGGGGGGACAGGGGGTACATTCTGAATGCCCAAGGTTTGCAGCAGGTTGGCAACACTCATTCGTCGGCCCCCTCGTCTGGCCTGATCCAGTACAACCGGGGGGAGTCGTTGCCAATTCTTACTTTCTTCGATTTCTTCCCGCTTTCCCTGTCTACAATCCATCCCGCTTGATCCAGCGCGGCCAATATCCGGTTAATGTCGAAGCCCGGCGCGGCCTCCCTGAGTCCATGGCTGTAGAACAGATACACGCGCCCCTCTCCATCTGGTGCGTCCATGTAGTAACCGGCCCTGTCTCGCGTTACCTGGCTGGTCTCGGTGGCGTCCTTCGACTCAAAGCGGGCGTTACCGTGTTTGGCGATAAACTCCCGCACGCCTGCAAGTATCTGGCTGTTTTCATCCTTGCCCGGTCCCCGGTGTTTTCGCCATGCGTTGAATATCTCGATTGCAGCAGTAAACGCAGTCCCGGCACTCCAGCCGGTCAAGCCGTAGTCAGTGGCCAGCTCCCCGGCCATGGCGATCAAGGCAAAGGTGCTGGCGGCCCGCGACTCCAGTCCATCCTTGCCGGTGAACTGGTCAGCTTGTATCAGTTCGGCGTACTGGCGTTTCAGGTCTCTGTCATCCTCCAGCAGCGCCGCCACAAAGGCCGGGCCGGTGTGCCCGTAATTCTGGCCGGTGGCCTGTTTCAGGTAGTCAGCAAAGGCGCGGGGGGATTCCTGGTTGTGCAGGCGATCAAACAAGCCGTAACGGCGATCCGTTGCCGGAATATCCAAAAGCCGGGCCTGTTGTCCTGCTTTGGCCCGTTGGTTGGCTTCCCCCATATGGGCGCTTAACGTGCGCTCCCCGCTTGAAATCAGGGCAACCCGCCAGCTTTGCGACTCCCTGGCCCCGCCAGTTCTCCGGGCGCGTTGTTTGCCTTGTCCATTGCCCAGGGCGTAAACCACTGTCCCGATTTCCTTCGGGTTGCTCTCGCTGATTTCATCCAACGGCAATAACGTATCGTTTCGGGCGGCTGCGGTGGCTTCCAGCCCGTTGCCGGTGCCCCGCCAGCTCATAACATACCCAGGGCTACCCCATACGCTGGCGGCTACCTGAAGGGCTGTTGTTTTGCCCTTGGATGAATCCCCGACAAGGTGCAGGCCAATGGCCCCTTTCGATTTCTGTGCGGCCAGTTTCAGCAGCGGTGCAGAAAGCGCACACGACACGGCAATAATCAGCAGTGTGTTTCCTTCGCAAAATCGGCCCACGGTATCCCGCCAGTCGGCTACGTTACCGCGTTGCATATAGGCATCATGGGCGGCGTGTTCAGACTGAAAGCGGTAGCTGTTGTCTCCGATGGTGCGGCCCGGCAATACAAAGGCGGTGTTGTCCGGGTTCCAGCCGGTGCGGGTTGCCGCCACAACACGGGCGGGCGGGTATTGCTCCATCAGCCACTCGGACAGCAGCCGGTGTGCTTTGGGGTTGATCCGGGCTCCATTGTCCAGCAGCTCCCCGCGTAGTTCTTCCCCACTGCCTTTGAGCATGTGCATAGGCGCGGCCCATTCTTTTACGCGGCCTTCTGAATCCCAAAAGCGGAGTATCAGACCGTGCCCGCTACCGATTTCATCCCGTGTTTCGGCTACGGCTTCAAGTGGTGAGCTGATCCAGATATCTATGGGCTCGGGTTCGCTGTCACCCTTTGGGGTTGTGGTGCCATGCCAGTACAGGCCGGGCCTCCGGCGTCCTCCGTTCAGGGTGAACCAATCCAAGTGATTCAATGAACAGGGGCGCGTGATTTCCGGCTCTGGCGGTTGCTCTGGTGGCTGTTCCATCGGATAAACCGGGTTCAGAGCGCTATTTGTCCCCTCTGTCCCCCCGCTGTTTTTGCTCGGGGGTACGCTGGAGCCCGCGTCATTACTGGCTGTACCCTGTGTCCCCTCTGTACCCTCGTATTTTTCAGGGGTGTGGTTGTAATCGGTCATTTCTGCCCCCTCTGCCATTGGTGCAGATCATTGAAATCGGAAAGGTGAACGGGTGCGGCGGCTGGCCAGTCCGGCAGGGCGAAGCGTGCCCCGGCTGCAAGGGCAGCGGCCCGTGCTGCGGTGGCTCCGGGGTTGCCGGGTGTGGCCCGGTCATCATCCCCGCACACAATCAGATCCGCGTCTGGCCAGCGGTTACGGGCTCCAGTGGCCACGGCCTGAAGGTTGCCGCAATCCACGGCAGCGAGTACCAGGGCGGCGGGGTCTATCTCTGCCAGGGTGCCGCCAGTCGAAAAGCCCTCGCAGATCAGCACGCGGGCGGGGTAGTCGGGGCCATCCACCACAATGAAGTGCCCGGCCTTTTTGCCGCCAGCCAGCAGGCGCTTGCCCCCGGCCTCGTCTATCGTTTGCAGGCTCCATGCTTTGCCGCTGAAATCCACCAACAACAAAACCAGATCCGGGCCTTGCTGGCGGGCTCTGTGGGGCTGTATGCCCTTGCGTAGCAGGTAGGGGTGTTGCGGGTCTGCCGGGTGGCTGGAATGCCAGCGGCGAACGGCTGCGGCGGCTCTGGCTTCCCATTGCCGGGCCTGTTCTTCCTCTCTGACCTGTTTGGCTTCAGCCATGCGGCATTTCAGTGCGCGGCGCTCTGCCGGGGTCATGGTGTCCACGTTCCCGGCTACCCATTTCATTTCAGCCCCGGTTGCCCAGTCTCCGGCGATCACCCTAACGGGCAACCCTCTGTCGTGGTAGGCAATCCCCCATAGGTTCTTGCTGCGGGGTTTGCTGGCGGTGCCGGTTCGGACGATCTGGCTATCAAAGTCAGCCAGCAGTGACAGAAATTCATCCACGTTGGCCGGTTCTATGCCGTTTTCCGGCAGGGCGGCCCTTATAGATTCTTGCAGGGCAGAGTATTCGCCAGCGGTGCTATACTGGCGCCGGGTCTGGTGCCTTGCCCTTTCGGGGGCGGGTGCCTTTATCATGCCTGGCCCCCTTCCATGCGTTCAGCGATCCATGCCCGGATTACCGATTCAGGCCAAGCCACGGCGCGGGCGCCGATTTTTACCGGCTTCGGGAAAGTGCCAGCGGCGATCCCGTCATAAATTGAACTGCGGCTGCGTCCGGTGATTTGCTCCACCTCCTTGCGGCGGAGCATCCGGTCGATTTGTTCTTGAACTGTTGCTGCGGTTTGTTCGGTTTGCGGTTTTTCGGTCATTTGGATTACTCCTTGTTCCGTTTGGGTTCGGAGTAATCCTCTAACTGCTAGGGCGCAGGAAAAACGCCTGTCTGGTGGACTCAGCGCGCTTTGCTGTGGGCGGCGCGCAGTCTCCTATGGAGACCGTCAACGGAGAACTATATTGTTCTCTTTCGCAAACTTTCTGATCCATCCGGTGATGGTTCTGGGTTCGTATTCAAAGCCCCTCTCTGCAAGCCAGTCTGCATAAAACCGACCGGCCTTTTCCGCGCTCCTGAATTCTGTTTTGCGTTCGCTCCAATCTGAAATGACAAGCTCGACAGCCTTGTTCCTTTTTGCGTGGCGTGAGGTGTTCATGGTCAACGATTTTTCCCGTCGCAAATAGGCGCTTCGTGCGCTCATAGCCTCTTTTGTCTTGCTATATAGTTCGAGCTTTTCAAACCATCGTGTAACCCACATATAGGCGTCCGGCTCAGAATCTCCGAGTTTTATATCGAGGGCAGTTGTATCAAGGTGAATGAGTGTGAAATACGCGGCCACTCTCCTGCGGTCATAGGGGTATGCCTCCTCTCCAGTCCGGAGGAATAACTGTTCGAAAAGATCGTCCAGGCAGTAGATTGAGGGCTCGATCTTAAATCCTGCCCAAAAGGAATCAGGGTTTGTATTTAATGGTGGCAGGCTTGATATGGTCTCGCCGTTTTCGTCGTCAGTAACTTGCAGGCTCCCGTCCTCTACAAAAGGTTGAAAGAGGTCTATGCATTGGTTCCAGATTTCAATTAAATGCTTTGGTGTTTTTTCGATGAACTGGTTGAGCTGATCTTTGGTGAACTCCCCATCTAAAGCCTCTTGTAGAACGTCAAACGCTTGTTTGCCTGATTCCCAAAGTGTGTCGTCTTTAAGAGGCGAGTCATCTGGGGAATCCATGATGATTAGTCGGTCGCGATAACCTTCTTGGTCCGGTGCGAAAGATTTAACCGGATCAATTATCCAATCCATTGTGCTCTCCTTCAGCATCCCCTGATCATGATAGCTATGCCAAGTGGGTGGGGCTTAAACCCTTTGTTTGCATGAAAATAGGCAAAGCCAAAAATAAGCGGTTTTGGTGTTGCGTCCGGTGTTGCGTGTTTTCCGAAAGTGGCCAAACCGTGGAACGCTCTTTGGAACGCATTTGATGTGGAGGCGCCGGAATGACTTTCCCGACAGGCGGAAAACCGTGTTAACCCGGTGTTAACCTCTTCCGATGATGATACCAACAGTTTCCGGTGAGGTTTACAGAGTACCTAAAAAGGTGAAGGGATGCTTTTCTCAGGACTGGCGTGTTAACCGGGCTGTTAACACGTCGGTGACGGAGTTGGTGGTAGAAACACCCCAATAGTGGGGCGCATGTAGCGTTCCACTGTTGGGGCGTTGCGCAACACTTTTGTAGTGGGTGTTGCTTGCTGTTGCGCGCGTGTTGCGTGCTCGTCGGCTGGCCTTCAGGACTGGCTCGAACGCCTAATTTGCTTCTGCTGCCACAAGGAAAGTTGTGCGCTACCTCAGTTGGCGGCTTTATGGATCGGTGTCACATTGTTTTCGGGGTTCTTCAGGTTGTCCAGGTAGTCGGCCCATTGCTGCATCATGCGGCGGCGCTCTGGTAGCCAGGTGGTGCGGTTGTAGGCTCTGCCGTGCATATCCTTAACCTTATGGGCAAGCTGCATCTCTACGATTTCGGCAGGGAAGCCTAGACGCTCGGTGAGAACGGTTCGGGCCATGGCCCTGAATCCATGGGCAGACATAACCTCGTGCAGCTCCAGCCGGGCAAGGGCGGTTCTAATGGCGTTGTTGCTCATCGGTTTGGTTTTGCTGTGGCCCCCAGGGAATACCCACTCCCACTTGCCGTTAACTTCTCTGATCTCTTTCAGCAGCTCGATTGCCTGGCGGGATAACGGGACAATAAGCGGCTCCCCGTTTTTGGTGCGCTCGGTTGTCCAGGTGGCGGCCTCCCAGTCGATTTGCTCCCACTTCATAGTGCGAAGCTCTCCGGGCCTCAGAAACAGCAGCGGCGATAACTTCAGGGCGAAGCAAACCGTAGGGGTTCCCCAGTAACCATCAATCCGTTTCAGCAGGTCGGCGATTTCATCCGGCGTTACCACGGCGGCGTGATGTTTGGTCTCCGAAGCGGGCAGAATGCCCCGAATATCGGCGGTTACGTCTCGCTGTGCCCGGCCTGTACTCACGGCGTACCTGAATACCTGGCCAACGAGGGTTTTTACCCGGTGGGCTGTTTCTGTCCGGCCCGATTTCACAATATCCCGCAAGGGCTTCAGAATGTCGGTCGGGTCAATCTCGCTGATAGGGCTGCGGCCCAGCTTCGGGAAGGCGTGTTGCTCCAGGCGGCGAACATTGCGGTTGTAGTGATCCTCTACCACGGCTTTCTTGTGAACTTCCTCCAGCCACTCATTCGCCACTGATTTGAAAGTGTGGGTATGGGCCTCTACCCGGTCGGCTTTGTGGGTATTTTTGTGGGTAACGGGGTCTGTGCCATCCGCCAGCAGTTGCTTTGCCTCGTCACGTTTGGCCCTGGCTTCCTTCAATGAAGTTTGTGGGTATGCTCCGAGGGTAAGCGTTCTCTCTTTTCCATCGTAACGATACCGGAACCACCACACCTTGGATTCAGGCTTTACCACCAGAGTCAGCCCGCCACCGTCTGCAAGTTTGCGTTGTGCCTTGCCTGCGGTTGTGGCGTTCTTAACGGCGGTGTTGGTTAGCTTGTTGGCCGCTCTACTCATGGCTTCCCGCTTCCTTTGTGGGTATGGGTAAGGGCTTTGTGGGTAAAACCCGATTCATACCCACAACCATACCCACAAAAATAAGCGGCTTCTAGTGGTACAAATTGGAATAGTCAGGAAGGCTAAAACGAGAAAAGCCCCGGCTGGCGGGGCTTTCGAGGGTGATTTAGTGTCCGGTGAATTCCGGCTAAATCGCTGTTTGGTGGAGACGGCGGGAATTGAACCCGCGTCCGCCAGCACTGTG
>TARA_R110002074_G_scaffold12514_2_pt1 | contig 11850 bp, 8 predicted proteins | sample TARA_R110002074 | Tara Oceans TARA_R110002074 (sample SAMEA4397215) | marine metagenome | biome: Polar Biome; feature: [MIX] marine epipelagic wind mixed layer (ENVO:01000061); material: water (ENVO:00002006), including particulate matter (ENVO:01000060) such as... | depth 10-100 m
ATACAACACTACCGGTAAATGTTTGTGTGCCGGCTAATCTAGCAATATCAGTATCTGCTGTAATTCTAGCATCTGCTAATGTATTGACTTCTGCGTTAAAATCTGTAATTTGCGTATGCGGTATTGCTATGTTTACATCTGCCGCCGCTGTTAATTGTCCTTGTGCATTTACAGTAAATGTAGGTATTGCTGTTGCACTACCGTAACTTGCGGCTCCAACACCTGTTGCTGAAATGCTTACTGCTCCACTCGATATGCTAATACCTGTGCTACCACTAAAGTGTGCTCTTACTTCACTTGCACTTGGTCCGGTGTAAGTAATAACACCTGATGTGCTATTATAAGCAAGGCTTCCGTCTCCACCTGAATCTGTTACTGAAACTTTACCACGTATTGTGGAATCAGTAATACCAAATTGGCCTGCACTATATGTTGTATTTGTACCTGCTGAAAAATGAGCTCGTACGTTTGAAGCAGAGTTATCTATTCTTGCTTGTGCTTCTGCTAGGCTTGGGCCAGTGTATGTATATATACCTGTACCGCTATTGTATGTTAATGAGCCATCTCCGCCACTGTCGGTGACTCCAAGACTTGCTCTTGCTCTTGTATTTGTATAATATAGATTTGATCCTTCTGCTAAGTCATCTGTGTCTAGTCCTGCTAGGCTACTTGGGGCACCTGTAACATTACCTGTTAAATTACCTATGAAGCCAGATGATGCAGTTATGGATTTGCTAACACTTAAAGTATCGGCACTATCTAAGAAACTTAATGTAGCAGTATCGTTATTACTGTTTAATACTAAACTAGATGTGACATTATCACCATCGCTGTTTACAGTAAAAATGTTTCCTGCTAAATTGGTTACACTAACTGTTGTATTCTCTTGAATAAGGTCGCCAGTAACCCGAAGTATACCTTTTACAATCAGTTCTTCATCGGGTGCTATAACTGTTCTTTTTGCCATTCGTAAATCCTATCTAATTAGTAATACTATTTATCAAACTCGTACGCAAGTCAAAAAAAAGCACTCCGAAGAGTGCTTTTAATTTATTCCTTGTAATTAACGAATTAATTCTTACTGGAATGCTACGTTTGACAATGTAATTGCGTCAACGTAATCAGCCGCGTTACCCAATGAACTTGCTGTGTTAGTAAGTTCTTTGTACCCGTATCTTGTCATAAATGACACTACTGGTTCAAATGTGCTTGGATCCATAACTGGACCTGTGCTCATTAATGGGATGTAAGGACAATAGAATGCCGGAGCATCAGTTTCGCTTGATCCTTTGTAACCAACAAGAACCTTAGTTCCGTCAGCCGCATAGTTATCAGCAAATACTTTGATTGTTCCGTTTAAAGTTCCAACAAACTTAGTGTTTACTGGTGCTTCAAATGAACCTTCTGTTGTTCTTGCGAATGTTGAGGTAGATGCACTTTGTAAAATAGTAAGTGCTTCTGGAGATACAACAATATAGTTACCAGCGCCACGTCTTGTTCTAGCCGCGATTCTGTTAGCCGCTCTGTTAATCTCTATAGCCAATAATGCATGCCTATCACCAACGTATGAAGGTGTGTAAGCCGCCGCTAAAGCATTGAAGTCTAAAGCAGTTCCAGTTCCAGCAAGAGTTCTTAATGAACCGATGATTTCTTGGTCAATCTCAACAACAATTTCTTGTGCTAAGGCTTGCATAATTTCTGCTTCAACGTCTACGCCATGCATTGCTTCTGCATCTTGAGCCGCCTCAAATGTCCATCTTGCACTTAAACGTCTAGTTTTTGCTTCGACTGTTTCTTTTAAGATTTGGATTGACATTTTTCTTCCAGCAATTCCCTCTGCCGCCGCTGTGGCGTCAGGTGAACCTGCGTAAGAATTTGCAAGTTGGAAAGGACTTAAAGCCTCGTCACCTGCACTTGCTCCACCACCAGTTTCCGCATAACGGACTCTTAGTGTGTGAATTTGCCCTACTGGGCCAGTCATAGGTTGAACACCTACTAATTCGTTAGCAATAACAGAAGGCATAACCCTTCTAATTAATGGTAACATTACTTTGTTTAATGTTGCTACTGAACCTGCACCAGTTGCCCCTGCGGTTGCCGCCTCATTCAAATAGCTCTTGCTATTTTCGAGAACGACGTCCAATGAAGTTTTTCTGTTTCCAGAAAGTCCTTCAAGAAGAGCCTCCTTGGTTGCGGACCAGTTGCTTTCAAATAAATCTGCCATTTTAAATACTCCTAATTATTTTGAAAGTCCGGCTAATTTTCTGAGAACGTCGATTTCGACAATCCCAGTTTCGTCATTGGAAGATGCACTAGGTACAGCCGCCTTATCACCAGTGTGTTCTTTCTTTACCACTGATTCTGACAATGTCTTTTTCGCTCTTGGTGTTTTGCCATCTAAAACTGATGGAAGATACTTATTGAATTGCTTCTCTAAGTTCTCTGTCTTAACACTTTCAAGTAAATCGGACATGATTTCTTTCTTCTCTTTGCCTAGTGGGCTCATTAACTCGTTCAAAGTCTCTTTTCTTTCGAATCGATCGTTTGCAACTTTAAGTTTAGATTCTACTAAATTAGCAGTCTCTTCACCTTTAGCAATTATTTTATTTGCTTCGTTAAGTTTTGAATCCATATCAGCGATTTGTTTCTGTAAATTCTTAAGGTCTTTGCTTTCGTTTAGGTAACTAGTACCGTATTCGTTAGCAAATGATTCAAAAATCCTACGACCAAAGTCGTTTTCACGTGCCTTAGTTATGTCATTACGGAAAGATGAAACTTCTTTTGAGATTACGTTGTTTACAACACTCTCTACTTTGTCTGCGGCTTTCTTAATAAAGTCTACCTTCGACTCAGCAAGTTGTTTTTTTCCTTCTCTTACCATTTTGACTTTTTGCTCAACTAAAGATTTTTTATCTTCGTGGAATTCGGATAGTTCACCAGCAAGTTGTTCTGTTACGAACTCATCAAGTTTTTCAACGTGTTCGCTTACTTTTGATCTATCTGCACGAAGTTCTCTCACTTCATTTGCAACCGCGTGGGTTACAAACTTGTCAAGTAGTTTAGCATGTTCACTAATGGCTTTGTGATACTTCACTCGATCGTTTGCTAGGGATTGCTTCTCTTCTGCAATTTGTGAAATTTCTGATGCAACTTTTTCTGAGATGAAATTGTCCATTGCTTCAACAATCTGACTTTTGTCATGACTGTATCGCTGGGCAAACTCTTCTCTAAGTTCCGCAGTAAGTTCGTCTCTTGCTTCTGAGATTTTACTTTCCCATGCTTCTTGAAGACCTGTCTTAACTTCTTCAGTTAAGTCTGTTCCTTCAAGTAGGTCGTTAAATGTCACTGCCATTGTAGTTCTCCTACTTCTATAATTTTAGTTCATTGATGAAGTCAGTTATTGATTTCATCAAATATTTTTCTGCACTTTTATCGTGTGTAACAGACGATGCAAGTTCATGTAGAACTGCGCCGCCTCTCATGTTAAATAAACTTTCATAGATAGTCTTTGGATAGGCATCTGGTGCACTAGGTTGTGCCACAATGTCTACTGTAACTATATCGAAGTCGCTTACTTGTCCACTATCGTTGACATTTCCACTTCCTCGGCTACTTACACCAAGTTTAGCACCTGCCTTTAACAATGCTCTTGCAATGTTACCCATCGGTGTCTCTATGATTTTTAACTTTCCTAGACCATTTGCATCATCTACATGCATATCAGTTATTATATGACTGACACGGTCTAAATTAATTTGTAGTTCCTCTGGATGGTCTAATTCGCCCATCACAGTCTCACCTTTTGTTAACCTGGTTCTCACACTCTCTACGGCTTTGGCTATTTCGTCTTTAGGATATACTCTTCCATTTTGATTTTTTACGTCACCTTGGATGAATAATCCTTGCATGAATAGTTCCTTACCATCTGCTGATTCAATTAATTGAACCTTAGATTGCTCTGGACTTATATATTCAAACAGTTGTCTTGTAGTCGCCATAGTTTACTCCTTCAGTAATTAAAAAGACTTATGCCTTTTTAGGTTCAACTTTAATGTTGTCTGTTGGTGTGTGATCTTTTGGTTTGTTGTCGCCTTTGTTGCCTTCTCCACCGTCTTTGGCTTTTACAGGTGAACCTGCGCCTTGTACGTTGGTTTTCTTAGGTGCTTTAGTAAACGGTGATTCATTTGAATCTGCTTCGCCACCTTTAGGCTCTGCTACATTGTTAGATAATTTAGTTGCTTCTTCAAGCTCGTTATCTTCGTCTGTAGTTTCGTCTAGGTCATATTCAACTGATTCCATATCCATGTCCATTTCATCTTCCATGTCCATATCTACTTCTTCAGCATCGTCGCCCTCTTCGCCTTCTTCGTCTGCTAGTAGTTTTTCAAACTCTGCTTTAAGATCGTTAAGTTCGTCTTCTAGATCGTCGACTTTATCTTCTAAATCGCCTTCACCTTCTTCTTCACCCATCTCATCGCCGTCGATTTCTTCTTCAGCATCTTGTATTACATCTGTTTCAAAATCATTTGATTGGTCGATTACTTCGTCCATACCAAAGTCTTCTTCTACTGCTTCGTCGTCTGTTTCAACAGTTTCTTCAACTGCATCTTCATCAGACTCTTCTGATTCTTCTACTGCTTCTTCTTCTGTATCTTTTGCTTCTTCAACTTCTTCGCTGTCGGATGAGTCCTCATCAAGCACTTTTTCGTATTCTGCTCTTGCTTTCGCAACAACATATTCGTGTAGTGCCTCTTCGGCTTTCTCATTTTCTTCAGCAAGGAGAAGTTCTAGAATTTCTTCTAATTTTGTTCTTGATTCTGACATTGTGGTCTCCTTAATTAAGATTGGCGGTTAACACATACGTGTGGCAATCCGCATTTAATACTTATAGTGGTATGGGTGTATACTAGGTAATATGGTGTGTTTTTGGCTCAAAAGAGTCAAAAATGTTTATAGTGTGGGTCCTGCATCTGTGGGTGCGGCATACATCATTTTTACAAACTTTTTATGCTCTACTTCTTCTGCTTTCTTAATCTCTCTAACTTTACGAAGTTTATTAATATCAATTAACGTAAACTTAACTTTTCTAGTGTCGTCAGCAGACGTCTTAATAAAGTTATCTAGTTCTGGATTATAAAATTCGTTCAGTCTCATTAAATAGCACCTGTTCCGTCTGGTCCCATTCCTGTACCTGGTAAAGGTGCAGTAGATCCAGCATCTGGTATAGCAGTATTTATCTCTTCAGGCGCACCGTCTAATCCCATAATGTCTTGTTCAGGTATCTCAGCATCTGTATCTGTACTAATATCATCATTAGGTCTTACGCCGATATTTTTAAGATCAATGTCTTTAGATGCATCTTGGAATTTCTCATAGTTATTCTCTTGACGCCAAAGTTCTTCGTTCTCTTTAATTTCTTCTGGAGTTAATCCTAAGTATTTAGAAAGTTTAAACTGATTAGCCATATATGGAATATTAGCAACTTGGTTATAAAGTTGTGCTCTTTCAGTCTGTAATTGTATATCTCTGTAAGAACTGAAGTTCATAGGATGATTAAATTCAAGTCTAAAGCCTGAACTGTCAATATCTATTCCTCCATGCTTGAGGAACATTTTAAATTCTTTATCAAAATCTTCTTGTATTTGCTTTTGCAGTCTACTTACATACGTTGCAAATCTATATTCTTGAATATATGCAACACCTACTTTACCATCGTTATACATTGCAGAACCATCGTCTGGTCCTGTTGGTAAGTAACTAGCAGGTATTCTTAAACCACGTAATAGTTTGTTATTAAAGTATCTGAGGTCATCTATTTGTCCTAAGTTCTCACCACCTGGTAGTGTATCAACTTTAGAGCCTCTGCCTTCTGCCGTTTGTGCAAAGAAGTAATCTTCTAACATACTCATTGGATTGTAGGCCGAATCAGCAACACTATTTCCTGCACCATCTTTATTAGGTACACGTTTTTGCTGTACTTCGTATTTAATTTGTTCTAAATACTGTCTTGCTTTGTGAGGTGGCATATTACCAACATCAATCATAAACACACGCCTTTCAGGTGCTCTATGAACTCTGTAAATAATAATACTGTCTTCTAGCAATTCTTTTTGTTTAAATGTTTTATAAATTGATTCTAAAATACTAATACCAAAAGGCCATGAATGATCCATGCCTTCTGTTAAACTTATATGAATTATATGTTGAGCATCTACTGGAACGCCTTGATCAACTCCACTAATAGCACCAGTCATATAGTTACTTGCACTAGTGGCCACGTTTTGACCGCCTGATAACATTCCGCCACCGGCTCCATATGGTCTTGAATGCAACGGTGCCGATGCTGTTCCTAGTTGCTCAGCAAAGTTTGGTTCTAAGTTTTTAATAAAGTAAGTTTCAATTTTCTTACCTTCGCTTTCGTTTACAATAACTTTTTCTATGTTTGCTGGGTCAACCCAAAACATTTCAAATGTTTCTGGATCTCTAATAAAGAACTGGTCGCCATATTTACATACACTTCTAAACATCTTAAATGCTCTTTTGTGTAACTTATTAACATAACACCATTTTCTAATTTGTGATTGTATAATTTTATTTTCAGTATCTGTTGGCGTAGATGTGTATTCTATACTGAATGGAAGACCTGTTGTCTCATCTTCTTGAGTGCCGAATTCGCCAATAGTATCTAGTGCGGCATTAATTTCCAAATCGTTGTCCATTTGGTCATATTGCATATACCTCATGAGCCTGTTAGGACTTCCTGCATATACTTCTGGTAACCAACTCGCATATCTGCTAGTTGCGGCTCCAGGGCCACCTTGATTGTTTTGTTCTACGTTAAGAGGCAAGCCTGCATTATCGTATGGCGTAAAGTGTTTTCTCCAACTCATAATATTCTCATTAACTTATATAATACACTATTTATCGGAAAGTGTCAACCTAAAATATATTATATGGATTATATGTTTTCTGCTATGATTGTATTCTGTCTTACAAGTTGTGTTAATAGACTGTTTTGCTTAGTCATTGCGGCTAGCAAATCTTTACCATAGTCAGCAGTTGCTAGTTGTTGCGAGTCTGCTACTTGGGTCGTTGTACCATCTGTTCCGTCGGTACCTGCAGGGCCTTGTTGATTATTAACCACATTCCCTTTATTATCGAATTCTATATTTTTGCCATCGCTATCTTTAAATTCGCCAACACCTGCTTTTTGTATTTGAGGTGCATACTTTTTAAGTGCTTCACGTTCTGCAACAAGTTCTGCTCGTTGTTTACTACTTCCGCCTGCCATGAGTTCGTCTTCTTTAGCCTTTCTATCAGATTGGAAGTCCTTATAAAGTTCTGGTGCTTTTGCCAACATATCACGTTGGCTGTAATTTGCTGTAAAGTTATCGCCTAGTTTACTTGCTTGTTTAATGATTGGACTTGTGCCTGCCGCTGGTCCTGTTACAGGTGCTTGTTGCTGTTGTGGCGCCGGAGTAGAATCTGCATCTTCTTTACTAGGAGTTAGTCCTAGGAAGTCTAATGCACCTAGTTTAAGTATGTCTGTAAAACTAATTTGATCTAGTGCTTCGCCAAATGTTATAAATGCATCTCTGATGACATTCATTTGACTTGCAACAAAGTTGCCGTCTATCCTAGCAACTGCGTCTGTAAACTTATCAACAGTATCGCCCATGTTGTCCATGACTTCTGCCATTTCAGTTATGTTGGGTGCTACCTTACCTAATCTTATAAATTGGGCTATTGGATCATCTGAGAATAAGTTTGCAAAGCCTTTTGCGATTTGACTTATAACACTACCTGCTGTCATGGCTACTAGAGCGGCACCTACTGCTGTTAAGCCTGCCGCGGCACCCAATAACTGTGTTCCTGATAATGAACCTATTTCTTTGATAAACCCTGTAAAACTATCTCCTAGGCTTGCCATGCCTTCAAATATAAATGCCACACCTTTACCTGCCATCATTGCGGCTTTGCCTATTGCAGTAAATATACTTGCTATTGAATTACCTATGCCCATAATAATTGAACCAATGCCTTTGAATACTGCTTGAATTGCCTTACCGACACTTACCATTACTGCACCTATTCCTTCAAAGACTTTTAAAACAACTGAGCCTATTGCTGTTACAATCGCCGCTATGCCTTTTCCTACTGACTCTATTACTGCTCCTACGCCTTGCATTACATTTAGTATTACTTTACCCATTGCTTCTATAGCCGGTGCCGCAATTCTCAATGCTGTTGCTAGTGCAATAACAGCCACAGTGATTAATCCTAAGCCTGCCCATACCATTGGGTTCATGGCCGCTTTACCTAATATTTTAAGTCCTGTAACAATGCCTTTCATCATCATTGCAAAACCGCCGCCAAATGCTTTCATGCCACCTGCGGCTTTTCCGGAACTACCTGCTCCGTCCATAATTTGTTTTTGGGCACCTGCACCTGCTCCTGGGCCCTTACCGCCTAAGCCTCCGGAGAAACCTCCAAACATCTTAATAGCACCAAAGGCTTTTACTGCAAGTGTAGTTGCAAGTATAGCCGCCGCTAATCCGCCAAATAGATAAATGTTATTGGCCATGAAACTAAAGAAACTAATTACGCCTTTAGATACTGTAATAAACCCGTCTATTATTGCAGGTAGTGTTTTAATTAAACTAGCAAACATATTTGCGGCTGTCTCTATATACTTAGGTAATTTCTCACCTATCTCTTTACCGAAAGATTTAAGTCCAGAACCTGCTTTGTCAAATGATATCCCTAGGGATTCAAATATAATTTTTTGTGCATTTTCAAATGCTTCACCTAAATCACCTACTGAGCCAACTCCTTCTAAGAATGAATATCTCAATGCTTCAAACATACCCATTACTTTACTAATCACATTGTTTAATGCATTAGTGCCTGTTTGAACTGCTGAAGGATCTATTTTTAAGTCTTCCATTCTAGCCGCACTTGCAGTAAAGTTTCTGACTGCATTAGCCATTTGAGTTGCACCTTCTACACCAGCTCTTTCCATAGCAAATATTCTTTCTTTTTCGCCTTGGCTTAGATTGCCTAAATCTTTAGCAAAGTCTGTTGCAACTTTTTGTGCTTGTTCTTGAGTAAGTGTGCCATTCTGCATTGCTCTAGATAATTCTACGGTTGTTGCTTGTAATCTTGGTAACACTTGGGTCATGGCTATTAGACTACCACTAAAGCCTAACGCACCACCAGCCGCGGCTTCTGTCATTGCCGCCGCAATATCCTCACCACCTTTGCCGCCCATCCCTTTCATTATTGTGCCAAATTCTTTTACACCGGCTACCATTGCAGATTGTGTGCTATTATTAAATCGTAATAACGAACCTGATAATATACTAGTATCAGTTACAAGACTATTTGTAAATGTCCTAAGTTCTCCTGTGCTAACACCTAATGCCTGTGAGAACTTTTGTTGTGTTTCCATAGTTTGCTGTGTTTCTTTTTGTATCTGCATCGATTGGACACCTTCTAATATACCTAGTCGTGCCCTTGTATCTAATTCTTCAGCAAATCGTTCTGCACTTTCTTCTAGGCTCATACCTAGTTTAATTCCTGATTCATTTAGAGTATCAAACTCACGTGACAGTCTAGCAAAGTCTGTAACACCCATAACAGCCGCCGCTCTACTAAAGGCTGTTAATGACGCCGTGGCATCAATACCTACCATACTTAATTCTGATAGGGCATCAATAGTCGAACCTTGTGCATCACCAAATCCTACACCTGCTTTAGTAAGTTCATTAAGTGAGTCGCCTGCATTTGTTACAGCATTAAATAAGCCAACTGCTATAAGACTGGTTACTGAAACTAGACCAAATCCAAATCCAGCCAATCTATCGGCCGATTTCTCTAAAAATTTATTTGTGTTCGCAACCTTTCTATTGTATTCTTCTTGTGCTTTTGCATCAGGCTCACTGTCTTGTTGCTTTTTGAAGTTGTTAAATGCTTCGCTTAATTCTTTGAATGATTCTTTATTGCCTTTAAGTCCTTCTTTAGCATTATTGAGTGCCGCATCGTCTCTCTTTTTTTGATCATCATCTGTTTTATTAGTAGATTTTTTAGTTGGCGCGGCATCGTATAACTTTTCTAGGATGGAGACTATATCTCCAGCAGTAGAGTCCATAGCAAAATCTGGCAATTCTACTTGGAAATCTTCGCCGTTAGCATTAGTTACTGTCATTCGTGCCATTAACTGTTCTCTTTTTATTAAAACATCTTTTAACTACGATAAATAAGTAAGTATAAACATAGTTAGATAGTTCAGTTATTACTATTTATCGAATTTATTATAAGGAGTTTTAATATGGCACAACAACACAATCCGTTGACCTCTTTTTATAGAGCGCCAAAACTATATGCTAAACTACCAAGTTTAGGACAATACTACTCTGCAGAGATTGTAGAAATGCCTGAGAATGGTGAACTACCAATTTTTGCCATGACGGCAAAAGACGAACTTTTAATGAAGAACCCAGATGCATTACTTAATGGTGAAGCAGTTGTTCAAGTAATTAAAAGTTGTGTTCCCAATGTAAAGAATGCAAGTAAAATGCTAAGTGCAGATGTAGATACACTATTAGTAGCAATTCAAGGTGCTACGTTTGGAGATGATCTAGAAGTTACTGGTGCATGTGATAAATGTTCTAGCGAAGCAAGAGGTATTGCAAGTGTTGAAAGAGCACTTGAATCCATGCAAACTTTAGAAGAAGAATACGAAGTACAGCATTCAGGTTTAGTTATATTAGTTAAACCATTTAGTTATTCCAGCACAATTAAAGCAGGTATAACAAACTTTCAAAGCACTAGAAGTTTACAAGGCTTAGGTGAAATTGAAGATGATGATGCAAGACTTAAACTGTTCAACGAGAACTTTGTTAAGGTTGCCGCATTGAACTTTGATCTTATCCTAGACAGCATTAATACTATTTCAGGTACAAACGAGGATGGAGATTTTGTAGTTGACGACAAAGTACAAATTGCCGAGTTTTTAAATAATGTAGATAGTAGTGTCGGTAAAGCAGTCGAAGGAAAGATAACAGAAATTAACACAATTGGTATTGCACAAGAAATGGCATTGCAATGTCCAAATCCAGAATGTCCTGAAAATGAAGGTGTAGAGAATGAGGAAGATTATTACTCATTCACAACAAAGGTAAACTTTGATCCTGTAAATTTTTTCACGGCTTCCTAGCACAGGCCGAACCTGAAGATATATCAGGTTACCTAAGGAGGCTAAAAGACGAATCCACGGCCCTAGAAGAATCTATTGCAGAACTAGTAATATTCTCTGAGGGCTCTATATCATGGAACGATGCGTGGGGTATGGGATACCTAGATCGTTCACTCATAATCAAGACCCTAAACAAATTCAATAAGTTAAAGTCCGGAGATAAAGGTGGTGGTGATTTCAGCAGTAATACTGTTGAAGGTGATCATGGCTTTGATGCTATATAACTTTTACGAGTCTAAGACAACGTTTTAATAAGAAGTTCACTAGGTCAAAACACAGTCTAGAGTATTTGATATCATCATTTAATATACCTAACACATAAGCAACAACTCTATACTATTATAGAACAATGCAATATAATGTTAAACAGTTTATATTAGTTCAATTGCAATAGTTAAGCACTTTAATAGACACTTCGTGTCTTTCCAAACTACATTCATATGTTCATTTCATTCACATATTCTTTTGTTTGAAAGTTTTTCTTTTGTTTTACTTATCAAGTAACTTGAGCCATAATTCTCCTTAAGCAAGGAGAACAATGAAAGGTCTCATCAAGTGAACCATTACCATCTCTAACTCGGGTGCTATTAGGA
>TARA_R110002074_G_scaffold124994_1_pt1 | contig 11845 bp, 16 predicted proteins | sample TARA_R110002074 | Tara Oceans TARA_R110002074 (sample SAMEA4397215) | marine metagenome | biome: Polar Biome; feature: [MIX] marine epipelagic wind mixed layer (ENVO:01000061); material: water (ENVO:00002006), including particulate matter (ENVO:01000060) such as... | depth 10-100 m
CTTTTTTTGGTTTTGGTTTGTACCCTGATTCTTCGGTACTGGTGAGTTCTGTGTATTCACTATGGTTTTTACAAGGCATATATATTTTGTTTCCATCCTCATCCATTGAATGACTACCAACGCAACCTATTTCTTTGGCTCTCGCATTGGCTTCTATTGGATTGTCAAATACATCTTTGCGTATTTCTTTTTTGTGTTCATTCTCAATGGAATCTTCCTTTTCGGAATCGTACTCGTTAGTACAGACGGCTAGGCGTTGTTCAGTGTCGGTATACTCACTGGTCATAGTGTCATCTCCCATACATCTTTTTAAAAAATTTTGCCTGGTCTCATCACTGTTAGGTTTTGGAATCGGCATATTCTACATATAGTACATAAAGGGTAATATAAGCACAAGATATAGTTGAAATTAAATACTTAAATAAAGTGTTGTACATGAACCCATTATGGGTATATAATTACTGTATAAAATAAATTGATGCCCTAGGCAGGATAAAAAAATGAAAACAACTCACACACACAAAGGTCATTGTCAGGTTTGCGGAGCGTTACACGCTGTTGATAACTCACACAATGGTTTAGCAAAACATGGCTATGATGTTTCTTACGGTTTCTTTAATGGAACTTGTAGCGGTGCTGATAATCTTCCAATACAACTAGACAGAACTATTGCTGATAAAACAGTAGATCAGTTGAAATTACAAATCATTGATATGAATGATCAATTAGCAACTAATGGAGAATGGACTCCTGAAACTGTTTACGGTTATATGCTTGATGGTAAAAATGTTTCTTTATTAAGACGATCTAACTTTTTTAGTTTAACTGATGGCATTCATGCTATGAAATATGAAAAATATAATACTGATTATCATAGAATGATTGCTCAAGGTTATACCACAGTAGAATACACTTTTGATGAGTTTGCTTCTATTGTTTCTGAAGTTTCATATGAGAATGCAGAAAGACTTGTTGATTCTTGGAGACAAACAAGAGCTAGAAGATTCAACAATGTAATTAAAATGTCTGAAGCGCATATTTATTTCCTGCAAGACCTTGTAAAGAAATTTCATGGTCAACCTTTACTTGAGTCAAATCTTGTAAGCAAGGTTGTTAAAGAGTTATCTGACATTGCTTCTGCTGACATTGTTAATGAAGTAGCAACCATAGAAATTAAAACTTCTTGGGATGGCAGAGAGTACAAGAACCAAAGATTTTTTGTTTGGGAATCTGAAGCTGAGAAAGAAGTTAATGGAAAAACTCTTAAAGTTGTTTGTAAGAGAAATAAAACTTACAAAAAGTATTCAGCATACACTTACCTAGATGGTAAGAAAGTTGGAAAAAAAGTATTAGAGGAGATGATAGGATAATGAAAACACTATTTAACCTTAATGACCTTAAAGACCTCATCATAGATGGGGTCACTGAGGATGGCACTACACTTGAACAGGCATTGGATTTCTGTGAGTCAATTATATTTGATGAGACTTACACTATCAAAGAAATTTGCCTGGCTAATGTTGCATACAACACAATCATATCTGCAAGGCTTAGAAGATCGTGGAACAAAGATTATTTTGTAAAGCCTGAGTCTATATTCCATCAAGAGCTTGTTGTTGACCATGCAGTCCTAAAAAAAGCATTTGGTATACACATATCTAGCTTGAATAAACGAACAGAGAGTATCGGTTCAAGAATAGGATACGATTGGTCAGCTTAGACCATATCTCTTTCATCAGCATATACAATTACGCACCTGCAGTTTATTACATTCTTTGCGCCACCTTTTGAGTCTCCTGCAAAACCCATTTGCACACCCCCAACTATAAAATCTTCTGACATATCTACTGTCTGTCCGTTAGCCTGGACATGATTTGACCTGGTTCTTTCATCATTAGTTGCTACCCATTTCTTAAGCATCTTTGTGCCTAAATCTTTTTCTACAGTTAAATGATAAGCATGGTTAGCAAAAGAAGCTGCGCTGTGTGTCTCTGTTCTAGCTATTAGTGCAGAGCGACTTCTACTTATGGGTATAAACTTATCTGAAACCATCCGAGCTATTTGTGGCAAAGTTAAGTCATCTGCCCTGCCTTTCTCTATGAGTACACTAATCCTTGTTGCCATCCTTTCTGTGATACCTGCTAAAATTAACTGTCTACCTGCAAAATACTGACTCACTACAGCTTCAAAATCAACGCTTCTTCCAAAGACAAAGGCTTCGTCTGCCTTACGCATTAATTCATATTTTTCTTCATTAAGTTTATATATAGCTTGAAATGTTCTTTTATAATGAGAAAGCATTAACGGAAAAAAATCTTCATTTAGTGACTGTGTAGCTACATCAGGTTCATAGATTCCATACTGCCTATAAAGATGCAAATTTACATTTAAAAACTTTCTAAATAATGTGTTTATCTTTTTATAGAATCTTTTTTCTAAATTGTTTCTGAGGACCAGTTGCCGTCTAGCTTCTGCCCTTGTGTTTAACCTTCCTTGTCTAAAGGTGTTTATTCTTTTGCGATCTAATCGCATTACACTTTTCTGAGAGTGGAGAACCTGTGACCAACTATTACATCTGACGGCTCACCGCCTTGATAGACTCTTATAAGTGCTGCAGGATTATCTTCTGTAGCGTTTAGTGTGAAGTCAGTTTCAGGAACAGGTAACTTACCCTCTCTTACAATCTTTGTGATTTTACCTCTTGCTCTGCCACCACTTGAATCCCATGAAACCATGTCTCCAACTTTAAGTGCATCTGCTTCTGCTTTGCCTTCTCTTTCTTTTTCTATTTGGTTTCTAACTTTAGTTGACCAAGAAAAACCTGCATCACCACCCCATAACGCCCAAGCAATTCTTCCTGCGCTTGGATAACCCTTTTCACCCTGGCTAAAACCCTGTCCTTGTTTATCCACTTCATGCCTTGAGAAAAAGCTGTACATTCGCAATACCGTATCAACAGAAAGGTTTTCTTTGTTCATCAGTTGATTGGCTCTTGCTACGCCTACTGTAGTGCCACCTCTATTGTATTTTTTTCTCCACTGCAGACCTCTAGCAGCTTCTTCAGCCATAGAGTTAGTGGGTGTTGTATTAATATCTGAAAGAGCTTTTTCTTCTTGCAACAATAAAGCTATAGCCTTATCTGTTTCATCATCATCATAGTCCTCTAAATCTTCTTCATTGATTGGGTTCTCAGGCTTTTCTACCTCACCGTCAGATATAGGAAATAGATTAGCTGAGATGTAAAGATCGTCTGCACCTTCTATTGGCTCAAGTCCTATTTCTTGTCTTGCTTCGTTCCTTGTCATGATGCCTTCTCTTACTGCAGAGGTAACATTTTCATATGTTCTTTTTAGTCTTTCTGATAAAGCAGGAATGTTATCAATGTCAAACTCTAAAGTCAGGCGATCATCAAACATTGGCACTAACCATTCATTGAGGTCTGAAGCCATCTTTCTTAAATGTGGAATAATTGTTTCCTCATACAAAGCAAGTCTTGCTTCTGCGACATTAGCGTATGTCTGAGCATCAGGAACACCTACAAGCTGACTAGGAACACCAAAGCAAAGAGCAATGTCTGTTGCACTCATATGTTTTAGGTTAGCAAAATCCATGTCTTTAGGACTTAACCCCATTTCTTTCCAGTCAAAATCTCCTTCAAGAAGCATTGGTCTACCTGCGTTACCTGCACCGCTAAACCTATTGTTCATGTCAGTGAGAAGTTGCTGTCTCTGAGATTCAGTTAAGTTGACTGCAAATCCTGCATCATCTTGTGGTTTAAAGATTACAGCACCACTGGGTCTAGCACCGTTCTGCAAAAGATTTACATTGTGCTTACTTGCCATATTAAATTGGTCAACCTCAACAGCGGCGGCACTCATTGGACTTAACCCATAGTAATCATCTAAAGGATTCCATAGCTTAATGTGTTTTAGTTCGCTGAATCCGTTTTCTTGATCAATCATATAAGTCTGATTAACCCTGCCATTTACCAAATATTCGTATTTTTCAGGTATAGCTTTTCCACTGCCTTTTATATTGATGCGGTCAGGTCTTAACTGGTGCAGTTCTTTTGGCGAACCCATCTCTGAGCCAACCTTTAAAATGTAAGCATTACCACTCAGTAAGACATACCCAAATAGACTGTTAAAAAACTCACTGTAAGATTGCAGTGGGTTTGGTCTCATCAATAAATCTATCAATGGATGTTGCTCAACTATTTGATCGCCATTTTTTAAAACAAAGGGTACAGCACTTGCACCTTTGCTAATCTCATTAACGCATCTGTAAACAATAGCGTTTTTTAGATAACCCTCTTTTGCTAGGTCTGCATATTTATAGGTCTTTGCTTCTTCAGTGCCGACACCGAAGTAACCCATCATGTTTGAATTCTTTTGCTCTACAGGTTTATTGTTGAACAATCTTTGTAGAAATGTTTGTTGTGCCATTAGCTTATTCTCCAGTTTACTTCGCCTTTAGATTTACTGAGTTCAGTTAAACCCCAAACCAAAGCATCTAATCTATCAGGTGAACTATTTGTTTCTCCTGTATAACTGCACATCTGTGATTCCAGTTCCGCAAATACACCAACATGATGTACTTTTCTTTGTTCGTATAAAGCAGCAATAGGCTCTGCTCTTAATATCTTACCACGAGTGGCTCTAACAGACCTGTAGCTAATATTGGAATCTATATTGCGAATTAGCCGTTCTACTAAATCGCCACCATTATTGACTTCTGCTACGATAACATCAGCTTCCCACTTATAAAAAGCGTTAATGGCTATCTTACCCCACGCATCAGGCTTGTGTCTCCCTGACAAGTCCTCTAAGACATGATACTCATTATTGAAACACTTGCCAACTACAATGATGCCAGTCTCATCTGAGTTTTGATTGGCTGTTACAGCAGGGTCAATGGCAACAATAATCTTACTCATCTCTTTCTTTTCTTGGATTCTAGCTTCGTCTATTAGCGCAGGTTTCCATAAAGCACCTTCAAAGGCTTCTATGATCTCTGCGTATAGCTCTTGTCTACCTAGATTAGTACCTTCATACCTTTCTTTAAGCATCCTTAATGCAGACTCAGCAAGGTTATCTGCATTCTCAAATGTGCTACCAGTAGTTACATGGCAGTCCTCTCTTTGCACTAATTCTTTGATAATCTTGGTTGGCTTTGGAGTGGTTGTGATTACGCATTGAGGGTTCTCGCCCAATCTTAGACCAAACATTAATTGATCAAACGCTTCAGGGTATCTCCAAGATGCTAGCTCATCACACCATGCTCTGTGAAACTGCGGTCCTCTAAGTCTCTCAGGTTCTTGTGCTGCATAACCTGTGATCTTTGAACCATTCCACAATCTAATTTCAGATACACTTGATGAGTAACCTTTTTGATCACTAGACTTTAAAAAACATTCTTTAGGTATGACACTTAGTAGTCCTGAGACACCACCAAAACAAACTCTCCTAAGATCGCCATGAGTAGGAGCTACGACAGCTATACTAGAATTTGGATTACGCATAGCATAGATAGCTATATCTTCAGCACCTAGCCTTGTCTTGCCAAATCCCCTTCCTGCAAGAATCATCCATATGTGCCAATCTGTTTCAGGAGCTAGTTGTTTTTTACGAGCAGTTGCTAACCATCTAGTGTAATGAATCGCTGTCGCTGTTAAGGCGTTCTGTTTTAACTCCGTCCAAGAGTTCCATGATTTCTCTGAATCCTTCAGCTTCTTTAATTGTTGAGTTGACATTTATATTCTCTGTTATTTCTCCAAGTGCTATTTTTCCTAATTTTTGTGCAGTTAATAATGCGTTAGTTATTGCTAAGAATTGACTGGGTTGAAATGGTTTGCTTTTGGCTTCCATTGCTTCATTGTTAATCGTCAAGTAATACATAGCCTGTTTACGAAGCTCTTTTGCAGATTGAAATATATCATCATCCCATTTGACTGACTCCTTTGTAATTAGATTTTGTCTTTCTTCATTTAACTTTTCTTGTAGCTCTTGATTATATTGGTCTCTTAGAACCTTCCAACCTTCTGTTCTTGATGCTCTGTAAAGAGTAGCAGAAGCTAAATTATGTTTTTTGATCAAGTCCTCTATAGTATAAAGCTGTCTCTCACCAGTTTCTAACTCAACACCCTGCACAAATTCAGTTCTCACAAGAGTTTTTAATGTCTCGGTTAATTTTGTTTTCTCAGGTTTCTTGATCATAATTTATCAGATATTATCATAAATAATTCCAAATCGTAAACCTTTTGTTATTTTGAATAAACCAATACAAATGCTTCGCACTCAGGACAAGATAAGTTTGTAACTATTTTATATTCCTCTTTCTCTAAGTCTTGATCTCCACTCCAAATAAGCTCACTATCACAATGCCAACATTTCATTACTTAGTTTTAGGCATAGGGATTTCTTCTCTTACCGCTTCCCATGCCTTTAATTTAACCTCTAAGTATCTGAGTTTTGCATCTAACTCTCTTTCTTGCGCTTCTAAGGAACTTCTCTCAAAGTCTAGCGCTTTCATATATGCGACTTGTACCATTGGCTTGAGAAGTGCTGACATAGATTTGCCTGTAATCTTTTTGATTTGTTTGAGTTGCCTAAGAGTTTCTGTCTCTAGTCTTATGGAAGTTTGTGCTGTGGTTTTTTCTATGCTCATTATTCTCCTAATGTAATTTCGTATCAGTTTCTATATATACTAATTGTTCTTTCTCGTCATAGTGACCCCAACCTTCCTCTCTGCTATCAAAGTTACTTAAAAGCATCCACGCATCTTCAGGTGCTATTTGTATATCCATAGTTTTTGATTGATCGCTTACCTGCCATACAACAATGTCATTGATGAAATCGTTTTGCATAAATGTAAATCTATGTTGATCTTCTTTGTCTAATGTAATTGCGTTGCCATCATGCATTGCGTATATGCCGTCACCTATGCATTCCATTACGCAACTGCTTTGTCCTACTCCAATAAATTGTTCAAAACAATTATCATCATGCAGGTCTGTAGATACCCTTGAGATTATTCCATCTCTCGGATTTATCCATAATACTAAAACTTTCATCTCACCTATATTATTCATTTTATTCTCCTAATTTAAATTAAAACTTCCTGGAGATGTTTCCATCTCCAGGGTAAGCATTTTTTTCTATCCTGTGATCTCTCTTGGGATATACCATTGTCTCCACCCAGTCCAAACAAAGTACAAATCTTCTTTGTTCAATCTGCCAGTCCTGCGATTTCTGACATAGTAATGGTTATAAGAATTGCCCTTATTTAATTTGTTGTTAAGGGTTTCTTCTTTGATGTATCTTCTTTGTCTGTCAAAGCACCAGTCAGAATATTTTTCTATTAGTTCCCACTCTTTAGTAGAGTCATTATATCTACAAGATTCTAGGGTAACTATTCTGTTACCAACCTTGCCTTCAATTTCTACAACTGTATATGGAAATTCACTGGCAGTGAAACCACTTACCATTGTAACTCCCTGACCAATGTAGAAATCTTTTTCTAGGGGAGTTTGGATTTCACATTTTCTGTAACCCCAAAAACCGAACTCATTATTTTCAGTTCCTTCCTTCGGTGGTATGTTTTCTTTGTTAATGCTTCTCATGATTGACCCCCTTCTACTAAACCATAGTATGTAGGTCTGTCGCTATCAACATCATCGGTACAATATTTACCTATTACAGTTTCAAGCTCATCCTTAATGTTCTTGAGCATGAATGGTTTTTTGTCTAGGTCATTTATTGGCTCAAAAGCTGTTTTGCCTTTTTTTTGTATTTCCAAAATCTGATTATAGATTGTGCAAAGTGTTTTATATTCAGTAGCATCAAATGCTACCCCCTGTTTTGGATTTTTATTTTCCATTTTTATTTCCTGCTTTTTAAAGCAATTCAATTTAATTAGGTTGTATCATGAACCCATAATGTAATTTATGCAAGTAATAAATGCATATTTTTTTTATATCCCATGTCACACCGTTGTCACCTGATTTGACAGTGTATCCCAAAAATGTTAAGGTGGGTTTTTAAATTGAAAAACCGAAAGGAGATAATATGAAAAAGGTAAAGAAGAATGTTCATAAGTTTGATCTATACAGATTTAACAATATGAGTATCTTGAATGGGATTAAAGGTATCAACATTGGTATCGGTACAAGAGCAGTCAGGCTTGGTTACAAGTGGGTCTATGTTAAGGACTACTTTGCAAACAAGGACCTGTTTAATTCTAAGTCCTGGAGAAAGATCAGACGGAGCAAATGGGATGCCATCTGCAATAGCAACGACCACTACTTTAAGAAGGTGGCGTAATGCGAACAATTAAATCTAAATACTTTGGTCAATGGGAACTCCGTGCAAACGGAGTCACCCAAGGTGGTAGAACTTTTAAAAGTACAGTTGCTTTGTTAAGAAGTCATGGTGATACAAAACAACAAGCACTGGATGGCGCAAACGAAATGAAGAAAACTGAAGTTTGGTTTTCTTCTGATGACAAGTACAAGGTTTGCAAAGCTGATCTTCAGATTGGTCATCCTCTTTTACAATGGGATGATCTTGCAGGTACGACCTGGCTCAATATTAGAATTTGCTCTAATGGTTATTATGGTGATACAACTTTACGAGACTGGGGTGAGTTCCAACAAATCAAGAATGAGCTTTGTGGTCATGAGAGAGATGCCATAGAATTTTATCCAAAAGAATCCAGGCTTCACGATACTGATAATTGTTATCACTTGTTCGTCCTTCCTGAACATTTAACTTTTCCATTAGGTTACGGCTTGAGAGATGTCTCGGATAAAAGCTCACCTACTCAAAGATTGTTAGTTCCACATGGAACATAATTAAATACCAAAATGGGTTGCGTTGAATTTATAAATAAACTAGACTTAGGTCTTAAATTAATTAGGAGATAAAATGAAAAACTTAAAGACTACCAAAACCACAACCACAAAAGAAGTTGAGCCTTATTGGTTCATTGACTATGTGACTTACCACTTTGTTGATGATGACCTAAAAGATTACAGGATAGAAAAAGAATTGTATTCTGAAAACAGGTCCTTTTATTATTTAATGAAAGGTAATCAAATCTTAATTTCAGGTAACAGTAGTGTTCATTACCCATATTTAATTAGCACTTTAAAAGATGCTAAGAGAAGAATTCTTTTTGACATTGAGCCTTGGCATGATGGCACGAACAGTCAGAGATGGGTTGAACAATCAGAGGACCTGGTATACCCACTTTACCTAAATCACCTTCATCAGAACAGATTGAAGTAATGTCAATAGAGTTATTAAACAAAGCTCTGAAGCTACAAGGTCTTACACCTACAAAAAAACTGGTGTTGGTCATACTAGCAAACTACGCAGATGAGAGGGGTAGTTGTTACCCCTCTTATCAGCATATAGGTCTACTTGCAGGAATCAAAGACCCCAAACATATTGGGAAGATCATAAAAGAGTTTGCACAACAGGACCTACTTGAAATAACGGCTAGATTCAAAGAAGATGGTGGAAACATATCAAACAGATACACCTTACATTTAGGTCAGGGTCTACAGACCCCCAGTGGTGAGGTGACCCCTACCCCCAAGGGTCAGGAGACAACCACCCCCCCTGTCTCACCACCCCCCAATACTAAAGAAGATACAAAAGATAATACTAAAGAACTCTTTGAGGAGTTTTGGAAAATCTATCCACGCAAGACAAACAAGTATGCATCTTCTCAGAAATACAAGATTGCACTCAAGGATATATCTCATGAAGAAATGTTAAAAAAGATTAAGGTCTATTCAGAGTTTGTTCAAGATGAAAAAATGGATTTAAAATTTGTACCTCATTGCACAACATGGTTAAATCAAAAAAGGTATCTTGATGATTCAGATACAACAGTAACAAAAGTTAAAAAATCATTGAACTCTCTCGCAGGGTAAGGAAATAAAATGAAAGATATAAGTTCGGTCTTGTTAGAGAATAGAATTAATTTAAAACATTATGGTGAGGGTAATCAAAAGGTTAAATGTCCTCAGTGCCAACCACCCCACAATCCAAGAGACACTCCGCTTTCTGTAACTATTGATTCAGGTAAGGTGGTTTGGAATTGTCATCATTGTGAATTCAGAGGTGGTCAAGGTGACGGCTCTAATAACTTCACACCTAAGAGCTTTACTGCTCCAGTAGTTCCTGAGACAAAATCCAAAGATGATTCTATGTATGACTTCTTTAAGAAGCGTGGCATCTCTAAGACAACAGTTGACTCTATGAAAATATTTAACGAGAACTCCTGGATGGCTTTCCAATACTTTGATGAGAATGGAACACTGGTTAATATAAAATATAGGACCGTTGATAAGCAGTTTAGACAATCGCCTAACGCTAAACGCATTCTCTATAACTATGACAATGTATACAAGAGCGATACAGTCATTTTCTGTGAAGGTGAGATGGATTGCATTAGTTTATTTGAGAGTGGCATAACGAACAGCACAACGCTTCCTGATGGCGCACCAAAAGAAGCTAAGTTTGACCCTGCTGATGCTCGGTTTAAGGCATTGGAGAATTCACCCCTGGTAGCAAAGAATATTATTATTTTTACAGACAATGACGAAGCAGGTAAATCGCTTCATCAAGAGTTGCTTCACAGATACGGAAAAGATCGCTGTTGGTATGTGACCTGTCCTGAAGGATGCAAAGATGCTAATGAAGTTCTGATGAAGCACGGAGCGACTAAGCTCAAAGAGTTAATAGACAATGCAACCCCTTATCCAATTAACGGACTATACAAAGGGCATGATTATTTTGATCAGGTCATTGATCTTTACGAGGGCAACTACGAGAGAGCTTTAAATATTGGCATGGGAAAGCTAGACGATATTTATAAAATTCTACCATCAACTTTTCATGTAATTACTGGAATACCAAATCACGGAAAGAGTTTGATGCTTGATCAGATATTGCTCAACCTTGCTTCAAGACACGGATGGAAGTTTGCAATATTTTCTCCTGAACATTCAACAAGTATGCACATCAGAAGAATGGTTCAGATGTATTGTCAAAAAGCGTTTGATGAAGGCTTTGGTAATCGCATGAGCAGGGCAGAGCTAGTAGAAGCCATGAGCTTTATTGATAAGCACTTCTTTTTTATTGAATCAAAGGATGCTGTTCCTGATATTGATATGATCATTGAGGTCTCTAAGTCCTCAGTGATGAAGCACGGTGTCAGAGGTATAATCATTGACCCTTTTAACGAGGTCTCAGCCAAGAGAGCAGGAAATCAAAGAGAGGATGAACACATCAGAGACTTTATATCTAAGTGTAAGCAGTTTGCTAGAAACTACTCATGCACTATGTGGGTTGTTGCTCATCCAACTAAAATGCAAAAGGAACAAGACGGTTCTTACGCACCGCCATCAGCATATGACATCAGTGGTGCTGCTCATTGGCATAACCAATCAGATGTCGTAATAACTGTTCACAGAGACTTTGACGATAACTCAACAAGCGTCATTACAAGAAAGATTAGGGAGCAAGACCTGTACGGAAAGATTGGACAGGTTAAGTTTTTTTATGACTTAGACAAGAAGGTCTTTGTTGAAAGAGATTATGGAGATGACTTCTTTGCCTAGAGGTAAAAATCATTAGGAGAAACAACACCATGAGTAAAATTAAAAATAACATTCATTTCTTTTTTTCTTGGTATTCTCTGACCAATAATATATTTAGCAAGTCCACCCTGGCTAAATTTATGCCCAGTCTTTTCTTGGACCTCACTTATAAATCTATTTTGAGTCATGTTGTTTTCAATCAAATATTCTTTAAGTTTCATGGTTTTCCTTTTT
>TARA_R110002074_G_scaffold48695_2_pt1 | contig 11837 bp, 10 predicted proteins | sample TARA_R110002074 | Tara Oceans TARA_R110002074 (sample SAMEA4397215) | marine metagenome | biome: Polar Biome; feature: [MIX] marine epipelagic wind mixed layer (ENVO:01000061); material: water (ENVO:00002006), including particulate matter (ENVO:01000060) such as... | depth 10-100 m
ATTTCCGGTTGGCCACTGGCTCTCGGATCTGCCTGGTGTGACCCGCCAGGGCAATGCCATACCTCGCTGGAAAACCCTGATTCTGTTGCTGGCCTGGGCGCTTCTGGTGCTGGCACTGGCTCGCCCACAGCATGTGGGCGAGCAGGTTCAGATGCCCGTAACCGGGCGCGACCTCATGCTCGTTGTGGACATATCCCCAAGTATGGAAGAACAGGACATGATCATTCAGGGCCGCAGCATTAATCGCCTGCAGGCTGTGAAAAAAGTACTGAATGAATTTATTGCCCGCCGCAAGGGCGACAGACTCGGCCTGATTTTGTTCGGCACAGAGCCCTATGTTCAGGCGCCTCTTACGTTCGATCTTGCAACCCTTGAAACGCTTTTGCAGGAATCAGGGATTGGCATGGCAGGCCGTGCAACCGCCATTGGCGATGCCGTTGGCCTGGCCACCAAGCGGTTGAGGAACAGGCCCCAACAACAGAGGGTTGTGGTGTTGCTTACCGATGGTGCCAATACCGCCGGCGAAATTACGCCCGACAAAGCCACAGAGATAGCAGCCGCTGCCGGCATTCGCCTTTACACCATCGGTATTGGCGCCGAATCCATGATCCAGCAAGGGTTCCTCGGCTCGCGCCGGGTAAATCCCTCCAGAGATCTGGATGAAAACCTGCTGATTCGAATGGCCCAGCAAACCGGTGGCGAGTATTTTCGTGCCCGCAGCCTGCCGGAGCTGGAGCTGATCTACGAAACCATCAACCAGCTCGAACCCATTGAACTGGATGGCAAGTTCTACCGCCCGGTTACCGACCTCTTTTTCTGGCCAGCCGGCTTGGCGGTGGCGCTTTGGTCAGGTCTTTTCCTGTTCCGGCGCAGTGCAGGCAAGCTGACCCTGGCTCGACCAAGCACCAACGGGGGCGCGAACCATGGCTGACTTTCACTTCCTGCGCCCGCTCTGGCTTCTGTTATTGCTGGTTGCGCCCGTGCTTTACCTGGTATTGAAAGGAAAGGGTTCCGGAGACAGTGGCTGGTCTGGCCTGATCCCTGAGCAATTTTTGTCCCCGGTGATCCGGCGATATGGCGGCGCTGCAGAAAAACGCGGATCCAGTCTTGTGCCCGCAATCAGTGCTGTTGTCATCCTGACTATCGCCCTGGCGGGACCTGCTTGGCGTGAGGCGCCCACTCCACTGAAAAAACCGGGGGATAGCCTGGTGATCGTGCTCGATCTGTCCTTGTCCATGCTGGCAACGGATCTGGAGCCCGACCGCCTGACCCGTGCAAAACGCAAGATCCGCGATATTCTGGCTGTTCGTGAGGGCAGTCTGACAGCGCTGGTGGTGTATTCAGGGGACGCGCATGTGGTGACACCCCTGACAGACGACAGCAACACGCTAACGGGTATGCTCAACGTACTCGACCCGATCATCATGCCGGTTCAGGGCAATCGTGCCGACCTGGCCGTTGCCAGGGCCCAGGCTCTTCTGGAGCAGGGCGCTCCGGGCCAAGGCCGCATTCTGTTGATTACCGATGGCGTATCCGAGCGCTATCTGACGCCCATCAGCAACGAACTCGCCGACACCGGATTCACTCTGAGTACGCTGGCGGCTGGCACCCGGGACGGCGGCCCTATTCCCCTTGCACGGCGTGGCTTTATCCGCGACAACGGCAACATTGTCATAACACGTACCGACCCGGACATGCTCGCGGAGCTTGCCCGTAATAGCGGCGGCGCAAGCCATGAACTGACGCTGGATGACAGCGACATAGCGGCCCTGAACCTCAGCCCTGAAGAATCAGACGAATGGCAGGACACAAACACCGAGCTCACCATCGACCGCTGGAAAGACGATGGCTATTGGTTGTTGTGGCTGGCCCTGCCGCTGCTGTTACTGGGCTGGCGCCGAGGCGCCTTCACCGCGATGGCGTTGATTCTGATGCCCGTGATACCGCAGCCTGCTGCGGCCATGGATTGGGGCAGCCTCTGGCAACGGGAAGATCAAAGAGCGGCAGAGCTGATCCATGAAGATCCCGGCGCGGCAGCAACGATACTGGAATCACCGGAATGGCGGGGCTCTGCGCTTTATCGTGCCGAGCACTATGATGAAGCCGCCAAAGTCTTCGAAGGGGCAGACACGGTTCTTGCAGATTACAATCGCGGCAACGCTCTGGCCCGGGCCGGCAAGCTGGAAGAAGCTCTTGAAGCCTACGACAGTGCACTGGACCGCAATCCTGATATGGAAGATGCCCGCGTAAACCGGCAACTGGTAGAAGACCTGCTCAAACAGCAGGAAGAGAACTCCGAGCAGGATCAGGGCAACGGCGATCAGGACGCCTCAGATTCATCCGGGGAGAACAGCCAGCAGGAAAGCCCTTCCGACTCGTCCGGCGAGAACCGGGATTCCGACGGCGCCCAGGATTCTCAGAGTTCCGACGCAGAGTCAGAGCAGTCCCAGGGCAGTCCTGAAGAACAGGGGCAGAGCAGTGAACAAGAGGCGTCTGGTGAAGAACAGTCCGAAGACAGCTCTCAAACCAACTCTGAAAACAACGGTCCAACTGACCAGGCCACGCAGGCAGAGTCCGGCGCTGAAGAAATTCAAGCGCCTGCGCCGGTAACCGAAACGCCGCTGACGCAGAGCCAGGAGCAATCGCTGCGCCGGGTGCCCGATAACCCCGGCGGGCTTTTACAGCGAAAATTCCTGCAACAGTATCAGGAACGCCAGACACCATCCGATAAGGGCGATACACCATGGTAAAACGGTTGATTATTCCGACAATCTGGCTGGCAATTTCTTTAATTTTGATGGCTATCTGGCTGCCAGCCCATGCTGGCGAGCTGACTGTGGAACCGGACAGAACCCGGCTGTACGAAGGCGAAGTCCTGACGCTCACCGTCAAGGGCAGCACAAAGATAGATATCAATCTGAGCAATCTTTTCGATTTTGATATCTCGAGCCTGCCCTCGCCGGATATTGAAAAGGTGACTCCGGACTTTGAAATACTGGCCCGTAATCAGCAGTACAGCATTCGCACCGTAAACGGCGACATGGTGGGAGAAATAACCTGGACATACCAGCTTGCGCCCAAGTCCACCGGAGAGATCACCATCCCCGCCCTTACCTTCAAGGATTCCGTATCCAGACCGGTAACCATAGAGGTGGTAGACGGCAACCCTCCGGACCAGGCGCACACCAGCCGTGACAGCTTCATTGAACTGTCCGCAGACAAGGCAGAAGTCTACGTTCAGGAGCAACTGATACTGACAGTGAGATTGTTTTTCCGGGGCAATCTTATCCGTGGCGAGCTATCCGATCCGCAACACCCCAACGCAATCATCGAAACCCTGGGAAAACAGCGCGAGTTTTCCCGCGACCGCGATGGCGTGCGCTACCGTGTGGTAGAGCGGAGTTATGCGTTGTTCCCACAAAAGACCGGCTCATTTAACCTGCCAGCCATTCGTTTCGAGGGCCAGGCCAGAGATGCCGATGGCTCACTCAGGTTCCTGCGGGACAGTGCCACACTGTTTGAGGTGCCAGTGAAGGAGGTTCCACAAGAATTCAGCGGCTCAGCCTGGCTCCCGGCTACCAACCTTACCTTGGCAGAAGCTGGCATGCCGCCGACACTGAACCTCAAGACCGGTGACAACCTCACACGCACACTCAGTCTGCAGGCAACCGGGCTACCTTCAGAGGCCCTGCCACCTCTACCAGACTCTGTACCGGAGGGGCTCCGCAGTTACCCGGAGGAACCGCAACGGAACACCAGCATCGGCCCCGACGGCATTTTGTCAACGCTTACACAAACCCGAGCGCTGGTTCCTGTTGAGGCCGGGAAGCTCGTGCTCCCGGCTATCCGCATTCCCTGGTGGGATACGCAATCCGACAGCGAAAAGGTCGCTGTGATCCCTGCACAAACCCTGAATGTAACCTTTGCTGATGGTGCAACCATACCCTCTCCAGCTCCCACCGATAACCAGGCCACAGCGGCAGAAACCGGCAGCGAACAGAGCGCTTCCAACATGGGTGCTGCGACTGACGGCGGCAGATACTGGCAATGGGTAAGCATAGCGCTGGCCGGAATCTGGGTTCTGACCATGTTGGCCTGGTGGCGCACTCGCAGAGTCACATCCCGGACACCTGCCAATACCGACTCTGAAGGCGCCGGAAATGAGGGAGCGTTATTTGAGCAGCTGCTTGATGCCGCAAAGGAAGGCAGTACCTCAACACCCGGGCTATTTGTGAGCTGGGCAAATTTACGCTGGCCCGGCCACAATTTCCGCTCTTCAAAGGACATTTTCAGCGTGGTACCGGCAGCCGATCTTGAGCAGGAGCTCGACCGGTTACAGGCACACCTTTTCAGCCGGGATCATTCAGGTGGCGAGAGAAGCAACAAAACGTGGGGTGGCAGTGCTTTGGCCGACGCGCTCAAACAAGCCCGAAAGAAGGAGGACGACCCGTCTTCAGAGACTGGCTTGCCGCCACTCTACCCCAACAACCTTTCGGTGTAAGGGCAGGCCTGACGGCAATTCAAAACTCCCGAGAAAATCTATGAGCCGGTATTCACCGGCTCAGTTAATCAGCTGTTGATCAATAACCAACGCGACCGGCGAACCCGGAACCTCGGAAACTGCAACAGGAGAGTCTGTGTTGCCCTGCCAGTCACCTGGCTGAGCGTTGATGTTGCCTGAGCGAGTCAGGCGGGCGGTCACAACCACTTTTTCTACGCCGGATATAACCGCTTGCGGCGCCATCGCGTGACGGTCATCCAGTCGGATCTCAACGGGCAATGCGCCAGCGGTCAATCTGACAACGGCTAAGGGCGGCCCACCCTGAGTATTGGCAGCGCGGGCAAAAAGGAACAGCGTTGTATCGTCAGGAATATCCTTCTGAAATGCCTCATCCAGCGTCACCCTAACGGTAACGCCCGCGCTCTCTTGGGTAATGCGATCATCTGGAGCCGGGAATGCGGATTTTTCGACCGGCGGCTGCTCACCGAGGCGTGTGTATGCCTCTTTTATGCCGCCCTGAATTGAAGCCAACTGCGGATGATCCGGCGCGACTGTCTGAATGCGCTCCCAGTAATTGATCGCCTCACGATAGTTGCCCTGACTGAATGAATGGATCCCCAACAGGCCAAGCGAGTTAACTTCATCCGGGTTCAATGCCCTCGCCTCCTCAATCGCAGACGTTACCGCTTCAGTCATGGCACCCTGGCTGCGGAAAAACTGTGCCTGAGCCGCCAGACCCAAGGCTACGGCCCTGGACCCATCATCGGAACGGACGCTGTCAGCCAGTTGCCGGAATGCCCGAGCGGCATCTTCATGCCGCTCCAGGCGCATATACGTCTGGCCCAGCATGGCCCAGCCGTCCGGGTTGTCGGGGCTGGCTTCAAGCCGCGCGCGCAGTTGCTGCGCCAGTTCACCCATTTGAGCGGCCCGGGCATCATCCGAGCTACCGAGCTCCTGCATGGCAACGAACGCTTCAACCCTGTCCATCGCCCCCCACTCTTCGTAGAGCAGAACCGTGGCGGCAGGAATCAGGAGTATTGAGAGCAAAGCGACTGCCATGGCGGCCTTGTAGCCCGGTACCGTTTTGGCGACAACCTCGTTCTCCGGAACATCGTCCAGCATGGCGCCGGCGAGTTCTTCCCGGAGTTGCCGGTAGTTTCCGGCATCAAGAATGCCCGCCTCGTGCTCTTTTTCCAGTTCGGCCATGCGGCCACGATAGGCCATCAGGTTCTGGTTCCTGAGGTCTGTCTGCTGCCGGGTGCCCCGACGATTGAACAGCACTGGGTAGAGTACAAATGCCAAGGCAAGAATGATCAGTACCGTTGCGGCAATCCAGAAAGTTTCAGTCATGGAGATATCGTCACAGGTTCAAAAATGAATAAAACGGTGCATATTGCTCTGCGATGTCAGGCGTTGCCGCCCTGGTTCCGCTCCCCGAGCATTTTATCGATCCGGGCTTGTTCCTCGTTGCTCAGTGCAGGCGCTGCCGTACCGGCCCTCCGGGAGCGCACAACCACTCCGGCGACGACCAGAAGACCACCCAGAACGGCAATCACGGGAGTTGCCCAGAGCACGAGCGTACGGCTGTCCAGATCCGGCTTGTATTTGACGAACTCACCAAAGCGATCCACCAGAGATTCGACAATTTCTTCGTTGCTGGCGCCATCCAGCATCATCTGATAGACAACGTTTCTCATATCTTTGGAAATAGGCGAGTTTGAGTCCGCAATGTTCTGGTTCTGACACTTGGGGCACCGTAGCTCAGCAATCAGATTCTGATAACGCTGCTCTTCACCACGGCTTTCAAAACCATAGACGGCAGAGACGTCCGCAACGGAAAAACCGGATGCCGTAATCGCCAAAAGGAAACACGCCATACGGAGCATCAGCCGTTCTCCCGCGCTTCGTTAATCACCGGCAACAGAATCTGTTCCCATACCTCGCCGTTGAGCACACCCACATGGCGGTACCGCACGACACCGGATGCATCAATAACAAAGGTTTCCGGTGCGCCATACACACCCAGATCAAAACCCAACGTTCCTTTGGGATCATAGATAACCGTGCGGTAGGGGTCACCCAGCCTGTCCAGCCAGACCAAAGCATCGTCACGGTTGTCCTTGTAGTTCAGCCCGATAATCGCAACCTTCTTTTCCCGGGCAATCCTCATGAGGTCGTCATGCTCGTCCCGGCAAGCAGGGCACCAGGTGCCCCAGACGTTCAGAAGGGTAACTTCGCCCCGGAACAGGCCCTCATCCAGAGAACTATCAGGACTTTTCAGGCTCTTGAGACTGAATACAGGAACCTGCTTTCCGATCAGAGCTGAATCAAGCTTGGTGGGATCTTTGCCGATACCGGCAAACAGAAAAACACCCACTATGACGGCCACCAATAAGGGTAGAAACAACAGAAACCGCTTCATGAAACCGCTCCCGCCGTGCCCTGGGCATCTGTCTGTGCTGGCGACAATTTTGCTGAGGATGCTGAGCGCTCGGTAGTCCGCTCACGAATCCGGTAGCGGCGGTCTGACACAGCCAGAAAGCCACCGGCAGCCATAAACAGCGCCCCCAGCCACAGCCATCGGATCAGCGGCTTATACTGGAGCCTTATGGCCCAGGCGTCATCTGAAATGCGCTCACCTACCGCAACGAAGATATCCCGAAACAGGCCTGCATCGATATCCGCTTCGGTCATAACGCTCATGCCAACGGCATACTGGCGCTTCTCAGGATGCAATTCGGCGATCTTTTTGCCGTCGAGCATGACCTCGAACGTGCCGTACTGGGCTGTGAAATTCTGGCCGCGCCGCTCACCGATGTCCACAAAGAGGAACTGATAGTCACCAACCTCGGCGACATCGCCAGGCACCATACGGACATCACGCTCGATACCGTAGTTCGACACAACGGTAGCGCCGGCCATGGTGATGGCGAGGCCGAGATGCCCAAGTACCATTCCGTAGTAACTGCGAGACTGGCGTTTGAGCCCGTGGACTCGCCCCTTTTTGGAAGAAGATTTGTCCCACAGGTCCCAGAAGGTCGCCGAGGTTACCCAGACGGCTGTAAATATGCCAAGAAAGGCCCAAGGCGTGAACCCACCATAACCGACCATAGCCGCTGTGGTGAGCAGCATACTGACCGCCAGCGGCCACAACAGCTTGCGCGCAAGCCAGCCGGCATCTGTTTTCTTCCAGCGGGAAAAGGTGCCGACGCCAAGCAGAAGGCCGGCCGCCACCGCAAGTGGACTGAAAGTGAGATTGAAGAACGGCTCGCCGATTGAGATTTTTCCCAAATCAAAGAAATCAAGAACCAGCGGGTACAGGGTACCTACCGCTACCAGCAGCGTCGCGGATACCAGCAGCACGTTGTTCAGCAACAGGAATATTTCCCGCGAAAGAGAGCCATAGCGTGAACGTACATGAACAACAGGTGCTCTGAATGCATAGAGAATGAGGCTCGCAAGAACCGTGATCGCCAGCAAAATCAGAAGGAAGGTGCCTCGCTCAGGGTCCGATGCAAAAGCATGGACTGAAGTGAGCACGCCTGAACGAACGAGGAAGGTGCCCAGAAGGCTCAGCGCAAAAGTGACAATGGCCAGCAGCACCGTCCAGCTTTTGAACACACCGCGTTTTTCCGTCACTGCCAGTGAGTGCATCAGGGCCGTACCGGATAGCCAGGGCAACAGGGAGGCGTTCTCAACCGGATCCCAGAACCACCAGCCGCCCCAGCCAAGTTCGTAGTAGGCCCACCAGCTTCCAAGGGCGATACCGACGGAAAGAAATGCCCAGGCAACGGTGGTCCAGGGCCGTGACCACCTGGCCCAAGCGGCATCCAGCCGGCCGTTAATCAATGCCGCAATGGCAAACGCAAAGGCCACCGCAAAGCCAACGTAGCCCATGTAAAGCATAGGCGGATGAACAATCAGCCCGAAGTCCTGCAGAAGCGGGTTCAGGTCTGCACCATCAGACGGCACATTGGGCAGCAAACGGTCGAAAGGGTTCGACGTAACAATAATAAAGAGCATGAACCCGACACTCACCATGCCCAGAACCGACAACACTTGTGAAATCATCACAGAAGGCAAACGGCGGCTGAAAATGGCAACTGCCATCGTCCACCCGGTCAGCATCAGTATCCAAAGCAGTAATGAACCCTCATGACCACCCCACACGGCGCTGAACTTGTAGTACCAGGGCAGCATGCTGTTGCTGTTGTTGGCCACGTAAGCTACGGAGAAATCATCCGTTAAAAACGCGTGGGTCAGCACTGCAAATGACAGCCCGACAAACACAAACATGCCCGTGGTCAGAGGGCGCGCAAATGCCTGGAGATTGTCCCGGCCGGTGAGTGAGCCAACCAGGGGTACAACCGAAAGAAGCACTGCCAGCAACAGAGCGAGTATCAGTGCAAGCTGTCCGAGTTCGGGATACATCAAAGCTCTCCAGGAATCAGGCTGTTGATTGAGGTGTGTTTAGTAGGTTGCCGGTTTGGCAGTGTCAGACATCGGCATACCCTCGGCTTTTGAAGCCTTTTCCAGTGCGCTGGCAACTTCCGGCGGCATGTAGTTTTCATCATGCTTGGCCAGAACCTGGTCCGCTACAAAGCGGCCTTTATTGTTGAGCCTGCCCATGGCAACGATACCCTGCCCTTCCGCAAACAGGTCCGGCAGGATGCCGACGTACTCAACCGGCACCGAGGCATTAAAGTCGGTTACCAGGAACTCCACTTTCAGGCTTTCCGGGTCTCGTACAACCGAGCCTTCTTCAACCATACCGCCTGCGCGGATTCGCACATCAACCGGCGCTTCCCCGGCAGAAATCTGGCTTGGGTCGTAAAACAGATTGATGTTCTGGCGCAGCGCATAAGTAGTCAGTGCCACCGCGACGGAGAGCCCTACCAGCAGAAACAGAACAATGGTCAGCCGCTTTTTACGGATCGGATGCATTTACATACCTGTCAGTCAGTCTTGGGAAACGTTTACGCGCGCGAAGGACGCAGAGGTCGCTGGAGCCGCCGCCACTGTACTCTTTTCAGCCTGAAACTCATAACCGCGACGGCAGGACTCAATGATCGCATTCCTGCTTCGTACCGACCCGATCATCATCAGTGCCATCAACACGAAAAACACTGCGTAGCAGGCCCAGACATAGGGGCCGTGGCCTTCCATCGCGATAAAGGCAGAAAAGGAATCAAATGCCATTGGTCAGACCCTTCCTTTCATTACGAATTCTTTTACCCACCGGGTGCGTTGCTCCCGGGACAAAATCTCTGTCTGCATGCGAACACAGGCCAGCCAGCCAAAAATCAGGTACAGGCCCAGTACTGATAACAGTAGCGGCACCCACATTTCCGCCGGCATGGACGGTTTTTCTGTGAGTTTGAACGTCGCGGGCTGGTGCAGTGTATTCCACCACTCCACGGAGTATTTGATAATGGGGATATTCACTACCCCTACCAACACCAGCACCGCAACCGCACGGGCGGCTGACTTCTCGTCATTGATAGCGCGATCCAGCGCGATAACACCGCCATACAGAAACAGCAGTATCAGCATGGACGTTAGCCGCGCATCCCATATCCACCAGGTGCCCCAGGTTGGCTTACCCCAGACCGCGCCGGTAAAAAGTGCCAAAAACGTCAGAACCAGCCCCACCGGCGCAACCGCCTTGACGAACACATCGGCGAGTTTCATGCGCCAGACCAGCGTCACAAGGGCTGCGGACGCCATCATGATGTAAACCGACTGCGCCATAAACGCTGTAGGGACGTGAATAAAAATGATCCTGTAGCTATTACCCTGAAGGTAATCCTTGGGGGCAAACGCCAGGCCCCAGATAACCCCGCTCATAAGCAGCAGGATGCCGCCAGCCAACAGCCAGGGCATGAACCGGGTGGATATCCCGAAAAACCATTTTGGGGAACCCAGTTTGTGAAAAAATTGCCACATCAGATGGTCACCGTCCTAACGTTTACCTTGTTTTACGCGTTCGATAAGCTGATCTTCAGCGCCGCGGCCGCTGCAAACGGCGCCAATGTCAGCGCCAGCATCAGAAACGCACCCATCAGAGCCAGATAAGCCCCCACAGACGCACCCTCCGCTGCCGCTGCAACGGTACCTGTACCGAAAATAAGCACAGGAATGTACAGTGGAATGATCAGCAGGGACAAGAGCACGCCAGCCGATCGCAGTCCAAGCGTTAACGCAGCGCCAATAGCGCCAATCAAACTTAGTACCGGTGTACCAATCAACAGCGTTAGACATAAAATAGCGATGGAGTTCCCGTCGAGATGCACCATTACACCAAGAACGGGTGTCAAAATGACCAAGGGCAGCCCTGTCAGCATCCAGTGCGCTATGGTTTTTGCCAGAATCAGCAGAAACAGGGGCTGGGGCTGGAGCACAAGCTGTTCCAGGGTGCCATCGTCAAAATCATGGCGAAACAGGTGATCCAACGACAGCAATACAGACAGTAGCGCTGCTACCCAGAGAATGCCGGCTCCCGCTTCACTCAAAAATGAAACTTCCGGGCTGACTCCGAGCGGAAACAGGGTAACAACCATCACAAAAAACAGCAGCGGGTTTAGCAGATCCTGGCGTTGCCGAAATGCCACTCTCATATCCCGCGCAAACACGCCTTTCATGGCTGCCAATACACCAACACTGCTACTTGCAAGCCGCACTGCCGGGCGAACCTCAGCGTTCATGGAGCCCCCCCGCGCCAAGAGTCAGTCGATGCATGCCCGGCAATGCCAGGTCATGGTGAGTGGTAACCAGCACTGCGCCACCCTCGGCAGCGCGCAGCTGCAAAAGTGCCTCGAGGGCTTTTACGCCATCTGCGTCGATGGCAGTGAACACTTCATCGAGTAGCCACAGTGGTTCATCAGCAACCAGCAAGCGCGCCAATGCAACCCTGCGCTGCTGGCCGGCAGACAAGTTGCGACAGGGTACATTTTCATAGCCTGTCAGGCCGGTGCCCTGCAGCGCCTGACTCAATGCCGCATCAGCTACTGGCCTGCGACCGGCCATCAAGGCCCGGAGGTTTTCCGTGGGGGTAAGCAGGGGTTTGATGCCCGGGCGATGCCCGAGATAGAGCATGTTCCGGAGAAACGCCTCTCGCTGGCTGGCTACCGGGGTTCCGCACCACTTCAGTTCGCCTGTCCACGCATCGTTCAGGCCGGCCAGTATTCTCAGCAGCGTCGTCTTGCCGGAGCCGTTTGGCCCCTCGACACGGGTTACTGTACCGGGCAGTATGGAGAAGGATAACTCACGGAAAAGCATCCGCTTGTCCCGTTCACACTGCAGATTGACAGCCTGTAGTAACGGCTCGGACATCAGG
>TARA_R110002074_G_scaffold10461_2_pt1 | contig 11832 bp, 9 predicted proteins | sample TARA_R110002074 | Tara Oceans TARA_R110002074 (sample SAMEA4397215) | marine metagenome | biome: Polar Biome; feature: [MIX] marine epipelagic wind mixed layer (ENVO:01000061); material: water (ENVO:00002006), including particulate matter (ENVO:01000060) such as... | depth 10-100 m
ATCCCGAGCTTGTTCAAACGGTCTTTAAAGGCTTCGATGTCATCAGTTCGAAAAGCGATGTGTCCGTGGTCGAGGGGGTTGACTGCGTGGCCCGTGCGATGCCCGACACCGTAGTCCGTCGTCGCGAGGTGAAATTCGGTCTGGCCATCGGTTACGAAAGCAACGCCCCCGTCGTAGCCTTGCGAGGTGTCTTGCTTGTGGTCGTCGTCCTGAACGTTTCCGAAGCTGAATACATCTTTGTAGAAGCTTTCAAGCTCAGGGACGTTCTTAGAACAGATGTTGATGTGGTGCAGTTCGATTTTCATGATCTTCCTCTGATTTAATAGGCTGACACCAACAATCGGATGCAAAAACTGGGCGGCGTAGCCGGGCTGAAGTGCTCCACGGCTGAAGTTACCACGTCCTTCCAAACGAGTGCATGGCTGGCAAACAGCTCGACTCGCAAAAAAGTCATCCATGAAGGCAATAATTGTCAAGCAAAATAAGAAAATCTGGGTAAAATTATTGTACTTGACCTCAGTGGACGCAATGAAAAATCTAATAAAACAACATGTTAGATGAAAATTGAATCATTACCTCAAATGCAAAACTTTATACTTGAAAAACAAAATTCATATTTGATATGAAAGTTGGGGGAGGATTCTAACATGGACACTACGAGCCAAGACGCCTGGGACAAGCGCGTCGATGTATGTAGCGTCGGACAGGTCCGTCGGATTGCCGCAATGCTCGATCTTCAAAGTTTCCAACTCGATGTTGGTGACCCGCTTCCTTTTGGGTGGCATTTTTTCTTGCTAGGTGGAGCAACAAGGCGCTCCGAGCTTCGCTTGGATGGCTTTCCTGGGTTTGGTGTTCCATTGCCGAACCTTGGCCTGCCGCGTCTATTGCTCGGTGGGCGTCGCGTAGAGTGTCAGGGTGCTTTGCGGATCGGATCAACAGTTCTGCGGATGAGCCGGATTGCAAAGGTAAAGGAAAAGGCCACACCCGCGGGCCGGCTAGCGATCATTGATATCGAGAACCGGCTTGAAGAGGTTGATGGTCCGGCGCTAATTCAGGAAACGCAGACCTATTTATTACTCGAAGCGACGACGGGCGAAACATCAAAGCCGTCTGAAAAATCAGCCATCGAAGCAGAGTTTACTAAGGTCGTTACACCGGACGACACCCTACTGTTTCAGTATTCTGCCCTTGGCTTTAACACGCACAAAATTCATTTAGATCGTGCCTATGCCCGCGATGTTGAGGGTCTGCCCGATCTTGTTGTGAACGGCGGTCTTGCGACGTTGCTGGTCACTGAAGCAGTACGGGTCGATCTGGGTGCCAAGACAAGCGCCATAACCACACGGCATGTTGCACCTCTCTATTCCGATCGAGAAATGACGATTGCCTTGGATCGTTCAGATCAGGGCTGGAGCGCTCGTGTCTATGACGACACACACGTGCTGGCCGCGACGATGGAGCTTACCTGCGAATGAGTTTTGCACCCTTGAGTGATCTGAAAATTCTTGACCTTACCAGCGTTGTTGTAGGGCCCGTTGCGACATGGCGACTGGGGCAATATGGTGCCGAAGTTATAAAGGTCGAAGGCCCTGGCCGAGATCTGATGCGAGGCCTTGGGGGGCAGTCTCCGACTGGACAGCATTCCGGTACATACCTCCATCTGAACCGAGGCAAAAAGAACATTTGCCTCGACCTCAAGAAGCCCGAGGCACGGCCTGTCATTGATCGGCTGATCGCTTGGGCTGACGTGATTGTTGCGAACATGCGTCCCCAAGCCCTTGAGCGGCTGGGGCTCGATGCCAAATCGATCCAAGGGGAGTATCCTGAAAAGATATACTGCCTTCTGACTGGTTACGGGACCGACGGACCATATGGTGGATTTCCGACCTATGACAGCGTTGTTCAGGGGGCGACTGGTATGGCTGGCCTGATGCAGGCGCGCGATGGAAGCCCGGCCTATGTTCCGATGCTGGTCTGCGATCATGTCGTGGGCGAGATTGCTTCCGGTGCGATCATGGCTGCGGTTCTGGAGCAGAAAAATACGGGAGTGGGCAAAACTTGGGGGTCAGGCTGCGGCCCTGTGATATGTGCTGGTCAACCTTCCATCGAGAACAGCGGCCCGCACGATGGCAACGTGATGGGCGCCTTTGGGTGACCATCTCATGCGTCGGCGTTTTCCCATGCGTGTGTTGCCGATGTCATCCACGCAACTTTCTGCGCGGGACGAGGAGATCGGCAGACCATTGCGATATCGCCGCCCATAGTCGGTGAGGCTATCCATATTGTTTGCCAGATAGGTGTAGAGTTCCCGGCAGCGCGCTTGTACACGCGTAGCCGCGTCGCGCACTTCGGGGTCATCTTTGCAAAGCCGCTCGCAATCGGTCATCAGCCACTGAAGGCTCGTAGTGCCCACTCGAACCTTACCATGCCAAAGATACCATCGTAATCGCTCTGCGGGGCGTTCGAACAACACAGGTATGCCAGAGAAACTCTTGGTCTGCAGTAGCCCCCTTACGGCGTTCTCGACATGTTTGACCCGCATCGAGATGTGCCACCAATCGAGGATATGGCGAACTGGCCCGCCGACGGCGTAGCGCACGAGATTGGGCAATGCCGGTTCTCCATCCGAAATCACGGTAACTGGGCTCTCACCGTCCCAGCCAGTGTCTTGAAGGTCTTGCCGTACTTGCCTGGATGGAGATTGAGCCGCTTGCTGTACAAGCCCGAAACGACGGGACATTTGCGCGCTCTCGATCTTACCCACCACAACATCAAGGTGCCGCTTCTGGTATTCCGGCCTACATCGAATATGTGCACCGTCCAGAAAGACCGTCATCGGAGTTGCGTTCTTTTCTGCTGACGAGACAACCGGTTCCGCATACTCGCTATCGCCGATTTCCTTGGCGATCTTGCCGAGACGATTGCGTACCGAAGTATTCGCCTGCTTGGCGCAAGGCAGAAATATCTCCATGATACGCGCAGCTTCTCGAAACGAATGCCGCGCCCCAAGCTCGGCTTGAAGGCGCTGTAATTCAGGTGTTGATCGGTCCGGGAAGAATCGGGCCAGCGGCGACAGTGGTCCACCCAGGGTGACCTCCGACTTGGCGTTGCAGGCGCAGCGGCGAATGCGTGGCACCTTGACACGGAACCGACCGAACAATGTGTCCAGAACCCTCGATCGATAGTCATGGATGGTTCTGACCTTGTTGCAGTCAGGACAGACCCTGCTCGCCTCAGAGACCTCCTCGATCTGGTCAAGGAGGATCGCTTGCTGTAATTGCCAAAGCACGGATTTCGCATCTTCGAGCAGCAGTCCGAAGCCCTCGGGCTGAGTACTTCGAAATGGCCGAGACAGGCGTCCCAGACGCCGCGTCTTCGTGGTTCCGTTCTCAAAAGTTGTCTCGACGATGATCCGCACATCCATGGCAATTCCTCTGCTGTGAAATCACCATCATAGACAAATACCCCCAGGTTTTGCCCACTCCCTCAACGAAGAGGCGGATGGCGAAACGCTGGGTGGCGCCGAGATGCATTCGCGCGTCTCCGGCGTGTCGGACCACCTGGCCGAGGATGAGCATCACGCCTTGGCTTTGATGCGCGATATTGTCGCCGAACTGGGTCAGGCGCGCCCCATGCAACCCGACGCAGCCCCGGCAGCGCCTGCGCATGATCCCGAAGAACTGCTGGGCGTGGTCAGTGCAGATCGCAAGCAACCCTACGACATGCGCGAGGTTTTGCTACGCATGATCGACGCGGGCGAATTCCGTGAATTCAAACCCGGTTGGGGCGAGACGCTGGTCTGCGGCACCGCGCGGATCCATGGCTACCGTGTCGGGATCCTTGCCAATAACGGAGCCCTTTTGTCCGACAGCGCGCTGAAGGGGGCACAATTCGTATCCATGTGCGACCAGCGAAATATCCCGCTGCTGTTCCTGCACAACATCTCGGGCTTCATGGTCGGCACCGAAGCGGAACGTGGCGGCATCGCCAAGGACAGCGCAAAGCTGGTCTATGCCATGTCGGTGGCCAAGGTGCCGCGCCTCTCGGTGCTTCTGGGGGGGTCTTACGGCGCAGGGAACTATGGCATGTGCGGGCGCGGCTTTGCGCCAAACTTCCTCTTTGCCTGGCCGACCGCGGAGCTGGCGACAATGTCCGCCGACATCGCCACCAATGTGATGTTGGAGTTGCGTCGCCAAAAGGGCGGCGATCCCAACCAGATGCAGGCCGACCTGACACAGATCGAGGCCGGGGTGCGCGCCCAGTACGGCGAACAATCCGACCCCTATTACGCCACCTCGCGCCTTTGGGATGACGGGCTGATCGAGCCTGGCCAGACACGCGATATCCTGGGCCTATGCCTCGCCATCGTGACATCGGTGCCCGAGGCCGGGCGCCATACACCTGTATTTAGAATGTGAGGCTACGAGATGACCCAGACCTACAAGACCATCCTTCTCGAAACCGACGACCGCGGCGTCGCCACTGTGACCCTGAACCGTCCCGAAAAGCACAATGCTCTGAACGGTGATCTGATCACCGAACTCTCGGATGTTGCTGAAAAGCTGGCCGTGGATGACAAGGTCCGCATCGTGATCCTGACCGGCAATGGCAAGAGCTTCTGCGCCGGTGGGGACTTCAACTGGTTCGCGTCGAATATCGACAAAACCCGTGAACAGCGCGTCGACCAGAGCGCCACCTTGGCGCGTCTGCTGCGCCGTCTCGACACATTGCCCAAGCCCCTGATCGGGCGCATCAATGGCCCGGCCTATGGTGGCGGTGTCGGCATGATTTCGGTCTGTGACTATACCATCGGTGCCGAAGGCGCGCGCTTTGGCTTGACCGAGGTGAAGCTGGGTCTGCTGCCGGCAAATATCTCGCCCTACGTCGTGGCCCGCATCGGCAAGGTTCACTCGCGCGAAACCATGTTGTCGGGTGCGCTCTTTGACACGACCCGGGCCGAACGGATCGGGTTGCTGACCGAAGTCGCCGCGCCCGATGACCTTGACGCCGCAGTCGAGCGGGTCGTGCACGATTACCTTCAGGCCGCGCCCGGGGCTGTGGCCGACACCAAGGCGCTGGTTGCCTATGTCGCGGCGCATGATCTCGAAACCAACATGATTTACACGGCCGACCGGCTCGCCGATGCCTGGGAAACCGACGAAGGCATCGAGGGGATCAACAGCTTCATCAACAAGGGCGTGCCGTCCTGGCGGGTGAAATGACCTTTACCCGTGTCCTGATCGCAAACCGGGGTGAAATTGCCCGCCGGATCCAGCGTGGCTGTGGCAAGCTGGGACTGGAAAGCGTGGCGGTGTTTTCCGAGGCTGATCGCGACGCCCCCTTTGTCATCGATGCGGATCACGCTGTCTGCATCGGCGGGGCCGCCCCGTCGGAAAGCTACCTGAACATCGAGGCGATCCTCGAAGCGGCCCGTGCGACCGGCGCAGGCGCGGTCCATCCGGGATATGGGTTCCTGTCCGAGAACGCCGGTTTCGCGGCGGCTGTCGAAGCGGCGGGCCTGGTGTTCATCGGGCCGGAAGCTGACGCCATCGCCCGCATGGGATCGAAGATCGAAGCCAAGGCCGCTGCCGAGGAGGCCCGCGTGCCGGTGCTGCCCGGCTATCGGGGCGCGGATCAATCCGACGCGCGACTGCTGGAGGAAGCGCGCGCACTCGGCACGCCGTTTCTGGTCAAGGCCAGCGCCGGGGGCGGGGGTCGCGGAATGCGCCTCGTCACCGATCTGAAGGAGGCGCCCGAGGCTATCACCTCGGCGCGGGCAGAGGCAAAAGGTGCCTTTGGCGACGCGGCTGTCTTTCTGGAACGCTATGCGCCACGCACCCGCCATGTGGAGGTGCAAATCCTGGGCGACAGTCACGGCACGGTTTTGCACCTGGGGGATCGCGACTGCTCTCTCCAGCGCAACCATCAGAAGCTGATCGAAGAAGCTCCTGCCGCCGACCTGCCCGAAGCCATGCGCGACGACATGCGGATGGCTGCGGTCCGTCTGGCGCAATCCATCGCCTATCGTTCGGCCGGAACGGTGGAATATCTCTATGACCCGGCGCGCGGCGAATATTACTTTCTAGAGATGAACACCCGTCTTCAGGTCGAACATCCGGTCGCGGAGGCGATCACTGGCGTCGATCTGGTCGAGTGGCAGTTGCGTATCGCCCGCGGAGAGGCCCTGACGCTCGCCCAATCGGATGTGCAATTCGACGGTCACGCCATCGAGGTTCGCGTCGCCGCCGAAAACCCTTCCGAGAATTTTCTTCCGGAAACCGGTCAAATCACACTTTGGGAACCGCCCGCAGGGGTGCGGCTGGACACCGGGGTCGAGCGCGGCTCGGTCGTCGGACATAACTACGATTCCATGATTGCAAAGCTCATCGTCCATGCGCCCGATAGGGCCGGGGCGATCCGTCGGGCCGTCGCATCCATCGATGAATTTGCCGTGGGCGGCGTCGGGTTGAACCTGGCCTATCAACGGGCTTTGTTGACCCACCCCGATTTTCAGGCCTTTCGTCATCATACCTCGGGGCTGAGCGAAATGTTTCCGGATGGGTGGGTGCGCCCGGAACCGGACGCCCGTGATCTCGGCCTCGCGGCTATCGCGCTCAACCTGCATCAGGCCCCGACGGATGCGTCACCCTGGCAACGCCTCGGCGCCTGGCGGCTTACCGCAACCTCCGGACGGCCTGGCGCAACCTCCTATTGGGAGGAGTCCGCTGAAATGCCGATCCGTGTGAGCACCGATGGTGTGCAGCTGGCCGCGCATTTGCCGGAGGGCGAGAGCATCCGCGCAGAGGCGGCGACCCTGATCCGAGGCCGGTTGAGTGGTCGTCTCGATGGGGTTCCCATCTCACGCATCGCCCATGTCGAGCGCGCCAGCGATCACTGGCGGGTCCATCTGCAGACATCCAGCGGCATGATGGCCATCGCGTTCGATACCCTGGAGGACAGGCACCTGAATAGGGCCGCTGGTGGCATGGTCGGAGCGGATACCCTGAGCGCACCGATGCCCGGCGCGGTTGCCGAAATTCGTGTCGCCCCCGGAGACCGTGTAAACGCCGGTGATACGCTGGTGGTGCTGGAGGCCATGAAACTGTTGCAAAGCCTGCCCGCCCCCATTTCGGGCGTGGTGGCCGAAATCTATTGCGCGCCGGGCGACACCGTCGCCGGGAATACCCCCCTCATCAAACTCGATCCGGAGAACCAGACATGACCAGACAGGACACTATCACTACAGCCGCAGGACCATTTAGCGAAGACCTCGACATGATCCGCGACCAATTGCGCCGGTTCATCGAAACCGAGGTGACGGCTAAGGCCGACGCCTGGGAGAACGACGGTATGGTTCCTCGCGACGTGCTCCGTCGTATGGGAGATCTGGGCGTGCTCGGTATGCGCTATGATGAGAAATACGGCGGTGCGGGCCAGGATGTCATGGCCAGCGTTGTGCTGGCTGAAGAGGTCGGACGCTCCACCTTTGGCGGCTTCTCGGCCACGGTGCTGGTGCATACCGACATGGCCTCGCCGCATCTGGAGAACGCCGGCACGCCGGAACAGAAGGCCCGCTGGATGCCCTCGATCACCTCGGGCGAAAAGATCGCCGCCGTCGCTGTGACCGAACCCGGAGCGGGCTCGGACGTGGCCGGCATGCGCACACGCGCGGTGCAGGACGGCTCCGACTGGGTGCTGAACGGCACCAAGATGTTCATCACCAACGGCGTGCACGGCGACATCTTTTTCGTCGGTGCCAAGACAGACCCCGACGCCAAGGGCTCCCGCGGGATCACCATGTTCGCGATTGAAAAGGGCACGCCGGGCTTTTCGGTTGGCCGGGCGTTGAACAAGACCGGCTGGCTTTGCTCGGACACCGCCGAACTGATCTTTGAGGATGTCCGCGTCCCGGCTGAAAACGTGCTGGGCGAGGTCAACCGGGGCTTTTATTCGGTGATGAAGAACTTCCAGAACGAACGGATCGTGCTCGGCGCCATGGCCTGTGCGGAATCCCAGATCGCCCTCGACATGACCGTGGATTACGTCAAGCAGCGCAAGGCCTTTGGCGGCGTGCTCTGGGACAAGCAGACGGTGCGCCAGCGGCTGGCCGATTGTCAGACCCGGATCGAAGCGGGTCGCCAGCTTGTCTATCATGCTGCGGGCATGGACGCGGCAGGCCGTGATTGCGTGAAAGAAGTCTCGATGGTCAAAGCCTATTGCGGTGAGCTGGTGAACACAGTGCTCTACGATTGCGTGCAGTTCCACGGCGGCATGGGCTACATGCGCGAAACTCCTGTCGAGCGGATGTCGCGCGACGCCCGCGTGCAAGCCATCGGCGGCGGCGCAACGGAGGTCATGCTCGAAGAGGTCGCCAAGCGGATGTGACAAAGCGCAAGGTGACGCTGGGGCGAAACCCGGCGTCATCCTCTAGGCGAGCAGTGGGTTCAACTGGCGGTTGCCGCCGCCCGGGCGTATTTCAGCCCAACCCCACAGTTTGAAACAACTCGGTTCGCCCCAGAGGTCGCAGGCTCGCGACCCGTTCGGAATGGCGCTTCTTGCTGCTTGCCACCAGCCAAATACATTGCGGCCTAATATATGGCGAGTGTCAGCCGCCAACGCGATCTACAATGCGACTTAACCGGGGGCGGCCCCAAACCGCGCCCGTTCTACTATCTAGCTCCGCCGTGTCTGCACCGGTCTCAGATCAGCAGGCGGATACCGTTCCCTTCACGGCAGGAAGCACCGCGATCGCGAGGGACTCGAAATCCGCTTTGGAGATCGCCAAGTCTTCCTTGTGGGTGAGAACTTCGACGAAGTTGCAGAGAATTTTCGAATAGGCCCAGGTCGATTCGGCGACGACCGTGCCGTCCTTGCGGCACAATTGAAACGTCAGGGGGGCATCCTGCCCAGTGGCCGAACAGGACTGGAAGCCGTCGCCCACACCGAAAGCCTCAACACGGCAGGTTTTATCGTCAAGGCGCTGAACACTTATCTCGACTTCGATCATCCCGACCGAGGCGTCTGAGTTCTCGTCGTAGAAATAAACATGCCCGATTCGACCGTAGCGAACGTCGCCAAGTGCCGCGTCGTCGGGCACTTGCGGATCGGCGCGATCTGGCATCCGCGGCGGCAACACGCCAAGACCGCAAGTTTGAAACTCGCTAACAACTTGAATTTTCGTATTGTTTTCCACTCTTCCGGACATAGTCGTAAACCTCCCTGACTTCCGTGCATTGACAAACAGCTTAGTTTGTTTGTAAGTTTGTCGCAAGTAAGTTGATTGCATGATTGGCAGTCGATGAAGGGTAGGGGGGACAATGCGAATCATTTCTCATGATGTGGCGGCCTTTGGCTGGGGCGGTCGCGCTTGACCGGGCGCGTCGTTATTGTCGGCGCCGGACAGGCGGGCGCACGGGTGGCCTTGGGCCTGCGTGCCGCGCAGTTCGCGGGACCGATCACGCTGGTCGGGGCTGAACCGCATCTGCCTTACGAACGTCCGCAGTTGTCCAAGGAAGTTTTGAGCGATCCGGATTGGTCGCTCCAGTTCATCAAACCCGAAGACGAGTGGCGCACGGCCGAGATCGACCTGCGGATGGGATGTGCCGTGGTCGACGCGGATCCGGCGGCTCGGACCGTCGCGCTCGCGGGCGGAGAAGAGCTTTCCTACGATCACCTGGTTTTGGCGACCGGCACCATTGCCCGGCAATGTGGAGAGCTTGCCGGCTTGACGGTCCCTATCCATGTGGCGCGGACTCTCGAAGACGCCGCCGCCATTCGCGAGCGGCTGACGCTGGGCGGAAAGATCCTGATCGTCGGCGGCGGGATCATTGGCTTGGAAGTGGCGGCGGCCGCGTCAAAGGCTTGCGATGTCACAGTGATCGAGGCCGGGTCGCGCCTCTTCGAGAGGGGCGTGCCGCCCGAAGCGGCCTCGTACCTGGAGCAACTGCACGCAAAGAATGGCGTGCGTTTCCGATATGGCGTGAGGCCCGTCTCGGCGTCTGGCCATGAGGTCACGTTGAGCGACGGGTCGGTGGAAAGCGCCGATCTGGTGATCGTCGGGATCGGCGTCGAGCCGCCGCGCGGAATCGCCGCGATGATCGGCCTTCCGGAAGATACGCCGGGATTGCGCGTCGACGAACATGCCGTGACCGAGCGCAGCAACGTTTTGGCGGTCGGCGATGCGACCGAGCAGTTCAGCCGGTGTCACAATCGCTGGATGCGGATCGAAACCTGGGCGAATGCCAATCAGCAGGCGGCGACTGCCGTTTCAACGATTACCGGCTCGCCTTTGTCGTCGACACCGCCGCCTTGGTTCTGGTCCAATCAATATGACGTCAACCTGCAGGTCGTGGGCGATAGCATCGGTGACGAGACCGTCGTGCGCGGTGATCCGGACAGCGGCCGCTACAGTGTCATTTCCTTGCGCGGCGGTGAAATCGTCGGCGGCACGACCATCAATTCAGCCAAGGACATGGCGGCGTTGCGGCGTTTGGTGGGACTCGGCGTCCATCTGGACCGGTCCGCACTCGAAGATCCAACATACAAACTCAAACAGGCCATCCCTGCCTGACTAACAAAGCTAAGGAGGACAATGCGCAATGAACCCGAACAGTAATGATCCATTGGTGATGATCGACAACGAGCGTCATCTCTTCAAAGTCTCCAGAAGCAATTTCACCGATCCCGAGGTGTTTGCAAAAGAGCGTGAACGCATTTTTTCGACGTGCTGGCTGTACCTCGGCCACGAGTCCGAGCTGAAGAAACCTGGTGATTTCGTGACCCGCGTTGTTGGGGGACGGAGCATCGTTTTCAACAAGGACCGTCAGGGCGAAATGCGCGCTCTGTTCAACTCCTGCCCCCACCGGGGTGCCCAAGTGTGCCGCGAACGCAAAGGTAACGCCAAGGCGTTCCAGTGTTTCTATCACGGCTGGGTGTTCGGTCAGGACGGCGCGCTGAGAAGCCAGCCGGGCGAAGACAGCTATGCACAGGGCTTCAAGGACGATCCAGATTCCAACATGCGCCAGGTGCCCCGTCTGGAAAGCTACCGTGGGCTGTACTTCATTTGCTATGATCCGCAGGCGGTCACGCTCGAAGAGTACCTTGGAAATGCCAAGGAATACCTCGACCTCGTGTGCGACCAGGCGGTTGACGGCATGGAAGTCATCGGCGGGACGCAAGAATACGCGATGAACGCCAACTGGAAGCTTCTCGTCGAGAACAGCATCGATGGATATCACGCGGTCAGCACGCATGCGACCTACCTGGATTACCTCAAATCCATGGAAGGCGGCCTCACGGATGTCGGCCTGAAAGGCGTCGGCAAGGACCTTGGCAATGGCCACGGCGTCATCGAATACACGGCCCCCTGGGGTCGGCCCGCCGGTCAGTGGATTTCGCTGTGGGGCGAAGAAGGCAAGAACGAGATCGACGCCCTTAATGCCCGGAACGAGAAGCTCTATGGCAAGGAAAAGGCGGATCGGATCGCATACAAGAACCGTAACCTGCTGATTTTCCCCAACCTGATCATCAACGACATCATGTCCTTGACGATCCGCACCTTCTTCCCGCAGTCGCCCAGCCTGCTTCACGTCAACGCCTGGGCCGCCGGTCCGCGCGAGGAAAGCGAAGCGGCACGCCAGTTCCGTCTGTCGAACTTCCTGGAGTTCCTCGGGCCAGGCGGCTTTGCCACTCCGGACGATGTCGAAGCGCTGGAACAGTGTCAGCTGGGCTATCGCAACAGTCAGGAAGCGCGGTGGAACGACATCTCAAAAGGCATGAAGCTCGACGAACCCTCGATGGACGACGAAGCGCAGATGCGTGCGTTCTGGCGGG
>TARA_R110002074_G_scaffold41426_4_pt1 | contig 11828 bp, 11 predicted proteins | sample TARA_R110002074 | Tara Oceans TARA_R110002074 (sample SAMEA4397215) | marine metagenome | biome: Polar Biome; feature: [MIX] marine epipelagic wind mixed layer (ENVO:01000061); material: water (ENVO:00002006), including particulate matter (ENVO:01000060) such as... | depth 10-100 m
ACATTGTGCATCCACAATACGCCACCGACGAGCATGGCAAAGCCCGCCAATGCGCCGAGCAAGGGCCAGCTTGATGGCGCTAGAATATGATAGTCGTGGTTCTTTGCATGGGCCATGATGCGGCGTCCCTCACCTTTGTTCATTCAGGTTTTTGTTAATTCAGGTCTGTTGCTGTGTCCTGCTCCAAGGCGGCATAGCCTTCGGGCAGGTCAATTTGATAGAATGTATAGGACAGTGTGATGGTATGTACAAACTTCCCGTCACGGTCTTTGACAATTTCTGGATCGACGTAAAAGCTGACCGGCATCTGGACGCGCTCGCCCGGTGCCAACACCTGTTCGGTGAAACAAAAGCATTCGATCTTTTCGAAAAACGCGCCCGCTGTATAAGGCGTCACGTTATAGCTGGCCTGACCCGCGATCGGTTTGCTGGTCGGGTTATACGCCTCGTAAAACGCAAGTCCGGTTTCGCCGATGCGCAATTCCATCTCGCGCACGACTGGTTTGAATTCCCAAAGCATGCCCGCGTTGATCGAACCGTCAAAACGGATTTTGATGGTTCGATCCAGTATCTCGTCAGATGCGGTATCAACTTGCCCCGGCACCCCGCCAAAGCCGGTGACCCGGCAGAACCAATCGTAAAATGGCACCGAGGCCCACGCGAGGCTACCCATCAACACCACAACCGATACTGTCAGTGCAACGGTTTTCTGAGGACCAGAGAGCGCCATTATTCGCTGGCCTCTCGTTGGGCCGCGTTCGCCGCAGCGGCATCACGTGCGGCCTTGGTAAAGTCGGTTTGGGTGATTTTGACAAAGGTCAGCACCATCACCAGGATAACAAAGGCACCCAGCATCAGGCCGACCCCAATGTTGCGGGTTTTGCGGCGGCTGTGAATCTCATGCTCTACACGAATGCTCATGACCAGCCTCCAAAGCCCCAAGGACGCAGAGTGGCCTCAACCAGGATCGCGCCAAAATGTAAGAATAGATAGAACAGAGACAGCCGGAAGAACTTGCGCTCAACTGCGTAATTGTCCTCCTCTGCGTCGTCCTCATCACGTTTCCAGATGCGCCAGGCACCCAGCAGGAACAGCGCGTTCAGAATGACCGTCGTGGCCAGATAGATCGGCCCACCAATCGAAGTGAACGCGGTGCCAATTGCCAGCACCGCCAGCAAGACAGTGTAGATAAGGATATGACGACGGGTGGCCGGACGGCCATGGGTAACGGTCAGCATCGGCACTTTGGCATCGTCGTAATCGGACCGCATGAACAGTGCCAGCGCCCAAAAATGCGGTGGCGTCCAGATAAAGATCAGGGCAAACATCAGCCATGCTTCAATGGAAAAGCTGCCTGTGGCAATGATCCAGCCGATGACGGGCGGAAATGCACCTGCGGCCCCGCCAATGACAATGTTCTGCGGGGTTCTGCGCTTGAGCCACATGGTATAAAACACAGCGTAGAATAGGATGGTGAACAGCAACATGCCCGCCGCCAGCAGGTTTGCCGCCAGCCCCAGCATCATCACCGCCAGTCCGGACAGGGCCACGCCAATGGCCAAGGCTTCGCCCGGCTGCACGCGGCCTGATGGGATCGGGCGTGATTGGGTGCGGCGCATCACCGCGTCGATATCGGCGTCCCACCACATGTTCAGTGCGCCAGAGGCCCCTGCCCCAATCGCAACAAACAAGATGGAAGCAAAGCCAATCACCGGGTGCACCGAAACGGGGGCCGCCAACATGCCCACAAGCGCCGTGAACACGACCAATTGCATCACACGCGGTTTCAGCAGGGCGAAATAATCGCCCAACTGCGCCTCGTATTCTGATGCTGGTGTGTTCGTAATGTCAGTCATTCTGCACCCTATTCGACTGGAAAAGTAGGGCGGGGAAACCCCGCCGCCACATTTAATTTGAGGCGACAGTCAGCGGTTGCGCGATCCCGGCATATTCCGCCTTGGCCTTGCCCAGCCATTCGGCATAGGCCGCCTCTGACACAACTTTGACCGTGATCGGCATATAGGCATGTGCTTGGCCGCAAAGCTCTGAACACTGGCCGAAATACACGCCTTCTTTGTCGGCGCTGAACCACAACTCGGCCAAACGACCCGGCACGGCATCCTGTTTCACACCAAAGGCAGGTACTGTCCAAGCGTGGATCACGTCAGACCCGGTGACCTGCACGACGATTGTTTTGCCAATCGGCACCACAACAGATGTGTCTGTGGCCAAGAGCCATTCGTTGCGGCCATAGCCCGCTGCGGCCAATTTGGCCTCCATCGCGGGGTTGAGCACGTTGGCCACGGCACCGGCCTGTTCGTCTTCGGCCGTCAGTGTCGCAGGTGCGCCAATCATATAGCTGTCAAAACCAAACCCTTCGTCGACATATTCGTAAGACCAATACCACTGATTGCCTGTCGCCTTGATCGTGATGTCGGCGACCGGGATTTCCTGCTGCCGGAACAAGATTGGCAGGGAATAGGCACCAATCAGCACCAAAATGACGATCGGCACGATCGTCCACGCAATCTCAACCGGGGTGTGGTGGGTAAACGACGCTGGCGTCGGGTTCCGCTTTTTGTTGTACCGGAATGCCACCCAGAGGATCAGACCGGTCACGAAAACAGTGATCAATGTGATGATCACCAGAATCAGATAGTCCAGATCATGAATGTCGTTCGCCAGCCGTGTGACCCCAGGTTGAAAACCCATTTTACCGTCAACGGGTTGGCCGATGATTTCAAGGCCGTCAATACGAAGCGATTCCTGCGCCAGTGCTGGCAGGGCTGCAAAGCTGGTCAAAAGACCCGAAAGAGTGAGTAGATGTTTCATATGTCGTCCTGATCTTGTGACCATTAAGTGCGAATCTTATGTGGCTGGCTTACCGGAGCGGCCGTGCCGTTGTAATCTTACTGCTTACAATCATATTCTGAGTACAAGATAAAGCCACCCGATTGCGTCAAACAGACGCGAAATGTGTTTTTGTGGCGTGAATTGAGGACGAACCCCGATGACCAACACCCCGTTTATGCCGTTTGAGGCTAATCTAGATCGTAACACGGCGCTTCAGGTGTTGCGTGACGCCGTTGCAGGGGCCGATGACGGGGAGCTGTTCTTTGAACGCCGCCGATCCGAAGCCTTGGTTTTTGACGATGGCCGTCTAAAGACTGCAAGCTATGACGCCTCTGAGGGGTTTGGGTTGCGCGCGGTGCGCGGTGAGGTGGCCGGGTACGCCCATTCGACTGAGATTTCTGAAAAGGCATTAAGGCGTGCCGCTGAAACCGCGCGTTTGGCAGTCGGCGCAGGCGGCGGCACGTGGGCCGATGCGCCTGAGGGCACCAACAAACGGCTTTATACCGACCTCGACCCGATTGAAGGAGCCACTTTCCCTGTTAAAATCGACACCTTGCGAGAGATTGACGCATTTGCCCGTGGTCTCGACAAACGCGTCATTCAGGTCAGCGCCACAATCGCCGCCAGCCTACAAGAGGTGGAAATTTTGCGCCCCGAAGGCACAACTGTGCGCGACGTCCGGCCCATGACCCGTGTGAACGTGTCTGTCATTGTCGAACAGGACGGCCGCCGCGAAAGCGGGGCGGCAGGCGGCGGCGGGCGTGTGGGTCTGGACGGGTTGTTGGCCGCCGACGATTGGCAGGCCAAAGCCCGCGAGGCACTCAGGGTAGCGCTGGTGAACCTTGATGCGATCCCGGCCCCGGCAGGCGTGATGGATGTGGTGCTTGGCCCCGGTTGGCCCGGCATTTTGCTGCATGAGGCCATTGGTCACGGGCTGGAGGGCGACTTTAACCGCAAGGGAAGCTCGGCCTTTGCCGGATTGATGGGACAACAGATCGCCGCCAAAGGCGTGACGGTGCTGGATGATGGTACGATCCCTGACAGGCGCGGATCCATCAGTGTTGATGACGAAGGGACGCCCAGCGCCAAGAATGTGCTGATCGAAGATGGGGTGCTGACGGGCTATATGCAGGACCGCCAGAATGCGCGCCTGATGGGGGTTAAATCCACCGGGAACGGGCGGCGGCAATCTTATGCGCATACCCCGATGCCGCGCATGACCAACACCTATATGCTGGGTGGCGATGTGGCACCGGGCGACATCGTGGCGGACCTAAAGGACGGCATTTATGCGGTCGGGTTTGGCGGCGGTCAGGTGGACATCACCAACGGCAAGTTTGTTTTTTCATGCACCGAAGCCTACCGCGTTGAAAATGGCGTTGTTGGTGCGCCTGTCAAAGGGGCTACGTTGATTGGGGATGGGGCGACAGCGCTGAAACAAATCCGCGCGATTGGCAATGATCCTGCGCTGGACCCCGGCATGGGCAATTGCGGCAAACAGGGCCAATGGGTGCCTGTGGGCGTGGGGCAGCCGACGTTGATGATTGGCGGGCTGACAGTCGGTGGTGCGGCGGCTTGATGGAAAAGCGGGGTCGGCCGCTTTGGAGAACCGATAAAGCCAACGCAGACCTTGCCCAGTTGCAAGACTGGGTCTTCGTTTGCTTCCTCAGCTTCCTGCTGCCACTTCTTGCCGCCCTTGTCTGGATTGTGTTGCGCATCCTCAAGCCGCAAGCTTTCGTTCCTCCACCATCCGGGCGAAGTAATTAACTCACGAGTCATCGAAACGATTCACTCCGTGTTAACCAGTTCGGCGTATATCTGATTCCAGCAACGGATGGAGACGCGGGATGACTGACAAGGACCTATATCCTTCTTCCACTCACCCCCCAATCCCACCCACCCAGGAAGATGAACAGTTTGCCCGTCTTCGTCTGTTGCGCTCGCGCCGGGTTGGCATTTCGACGTATAAACGTCTGCTGATCGAACATGGCACTGCGCAAAACGCGCTGGCCGCGCTGCCCCAGGTGGCGCGCGCCGCGGGTGTTTCAGGATATCAGATTTGCCCGGAAGGCGTGATTTGGGCCGAGTTAAAGGCCGCACGTGCCGCTGGCGCACAGTTGGTGGTGCAGGGGCAATCCCCTTACCCTGCGCTGTTAAACGATCTTGACGATGCTCCCCCCTTCATGTGGTGCATCGGTGATGCCTCCCTTTTGTCGCGTCCGATGATTTCTATTGTGGGCGCGCGCAACGCATCGTCGCTTGGCACCCGCATGGCAAAAGCGCTGGCGTGTGATCTCGGGGCTGCGGGGTATGTGGTGGTGTCAGGGTTGGCACGCGGTATAGATGCCGCCGCCCATTTAGCGTCACTGGAGACCGGCACCGTCGCCGTGCAAGCGGGTGGCGTTGATGTGATGTACCCGGCGGAAAATACCGAACTTGCGCTCAACATCGCCAAATCGGGCCTGCGCCTGTCTGAACAACCGATGGGTCTGCAACCGATGGCCCGGCATTTCCCCAGCCGCAACCGAATCATTTCCGGCCTGAGCCATGCCACCATCGTGGTTGAGGCGGCGGCAAAATCCGGTAGCCTGATCACAGCTCGCGATGCGCTTGACCAAGGGCGCGACGTGTTGGCGGTGCCAGGCCATCCATTTGATGCCCGCGCATCGGGGTGCAATATGCTGATCCGTGACGGGGCCACATTGGTGCGTTCTGCTGCTGACGTGCTTGAGGCACTTGGGCCGATATCCGGTAATGGGGATGCACCCGAACTGCCTCTGGCCCCGGCAAAGTCCGACAAACCCAAGCGCAGCCTGCGTGAAACTGCGGCCCTGCATCTGCAAATCCTGTCGCGCCTGGGGCCGTCGCCTGTGGCTGAGGATCAGTTGATCCGCGACTTGCAGGCCGCCCCGTCCGATGTGGCCCCCATTCTGGTCGATCTGGAACTTGAGGGCCAAATCGCGCGCCGTCCGGGTGGATTGCTGGCGCGAGTGGTTTGATATCCGAGCGGTTTGTTCGACGTGAGTTCACAGACAGGCTTTGATCTTGTGTTTTAGTGGTGCCTTGCCGCTGCAAAGTCCCCGATTGCTGCGCGGTATCGGCGCGTGGACAACGCCTCATTGCAGCATTTCCCACAGCAGTCGCATTGACAATCCCCCCTCACCTCCCACATGTGACAGCGCACAGACCGCCGATTATTTTGATTTAAGGTGCTTGAATTTATGCCAGTTGTTGTTGTCGAATCCCCTGCCAAAGCCAAAACGATCAACAAATACCTCGGCGATAATTTCACCGTTTTGGCGTCTTATGGCCATGTGCGCGACCTGCCGCCCAAGGATGGATCGGTCGACACTGAAAACGAATTCGAGATGAAATGGGAAATTGCCAGCGACAGCAAGAAACACGTCAAAGCCATTGCTGATGCGCTGGCCAAGGACAACGAACTGATCCTCGCAACTGACCCCGACCGCGAGGGAGAGGCAATCAGCTGGCACTTGCAAGAGGCGTTGACCAAGCGCAAGTCGATCAAGAAAGACACCCCCGTCAGCCGCGTGGTGTTCAACCAGATCACCAAAAAGGCCGTCACCGAAGCGATGGCAAATCCCCGTCAGGTCGATATGCCGCTGGTCGAGGCCTATCTGGCGCGGCGCGCGTTGGATTATCTGGTCGGCTTTAACCTGTCCCCCGTTTTGTGGCGCAAACTGCCCGGTGCCAAATCGGCAGGCCGCGTGCAATCGGTCACGCTGCGCATCATCGTTGAACGCGAGATGGAGATTGAGGCGTTTCGTAACCGCGAATACTGGACCGTCAAAGCCTTGATGGCCACGCCACGTGGTCAGGAATTTGAAGCGCGCCTTGTCACCCTTGCGGGCAAAAAGCTGGACCGTTTTGATCTGGCCAATGACACGCAGGCCGAAATAGCCGTACAGGCGATCACCAGCCGCGATCTGACCGTGACAAGCGTTGAGGCAAAACCCGCCAGCCGCAATCCGTCTGCGCCGTTCATGACCTCTACCCTGCAGCAAGAGGCAAGCCGCAAGTTTGGCATGGGTGCCCGTCAAACCATGAGCACCGCACAGCGTCTCTATGAGGCCGGGCACATTACATATATGCGGACCGATGGCATCGACATGGCCCCCGAGGCCGTGACCATGGCGCGTGATGCGATCAAAGACCGCTATGGCGCGGAATATGTGCCAAGTGCGCCACGCATCTACAAAAATAAAGCCAAGAATGCCCAAGAGGCGCACGAATGTATCCGCCCCGCGGACATGACCAAAGATGCGCCCAGCCTGAAGCTGGAGACGGATCAGGCGAAGCTCTATGATCTGATCTGGAAACGCACACTCGCCTGCCAGATGGAAAGTGCGCGACTGGAACGCACCACAGTCGAGATCGGCAGCAAGGACGAACAGGTCGGCCTGCGCGCGACCGGCCAAGTGGTGTTGTTCGACGGCTTTCTGCGCGTTTACGAAGAAGGCCGCGATGATGTGGTTGTTGACGATGACGACAAGCGCCTGCCGCAGATCACCCAAAGCGATGCGATGAACAAAAGGTCCGTCACGCCAGAGCAGCATTTCACCCAACCGCCGCCCCGTTATACTGAGGCGACGTTGGTCAAGCGCATGGAGGAATTGGGCATCGGCCGCCCTTCGACCTATGCCAGCATCGTCACCACCATTCAGGACCGCGAATATGTGCGCAAGGACGGCAACCGCCTGATCCCTGAGGATAAGGGGCGGCTGGTGACGGCGTTCCTTGAGAATTATTTTCGTAAATATGTGGGCTACGACTTTACTGCGGATCTTGAGGATCAACTCGATAAGGTCAGCGCGGCAGATGCGGATTATAAGGATGTGCTCAATCGGTTCTGGCGCGATTTTTCTGCCGCGATTGCCGAAACCGCAGATCTGCGCATCACTGAGGTGCTGGAAAAGATTAACGAGGTGTTGGAACCGCATTTGTTCCCACCACTTGAGGATGGCGGCGATCCGCGTCTGTGTCCCAACTGCGAAATTGGACGCCTCAGCATGCGCACCGCGCGCTCTGGTGGGGCGTTCATTGGTTGCTCAAATTACCCCGAATGTCGCTATACCCGGCCCTTTGGCCCCCCCGATCCAGAGGCCGAAGCCTCTGCGATCCCGCCCGATGGAAAACTCTTGGGCGAAGACGGCGGCGATGAGATTCGCGTGTTTAAGGGGCGCTTTGGTCCTTACGTGCAACGTGGTGAGATGACAGAAGAGAATAAGAAGCCCCCACGCCAGTCAGTCCCCAAAGATTGGCCCGCTGAGGAATTGGAACTGGACCGTGCTTTGATGCTGTTGTCCTTGCCGCGTGAGGTTGGCCCGCACCCCGAAGATGGTGTGATGGTCTGGTCCAACATCGGGCGCTATGGTCCTTATCTCAAACACGCCGAAAGCACATCGGAACGCGGCGGCACCAACGCCAATCTGGAAAACCTGGATGAGGTATTTACCGTCGGCATGAACCGGGCCGTGCAATTACTGGCCGAAAAAGTCGCCAGTCGTGGTGGGCGTGGCAAAGCCGCCAAACCGATTCGTGAGATGGGTGATCACCCAGATATGGGGGGGGCCGTGAACATCATGGAAGGTAAATACGGGCCTTATGTGAAGTGGGAAAAGGTCAATGCGACAATTCCAAAAGAGATTGAGCCCGCAGATTTGACCATGGAACGCGCGATTGAGTTGATCGAGGAAAAGCTGGCCAAGTCGCCCGCAAAGCGTAAAGCGGCAACCAAGAAGAAAGCGGCACCTAAAAAGGCAGCCGCCAAGAAACCAACAGCTAAGGCGAAAACTGCGGCCCAAAAGGCATCTGCAAAGTAAAGTTATTCCCATGCTGCCTGCGGCAACGTATCGCAGATCATGAATACGTGATTTGCCCGTTTGCGCCGCATCTGGCAGACCTTCTCGCAATAACAATGCGAAAGGCACGAGCATGGCAGAGCAGAAAATTTCACGGCGTTCGTTGATGGTTGGGGCGGGGGTCGCCCTGAGCACCCCAACGCTGTTATGGGCGCAAACAAGCGATCTGGCAGGTGTGCGGCGCAACGCCACCAGTTTCATGAGCCAGCGCTGGCAAGACCATTTCGATGATCTGGGCAAATCCTCCATTGTCGCCGACACCACATCACGTGCCCTGCACTATTGGAACGCGGATGGCACGGACTACCGGGTCTATCCCACATCTGTGCCCGCCACAGAAGAATTGACCAAACGCGGATACACCAAGATTGTGCGCAAGAAAGTCGGGCCGGACTGGACACCAACAGCGTCAATGATGGAACGCTTTCCCGACTATAAGTATATGCCGCCCGGCCCTGACAATCCGCTTGGCACCCATGCGATGTATCTAAGTTGGCCCGCATATATCATTCACGGCACTCAAGACACCCGTAAGATTGGGCGGCGGTCATCGGACGGCTGTATCGGCCTTTACAACGAAAAGATCGAAGAGCTGTTTGCGCTGTGTCCAGTCGGCACCCAAGTACGCATCATCTGAGTTCACGCTCCCCCTTGGTGGTCAATTGACTTTGCCGCGCTGCGGCGTCAAGACTCGCTCCAAGATTTGACAGGCACCAATCAAGGGGGAGCGTTTAGCCATGAAAAAGGTCTATGGATCAGCCGCGGAGGCGTTGGATGGCGTCTTATCCGACGGTATGTTGATCGCTGCGGGCGGTTTTGGCCTCTGCGGCATCCCTGAATTGCTGCTGGCCGCGATCCGCGATGCAGGCACCAAGAACCTGACGTTTGCGTCCAACAATGCGGGCGTGGACGACTTTGGCATTGGCATCTTGTTACAGACCAAGCAGGTCAAAAAGATGATGAGCTCTTATGTCGGCGAAAATGCCGAATTCATGCGGCAGTACCTGTCGGGCGAATTGGAGCTGGAGTTCAACCCTCAAGGCACGCTTGCCGAACGTATGCGTGCGGGCGGCTGTGGTATTCCGGGCTTTTATACCAAGACGGGTGTGGGCACGGTCATCGCCGAGGGCAAAGAGAGCAAGATGTTCAACGGCGAGGAATTTATCCTCGAAGAAGGCATATTTGCCGATCTCAGCATCGTGAAAGCATGGAAGGCCGACGATACAGGCAACCTCGTGTTCCGCAAAACCGCGCGCAACTTTAACCCACCTGCGGCCATGTGCGGCAAAGTCTGTGTCGCCGAGGTCGAGGAAATCGTGCCGCGCGGGTCGCTGGACCCCGACATGATCCACCTGCCCGGCATCTATGTGCACCGGATCATTCAAGGTGATCATGAAAAGCGTATTGAGCAGCGTACAGTGAGGACAGCATAAGATGTGGGATCGCAATCAAATGGCGGCACGGGCCGCACAGGAACTGCAAGACGGCTGGTATGTGAACCTGGGCATCGGCATCCCGACGTTAGTATCGAACTATATTCCCGATGGCATGGATGTGACGCTGCAATCGGAAAACGGTATGCTGGGCATGGGCCCCTTCCCGACCGAAGATGAGATTGACGCCGATCTGATCAACGCGGGCAAACAAACGATCACCGAATTGGCGCGCACGGCCTATTTCGATTCAGCGACCAGCTTTGGCATGATCCGCGGTGGCAAGATTGCCATGGCAATCCTTGGTGCGATGGAAGTGGCCGAAAACGGCGATCTGGCCAACTGGATGATCCCCGGCAAACTGGTCAAAGGCATGGGCGGCGCGATGGATCTGGTTGCCGGCGTGGGCCGTGTGGTGGTGGTGATGGATCACACCAACAAACATGGTGATAGCAAAGTTTTGAAAGAATGCACGCTGCCGCTGACCGGCAAGGCGGTGGTGGATCGTATCATCACCAACCTTGGGGTTCTGGATGTGGTGGAAGGTGGTTTGCGGATTGTCGAATGCGCGGATGGCGTGACCGAAGATGACCTGCGCGCCGCGACACAAGCCACATTGGTTTAATATAATAGAGAGGTGGGCGGCGTGCCCACCTTACCTGCCTGTCGCAAGGTGGCCGCATCGCCCCCCCCATATGCACCCTCAGTTCATCGCGGCAAACACACAGCCATCGCTGATCAACTCTGGTGGTGTTTTGCACAACCCCTTTGCCACCTGAAACGCCGCCAGCACCTTGGGCACGTAATCGCGGGTCTCTGCAAAGGGCGGCACGCCTGCGTGTTTGCGCACAGATCCCTCACCCGCATTATATCCAGCCAGCACCAAGATCGGGTCGCGGTCAAATTCGTCCATCAACCAGTTGAGGTATTTCACCCCGCCTGAGATGTTCTGTGTAGACTCCAAACTGTCTTTCACGCCAAACCGGGTCGCCGTATCCGGCATCAACTGCATCAGGCCTTGCGCACCCGCCCCGCTGATTGCATCCGCTTTGCCAGCCGATTCAACCGTGATGACAGCCAATACCAATGCCGGTGATACTTGCGTCCCTATGGTAGAGCGCAGAATGTCGATGCCGTTTACTTTTGCAATGTCCTGCATCTGTTGCAGGCGCGGTGCGGGCACTTTGGCCCCAGCACCCGCCAGTGTGGACATTGCTGTTTCCAAACGACCGGGCCCGGATTTTGCGGCGTCCGGTGACACCTTGGCCCAGAACCAATCAAACTGTCCCGGCGCTTTGGGGGCAATCGCACCCGATGGCTTTGCCACGGCGGCGGGCACGGCTTTGACTTGCGCTGTGGGGTCAATCTGAATGTTGATGCGGTTGTTGCTGCCCGATTTGGGTGGCTTTACGCGCTTGGCGCTGAATTCGGGAAAAGGTGTTGGCCTTTCGGCAAAGCAAGGTGTCACAGCCAAAACGCCCGCCAGAAGCGAAATTCCAAAAATTCGATACATGCCTGCCTGCTTTTTTTGCTTTATTGGCTCGATTAGGCGGCAATGTCCCACAAAAGGCCTCTTCGGACCAGCAAATCTGGGCACAGAACGTGGCGATTTTGCCTTAATTGACCCAAAAACCGTTCAACTTTGAAGCAATTCGATTTT
>TARA_R110002074_G_scaffold152340_1_pt1 | contig 11823 bp, 9 predicted proteins | sample TARA_R110002074 | Tara Oceans TARA_R110002074 (sample SAMEA4397215) | marine metagenome | biome: Polar Biome; feature: [MIX] marine epipelagic wind mixed layer (ENVO:01000061); material: water (ENVO:00002006), including particulate matter (ENVO:01000060) such as... | depth 10-100 m
ATTATTAGTATCATATTGGCAGTAACAACGCCGTTTAGTATGATGCTAAACTTAATTGATGGGGTGTTTGCGCTTATGGCAATTCCAACCATGATTTCTACTTTAATTCTCGCTCCAAGAGTTGTAAAAGAGGCTAAATCTTATTTTAAACGACTCTAAATCAACTTATACTCTTGTATAATTCTTGCTAAATTGATATATTTATGCTAAATACATATATATGACTATAGATTTATGTCCAAATTGTGGTTCAGACCATTTTGTTAAAAGCGGAATCGTTAGCAATAGGCAGCGGTATAAGTGTAAAAAATGCAACTATTTTTTCTCTGTCAATAAGATAGGAAAGAAAATAGATGATTATTATGTAAACAAGTCACTTCAGTTGTATTTAGAGGGATTAACTTACCGCGAGATAGAACGAATTTTGGGGGTGTCTCATGTTAGTATAATGAATTGGGTAAAGAAGTATAATATAAAGCGTCCGTATAATTCCAATTACCACCCGACATATAAAATTTTAAACACTACAGAACTAGGCAATTACTTTCAAAATGCGGATAATATCAAGGGCGCTGGGGTTGTAGTTACGGAGCTTGGAGACAAGTTTATGCTTATAAAATGGGAACGTTTTAAGGAATAGATATAGTAAGTTTACAATTATATATATAGTTTTTTATTTAATTCATTCTTTTTTAGAGTTTAGCGGTGCACACAAAACCAAAATTAATACTAACTAAACTCAAAACCATTTATGAAAAAACTGTATTTATTACTGTTTTGTTCAGCTCTTTTTGGCTTGCAAAATATGTATTCACAAGGTTCTCCGGATTATAATGGAGGAATGAAAGTGAAACTTGATGATGAGGGTAAAAAATACTTCCGAGTTATTTCCTGGGTTCAGGCTCAAGCTGCTTATAGTGATGATGTGCCAGCTATAACCAGTAATACGAGCTTTAATTTAAGACGAGCCAGAGTGTTATTATTTACTCAAATAAATTCAAAATTCTTATTAGTTACTCATTTTGGTCTTAATAGCCTTAATAGTTCAACATTGAGTCCTACTGGAACAGGCAACGGTTCTCAAGTATTTATGCTTGACGCTTGGGCACAATATAATTTGAACAAAAACTTAAGTGTTGGTGCTGGGTTGCATTATTTTAATGGAATTTCTAGATTAAACAATCAAAGTACACTTAATATGATGACTTTGGATAACAATCGGCAGTCTTGGGCTACGTTGGGGCTAACAGATCAATTTGGAAGACATGTAGGCGTATTTGCTAAAGGTAACTTAGGAAAACTTCAATATCGATTAGCAATAAATGATGTATCGGTTAATGGTTTAGACGCCAGAGATGTTAATGACATTGTTAATTCAAATACCACAATTTATGGCGGTAGAAAATTCTTGGGTTCAAAAGATTCAGGGAAAGCTTATGCGGGTTATTTCGATTTTAATTTCTTAGATCAAGAATCTAATTTTTTACCTTATAAAGTAGGTTCTTATTTAGGCGGAAAAAAAGTTTTTAATATTGGAGCTGGTTTTTTCTTACATCCAAACGGATCTGTTAGAATGGAAGGTTCAGAATTAGTAAGCGAAGATGTTAATATTTTTGCAGTTGATGCTTTTTATGATACACCTCTTGGTGATGATGGTAGCGCACTTACGGCTTATGCTGTTTATCAAACGAATGACTACGGAAAAAATTATTTGTTCAGCGTTTACGGAACGGGAAGCATGATATTTGCTCATTTAGGATATGTTCTAGCTGGAGATAAAACTAAAACAAGATATCAACCTTATATTTCTTATGGTTCTAATAGCTATGATGTGGTTAGTAATGATAAGAATATATTTGGATTAGGAGCTAACGCGTATTTCAGCGGTCATAATTCTAAATTAACATTAGAATATAAAAATCAAAAATTTGGTGATTCTAAAACTGGAACGGTAACGCTCCAAGCTATGATTTACCTATAAAAACTAACAATTATGAGAGAAAAACAAAAACATGCAACAGCATACTGGAAACAGAACCTTAAATATTTAGTGATTCTGCTTTCCATATGGTTTATCGTTTCTTATGGATGTGGAATTCTATTCAAAGATGCATTAAATGAAATTAGATTAGGAGGCTTTAAATTAGGCTTCTGGTTTGCGCAACAAGGTTCAATATATGTATTCGTAATACTGATTTTCGTATATGTAAGATTGATGAATAAATTGGATAAAAAATATGGTTTCGACGAGTAACCCTTAACTAAAATTTAAAACAAAAACATTATGAGTGTACAAACTTGGACATGGATATTAGTAGGGGTGACGTTTACCCTATATTTCGGAATAGCAATTTGGGCTAGAGCGGGATCAACAAAAGAATTTTACGTCGCTGGTGGAGGTGTTTCTCCATTAGCAAATGGAATGGCAACAGCAGCAGATTGGATGAGTGCTGCCTCCTTTATTAGTATGGCAGGATTAATATCTTTTATGGGATATGATGGCTCTGTGTTTTTAATGGGTTGGACCGGTGGATATGTGCTTCTCGCACTACTTCTCGCTCCATACTTACGTAAATTTGGAAAGTTTACTGTTCCAGATTTTATTGGAGACAGATATTATTCAAACACAGCAAGAACAGTTGCCGTAATTTGTGCGTTAATTGTATCATTTACTTATGTTGCAGGACAAATGCGTGGTGTAGGAATAGTGTTTTCTCAATTCTTACAGGTAGATATCAACATAGGCGTTATTATTGGTATGACCGTGGTTTTGGTCTTCGCTTTTTTAGGAGGGATGAAAGGTATCACATATACCCAAGTAGCACAATACTGTGTGCTAATCTTTGCTTTTATGGTGCCTGCATTTTTCATTTCTTTACAAATGACAGGAAACATTATTCCTCAAATTGGTATGGGAGGAAAAGTAGAAGGCGGTGTATTTTTACTGGATAAATTAGATGCTCTGCATACGCAATTAGGGTTTAATGAGTACACAAGCGGAACAAAGTCCACATGGGATGTATTTGCTATTACTTTAGCTTTAATGGCAGGGACAGCTGGATTACCTCATGTTATTGTGCGTTTCTTTACGGTGCCGAAAGTGAAAGATGCACGTAAATCTGCTGGATATGCGTTATTGTTAATTGCAATTCTTTATACTACAGCTCCAGCTATTGCAGTATTCTCTAGAACAAACTTAATAGAAACAGTAAGTGAGCAAAATTATGCTGAAATTCCTCAATGGTTTAAAAATTGGGAAAACACTGGGTTAATAGCGTGGGCAGATAAAAATGGTGATGGAAAAATTCAGTATGTTGCAGGTAGTGCTTTAGCTAGCAAAAAACCGCTTTATACAAATGAAAGAGGTGCTCATGGTGAGCGTATGATTTCTAATGCCAGTGATGCTAAAAATGAATTGTATGTTGATCGAGATATCATGGTATTGGCAAATCCGGAAATAGCTAATTTACCTAATTGGGTAATTGCATTAGTTGCTGCTGGTGGTCTTGCCGCTGCGTTATCAACTGCTGCTGGATTATTATTAGTAATTTCAACTTCAATTTCTCATGATTTAATCAAAAAGCAAATAAAACCAGACATTTCTGAAAAAGGAGAATTAATGGCTGCACGTATTGCAATTTTCTTTGCAGTAGTTATTGCTGGATTGTTCGGGATTTATCCACCAGGATTTGTCGCCGCCGTAGTCGCACTGGCCTTTGGTCTAGGCGCCGCATCATTTTTCCCAGCTATTATTTTAGGAATTTTTGATAAACGAATGAATAGTAAAGGCGCTGTTTCAGGAATGATTGTAGGTATCGTGTTGATGTTATTTTATATGATTCGCTATAAAACAGGATTAATAGGAGTTATGGAACCAAGACCAGCAAGCGAGTGGTGGTTTGGTACTTCGCCGGAAGGCTTTGGTACAGTTGCAATGATAGTAAATGTTGTTGTTTCTCTAGTTGTTTCAAGATTAACACCTGCACCACCTCAATATGTTCAAGACATAGTTGAGAGTATTAGAATCCCTTCTGGAGCAGGAGAAGTTGGCGAAATACATTAAAATTTATACTTGAAAGCCTCAATATTCAAGTGTATTGGTTGGTTTAAAAACAGTATTACGAAAGTAGTACTGTTTTTTCTTATTTTTAGATTTCAAATGAAAGCCCATGAAAAAGCGTCACGAGCAAAAACTTATAGTCTTATCAATAGCCTTGTTTTTAATTTTTAACATTCCATTTTTGTTAATCTTTAATTTAGAAGGCGCAATATTTGGAATACCAATCTTCCATTTTTCAATATTTTCTATTTGGCTATTATCTATTGTTATTTCCTATATCATTTTAAAACGTCACTATGAATAATTACACTTTGGTTGTTATTATTGTGGTGTATTTAGCGGTGTTGTTTTACATCGCTTTTCTTGCTGAAAAAAAGAGAAAAAGCATTTGGGTAAACAATCCATACGTTTACACGTTGTCTTTGGCGGTTTATTGTTCAGCTTGGACCTATTACGGAAGTATAGGTATTGCTGCAAATTCAGGTATTAATTTTTTACCAATATATCTTGGACCTGTAATAGCTGCACCTTTATGGATAATAATTCTCAGGAAAATTATTAGAATTTCAAAACAGCATAAAATTTCTTCTATAGCAGATTTTATTTCGCTTCGTTATGGAAATAATCGATTCTTAGGAGCTCTTGTTACTCTGGTTTGCCTTTTTGGAACGCTGCCCTATATTTCTTTACAGCTTAAAGCGGTTTCTGAGACTTTTGCAATTATGACTGATGAAACGAGTTATGTTTCAACTTCAATTCTAGATGATACTACGTTCTACATTGCATTATTGTTGGCGGTTTTTGCAGCTTTTTTTGGAACGCAAAAAACCGACGCTTCAGAAAAGCACAAAGGGATTATTGCCTCAGTGGCATTTGAATCTATTTTAAAACTTGTTTTCTTTTTAATTATTGGAGGTCATATCACCTTTTATTTATTTGATGGAACATCTGATATTTATAGTCAAATTTCAATAACAGAAAACTTTCATGAACTAACCACGCTAAATGGGGTTGAAGATGGTTTCAATTGGTTTTTCATGATGGCGTTATCTTTTATGGCTATCTTTTTGTTACCCAGACAATTTCAGGTTTCTGTATTAGAAAACAATCGTGAAAAACATTTAAAAAAAGCAATATGGCTGTTTCCACTGTATTTGCTGTTGTTTAATCTTTTTGTTGTTTTTATTGCTTGGGCAGGTAAACTTACTTTTGGAGATTCTGTGAACCCGGAATATTACACCTTGCTATTGCCAATGGAAAAAGGTCATTCGTTTTTGGCTTCATTAGTTTTTCTTGGGGGTTTTTCAGCAGTAATTTCAATGGTGGTTGTTTCAACCTTGGCATTATCTACAATGGTGAGTAATAATCTTATTATTCCTTATGGTTTCTTAGACAAGTTTATTAAGAATCAACCAGAACGTAATTCAAAGTATATTAAGAACATTAGGCGCATCTCTATTTTTATCATTATTATTTCAGCATACTTTTTCTATATTTCCTTTTCAAAAGAATTATCGCTTTATGCTATTGGGCTTATTTCATTTGTAATTATTGCTCAACTAGCACCTTCCTTTTTTATAGGTTTATTTTGGAATAGAGGCTCGTCAAAAGCAGCAATAATTGGTATTATTGTAGGCTTTATTATTGTGTTTTATACGTTGGTATTGCCTTTTACGCTGCAGGCTTATACTGGTGTAGATGATTTTACTAAATATGGATTGAATGGTATTTCGACTTTGAAACCTTATGCTTTGTTTGGTATTGATTTCCTTAGTCCGCCATCTCATGCTTTTTTCTGGAGTATGAGTTTTAATATTTTGACTTATTTGGTGTTTTCTTTAACTTCTAAAGGGAATTATAGAGAACGAAATTATGCCGAAATGTTTGTTGATAGTAAAAACTTTTCAAAGTTACAGGATAGTGCTTTGGTTTGGAAGGGCGAAGCTTATGTTGCGGATATAAAAAATGTGCTGATTAGATTTCTAGGTGAAAAAAGAGCACAACGAGCGTTAAATATATTTTTCACAAAATATAAACTCCCACAAGACACGCAACTGGCAGATGCTAGACTTATTAATTTTTCTGAAAAACTACTAACTGGAAATATTGGTAGCGCTTCTGCAAAAATTTTAATCTCTAGTGTGGTTAAGGAAGAGGAAATTAGCTTAGTAGAAGTATTAAAGATTTTGGAAGAATCAAAAGAGCAAGTAGTTAATAATAAAATGCTTTTAGAAAAGTCTAATGAACTTTCCAAACTCTCATCTGAATTAAAAGATGCTAACGAGGAACTTGTTAGTAAAGACAAACAAAAAGATGAGTTTTTGGATACGGTAGCTCATGAATTAAAAACACCAATTACCGGAATTCGGGCAGCAACCGAGTTGCTTATGGATGAAGATGATGACATGCCCAAAGACATCAAGAATCAATTTTTGAAAAATATTCTTCAAGATTCTGATCGTTTAGGAAGACTCATTAATAATATTTTGGATTTTGAAAAACTTGAAACAGGGCGTTTAAATCTGGACTTTAAATATCAAGATATTGAAAAAACAATTGCTAAAGCTATTAGGAGTGTAGCTCAAATAGCAAGTAAAAAAGGGATTAAATTGGTAAATAAAAATCCGCATACTTTTAAATTAAATTATGATGAGGATAGAATACTGCAAGTGCTTACTAATTTGCTGTCAAACGCCATTAAGTTTTGTGAGCCTAAAAACGGAAAAATAGTAGTTGATTATAAACTCGGTAATCAAAATATTGAAGTGTCTGTAACGGACAATGGTAAAGGGATTCCAGAGGAAGACTATGATTATATTTTTGATAAATTTTATCAATCAAAGCATCAAAATACTATAAAACCAGAAGGTAGTGGGCTAGGTCTTGCTATCACTAAACAAATAGTAGAAAAGCATCATGGAAAAATTTGGGCAAAAAAGGACGTAAAAAATGGTGCAACGCTTGTTTTTACGCTACCTTTTAAGTAAATTGTAGTCCCAATAACTATGAAGAAGAAAATTTTAATTGTTGACGACGAACCAAATATTGTTATGTCGTTGGAATATGCCTTTAAGAAACAAGATTTTGAAGTGTATATTGCAAGAGATGGAAGTGAAGCATCAGAGATATTAAAACACCAAACACCAAATGTGGTTTTGTTAGATATTATGATGCCTAATGTAGATGGTTATCAGACATTAAAACACATAAAAAAAACAGAAAGTTTAAAGGATATAAAAGTGGTCTTTTTAACTGCTAAAAATAAAGCTTCAGATGTTGAAAAGGGTTTAAAACTTGGAGCGGATAAATATTTAACCAAACCTTTTTCAGTAAAAAAAATAGTTTCAGAGATATTGGAACTATTGACTTAGAAATTGTCTTTTAAGTCTTTTTAAATATTGGTTTTGTGTGCAAACAAACAGTGTTTAATTAAAATTTAAAGACATGAAATTTCGTATTACTCCATTGGCGTCAGATATTATAATTAGTATCTATGCTATCGCTACGCTTTACTTAAGGTTTAAGTTTGAAAACGATGCTATCGTGAGTCCCATGAATTCAGTTGTTATGGGCGTTTGCTTTGTGCTTATTATTTGGGTGTTTATTAAGCTTAAAGTGCTTAATCCAAATTGGTTTGGTTTGTTGAATTCTAATAAATTCAAATCATGAAATATCAAGAATTCTACAATAAAAGCATTAGTAATCCAGAAGCATTCTGGAAAGAACAATCCGAGCAAATATCTTGGTATAGCAAGCCTGAAAATATTCTTTCAAAGAATGATAAAGGACATAATCAGTGGTTTGAAGATGGAAAACTTAACCTGAGTTATTTATGTATTGATAAACATATAGAAGATGGTTATGGAAGACAAAACGCTATTATTTATGATTCACCTGTAACCAATTCTAAAGAAATAATAACTTATAATCGCTTGCATAAAGAAGTTTCTAAACTTGCAGGTGCACTTAAAGAAATTGGTTTAAAAAAAGGGGATACGGCAATTGTTTATATGCCTATGATTCCACAAGCAGTATATGCTATGTTAGCCTGTGCTAGAATTGGTGTCATTCATTCTGTTGTTTTTGGTGGTTTCGCACCAAATGAACTTGCTATTAGGATAGACGATTGTAAACCAAAAGTTATTTTAACCGCGTCTAGCGGCATTGAGATTGATAGAATTATACCTTATAAACCTTATGTGGATGAGGCTATAAAATTAGCAGAGCACAAACCAAATAGTGTGATTATTTATCAGAGACATTTAGGTGCAGATACACCTGGAAAGCCTTATGATATTGATTATTTATCAGCATTAAATACTGCTACTCCAGCTGAACCAGTAGAGGTGGAGTCAACACATCCGCTGTATATTTTATATACATCTGGAACAACAGGAAAACCCAAAGGAATAATAAGAGATTCTGGAGGATATGCCACTGCTTTAAAATTTTCCATGAATTATGTTTATGGAGTGCATAGCGGTGATGTTTTTTGGGCAGCAAGTGATGTAGGTTGGGTAGTTGGACACAGTTACATAGTTTATGGACCATTATTAAATAGAAATACCACAGTACTTTTTGAGGGAAAACCAATTAGAACTCCGGATGCTTCTACCTTTTGGCGTATAATTGAAGAGTATAAAGTAAAAGTTATGTTTACGGCTCCTACAGCAATAAGAGCGATTAAAAAGGAAGACCCTAATGGGGAATTTCTTAAGCAGTATGATTTATCTAACTTAAAATATCAATTCCTTGCTGGAGAGCGTTGTGATGCCGCAACATTAAAATGGACTGAAGACAAGCTTAAAGTGCCAGTTATAGACCATTGGTGGCAGACAGAAAGTGGTTGGCCAATGTTGGCTAATATGGCTGGTGTTGAATTAGCTACTGTTAAACCGGGATCTGCAACGTTCCCTGTTTGTGGCTATGATATACAAATTATGAGTGAGGAAGGTGAGATTGTTCCAAATGGAAAGGAAGGTTATGTTGTTGTAAAATTACCACTACCTCCAGGTAATTTGAAAAATATTTGGGGAAATCCAGAACGTTTTGTAGCAGGATATTTAAGTCGTTTTCCAGGATACTATTTTTCTGGTGATGGTGGTTATAAAGATGAAGACGGTTATGTCTTTATTACAGGACGTGTTGATGATGTTATTAATGTGGCTGGACATAGACTGTCAACAGCAGAAATGGAAGAGGTTGTTGCTTCTCATCCTTCTGTAGCAGAATGTGCCGTAATTGGTATTAATGATGATTTAAAAGGGCAGATACCTTTGGCTTTGGTCGTTACCAAAACAGACAATAAATTAGCAGAATCTGTTATTCAAACGGAGGTCATTAAAGATGTTAGAAAGTCTATTGGACCTGTCGCTTCTTTAAAACAGGTGGTTTTAGTAGATAGATTACCAAAAACACGTTCTGGTAAAATTCTTCGTAAATTGTTGCGAAGTATTGCCGACAACGATCAATATAAGATACCATCAACTATTGACGATCCTCTAATTATTAAAGAAATAGAAAATAAGTTTATATCTCATAAAGTAGGAAACACTAAAAAATAAATTAACTAATCATGAGTAATTATCACATAAAACATTTAGAAGAATATTATCAAGTCTATAGAAAGTCTGTTAGAAATCCAGAAGGGTTTTGGGAAGAAATTGCTGAAGAACATTTCCTTTGGAGAAAAAAATGGGACAAAGTTTTAAGTTGGGATTTTACCAAACCTGAAGTGAAATGGTTTGAAGGTGCCCAATTGAATATTACTGAAAATTGTATAGATAGACATTTAGCAACACGAGGTGAAAAAACTGCCATTTTGTTTGAACCTAATGATCCAAAAGATCCGGCTGAACATATTACATATAACGAGCTGAATGAAAGGGTTAATAAATTTGCCAATGTTTTAAAAGATCAAGGCGTTAAAAAAGGAGATAGGGTTTGTATCTATTTACCAATGATTCCTGAATTAGCAGTTTCTGTTTTAGCTTGTGCGCGAATAGGAGCCATCCATTCTGTTGTTTTTGCAGGGTTTTCATCAACAGCCTTGTCAACAAGAATTAATGACAGTGATTGCAAAATGGTTATCACTAGTGACGGATCTTTTAGAGGGGCGAAAACAATTGATTTAAAAGGAATTGTAGATGATGCGTTGGAAGAATGTTCTTGTGTAGACACCGTTTTAGTAGCAAAACGTATTCAATCGGAAATTAACATGAAAGAAGGACGTGACCAATGGTTACAACCTCTTTTAGACAATGCTTCAGATAAATGTAAGGCAGAAATTATGAATGCAGAAGATCCATTGTTTATTTTATATACATCTGGATCTACAGGAAGGCCAAAAGGAATGGTACATACCACTGCAGGATATATGGTTTATACTGCTTATACTTTTAAGAATGTATTTCAATACAGAGAAGACGATGTTTATTGGTGTACTGCCGATATAGGCTGGATTACAGGACATAGTTATATCGTGTATGGCCCTTTAATTAATGGAGCTACAACAGTTATGTTTGAAGGCGTACCTAGTTATCCTGATTTTGGGCGTTTTTGGGAAATTATTCAAAAACACAAGGTGAATCAATTCTATACAGCACCAACTGCCATTCGTGCCTTGGCAAAACAAGGCACTGAATTATTAGAATCTTACGATTTATCATCATTAAAAACATTAGGATCTGTAGGAGAACCAATAAATGAAGAAGCGTGGCACTGGTATAATGATAATATAGGAAAAAAGAACAGTCCTATTGTAGATACGTGGTGGCAAACTGAAACAGGAGGTATAATGATTACTCCAATTCCTTATGTTACCCCTACTAAACCTACCTATGCAACCTTGCCGTTTATTGGTATTCAGCCTACATTAATGGATGAAAACGGCAATGAACTAAAAGGGAATCAGGTTGAAGGAAGATTGTGTATTAAGTTTCCATGGCCTAGTATAGCGAGAACCATTTGGGGTAACCATCAGCGTTATAAGGATACTTATTTTTCAGCTTATGAAAATAAATATTTTACAGGCGATGGTGCCTTAAGAGATGAAGTTGGATATTATAGAATTACAGGACGTGTAGATGATGTTATTATTGTTTCTGGTCATAACCTAGGAACAGCGCCTATAGAAGATGCTATTAATGAACACCAAGCAGTGGCTGAATCTGCCATTGTCGGATTCCCACATGATGTGAAAGGAAGTGCTCTATATGGATATGTTACCTTAAAAGATACCGGTGAATCTAGAGATCATAACAATTTAAGAAAAGAGATAAATCAAATTATTACAGAACATATTGGGCCAATTGCTAAATTGGATAAAATTCAATTTACAAGCGGATTGCCTAAAACTCGTTCTGGAAAAATAATGAGACGTATTTTGCGTAAAATTGCTCATAAAGACACTTCTAATTTAGGAGATACAAGTACTTTGCTTAATCCAGAAGTGGTGCAAGATATTATGGATAACTCACTTTAGTTAAATGATTTTATAAAAGTAAAAAAGCGTCTGTAAAAAGGCGCTTTTTTTATAATAGCCCGATCCTTTTATCTGATCTTAATAAATCTTTAAGGGTTAAAGATTTGTTTTTACTTAAAATCCCAATAAGTTTTACAAATAATAGAGCAGTTATATATGCATCTCCCGACGCGGTATGTCTATCATGTTGAGGTATCTTAAAGCGATTGGATAAATGGTCTAGACTAAAATGAACTTTGGTCGTATCCAGTTTCGTTTTGTTAAATAGATGTCCAGTATC
>TARA_R110002074_G_scaffold102474_1_pt1 | contig 11816 bp, 6 predicted proteins | sample TARA_R110002074 | Tara Oceans TARA_R110002074 (sample SAMEA4397215) | marine metagenome | biome: Polar Biome; feature: [MIX] marine epipelagic wind mixed layer (ENVO:01000061); material: water (ENVO:00002006), including particulate matter (ENVO:01000060) such as... | depth 10-100 m
TTACCTCACGAAAGCGGAGAAGAGCCTCCCTAATCTCTAAACCGGCTTGTTTTACAAAGATTTACAGATACATGTCGTCTGATCACAGAATGATCAGCATTCCCTACCTATAATGCTCAACTCATTTTTAAATAGGGTTGCAGCTTCTTGATGAATCTAACGATTTTTTCGAAACAAGTGTCGAATACATTAAAACTACTATTAGTTTTGACCTTATGCTTTAGCTCTTTAATCAGCCATGCACACGAGCAAAATAAAGTTAGCTTATCCAGCTTAAGCCAAACAGGCATGCTGCCTATCTCTAATAAAACAGCCTATTTGGTCGACCATAATGACAACTTAAGTATCAACGATATTCTTGAAAAAGATCCTGCCATGCAAACCAGCCAAAGCAACGTAATTAATTTTGGCTATGTTAATCATAGTTATTGGTTCAGCACTTCTATCGAAAATGACTTAGAAAACAATCAAAATTTCTTATTTGAAATCGGCTATCCACTGCTAGACAACATAGAATTTTATTTGTTAGACCCCAATTCAAATACCGTGTTATTTGAATACCATACAGGTGACAGCCTTCCATTTCAGTCCAGACCACTAGACCAGCCTAGCTTCGTATTTCCAATTGAATTAAAGCCTTCAGAAAATGTCCGTGTACTCATCAAAATAAATACCGAATCTGCCATGCAAGTACCTTTGACCATCTGGGAGCCCATGACCTTCAATAGCACTACACAGGCCAAATCTTTATTTTTTGGCAGCGTCATGGGCATTATTGCCATCATGGCCTTATATAACTTATTTCTGTTTTTATCGGTTCGAGATACCAGTTATTTATTTTTCAGCATTTGCCTATGTGGTTATATTGTTGTTGAAGCAGCCTTAACCGGCATAGGCTATCAAGTATTCTGGCCTAACTTACCCAATTGGAACGAAATAGCCATTGTCGTTTCTGCCAATACAGCGCTCGCGTCCCTACTGATGTTTAGCCGAAAGTTTTTGTCCTTAGAAAGTAGCCTTGTCAGTGCTTTTAAGTGGTTCAAAGTATTAGCGCTTATTGGTTTTGTAAACGTCGTACTGGCATTTATTTTACCTTACAAAATCATGATTATGGTGACCCTAGCCTATGCCTTAATATCCCCTGTTGTGGGTTATTGTGCAGGCATATATTTATGGAAAACGGGTTTTAAACCCGCCCGATATTACACCGTCGCGTTTAGCGCATTTATATGTGCTGTCACTGTGATGGTCTTTGCCAAGATACAAATATTACCCACTAGCTTTTTTAGCGAGAACGCCATTCATATTGGTGCCATTGCGGTGGTTTCTCTGCTTAGTTTTGCATTGGCAGATCGCATCAACAGAGAACGAAATGATAAAGAGTTCGCGCAATTTAACGCCATTAACAATTTAGAAAAATATCGTGAAGTGTATGAAAGAGCCTTGGAAGGCATGTTTCAAATGAATTCTGATGGCCAGCTGTTAGATTGTAATCCTGCCTTTGCATCCCTATTAGGGGCATCATCGGTTCAAGACATTAAACAATCGAATACTAATTTATTAAAGCATATCCCAAGTGATTCAGAAAACCGTTATACCTTCTTAGAAAAGCTCAAAAACAAAGGCTATGTATTTGGCTATGAAGCAGAGTGTTCAAATGTCGACGGTCAAATTTTTTGGGCGTCGATTCATGCAAGAGTCGCATGCTCTGTAGAGAGTGGTGATGTTATCGAAGGCTCCATTGTTGATATTAGCGATAAAAAACTCAGTGAACAGAAACTCGAATTTCTCGCTAAACATGACTCATTAACCGGTTTAATTAATCGTTCAGAATTTGAAAATCGCTTACATGATGCTTTAGGTAAGTTTCATACTGATCATGCCGGGCACTGTTTGTTATTTTTAGATCTTGATCAATTCAAAATAGTCAATGATACCAGCGGTCACCGAGCTGGTGATGAATTATTGAAATGTCTTAGCCAAGTATTAAAGGATAATGCCAGAACCAGAGACTCCATCGCAAGATTAGGGGGTGATGAATTTGCTATTTTATTAGAACGCTGCCCCTTAGAAAAAGCAGAAGAGGTTGCCAACATACTCAGAAGAAAAATAGCCGATTATAAGTTTAATTGGGAAGGTAAAACCTTCAGTGTTGGCGTGAGCATCGGTATCGTTCCGATAGAAGAGGATCACCCTTCTATTGAAGAGATTTTCAGTCTTGCTGATACCGCCTGTTACGGTGCTAAAGATGCCGGTAGAAATTGCATTATGGTGCATAGCCCAAAAAGTAATGAGGTAATGGAGCGGCAAAGTGAAATGCGTCAAGTAGCTTTTTTGAAAGAAGCTATCAAATCTGACCAGCTTGTCTTATATAAACAATATATTGCACCTGCTGAAAATGAAGCTACAGGGAGACGCTATGAAATACTAGTACGTATGATAAAAGATAATGAAATCATTCCACCTGGCGCATTCTTACCAGCAGCAGAACGGTATAACGCGATTGTTGAGGTCGATAAATGGGTAGTAGAAAACTACTTCAAGTGGCTAGCCAATAACCCGAATGAACAAGCTAAGCTCATTCAGGTCAATATTAACCTAAGTGGCCAAACCCTGGGCGATGCCGAGTTCCCCGTATTTTTAGATGATATGTTTTCTCGTTATAAGGTTCCGACTGAAAAAATCTGTTTAGAAATCACCGAAAGCACCGCGGTTAGAAGCTTAAGCAAAACCAATGCGTTTATTAGCCGATTAAAACTTCGTGGGGTGAAATTCGCCTTAGATGATTTCGGCAGTGGTTTCTCGTCTTATTCGTACTTGAAGAACTTAAAAGTAGATGCCTTAAAAATAGATGGTAGCTTTATTCGTAACATCACCACTGACCCAGTAGACCGCTCGATGGTCGAATCAATTGCCAATGTAGCACAAGTCATCGGCATTAAAACGGTAGCTGAATTTGTCGAAAATACTGAAACGATGCAATTATTGAATGAACTCGGTGTAGACTTTAATCAAGGCTACCATATTCATAAACCCTGCCCTTTAGAAGAAGATTTCAACGAACGCTTAGTGATGTAACACTCAGATAAACATATCTTGATAATAAAATACGTACATTAAAAAACCCTCAATATCGTTTTATATTGAGGGTGTATAGCATTAAACGATGTAGGTGCTTAGCGCTTTAACCCGGGAATAACTCGATTGGATAATCAATTCTCGCGGTATCAACACCTTGCTTTTGGCCAAAATTAACCAAACGTAAACGCTTACAGATTTTACTCTCTAAAGATGGTTCCTTCAGTGTTGAATCCGTCGTCATACAGCTAGAAACCTGACCACTAGGCTCGACCACTAACTGAGCGGTAAATGCACCACGTAACGAAGGTTTTTTTCTCAATTCACGGTTATAAATACTGTTGATCGCTGCTTTGTTGGCATCCATGGTTCGGCGAATATCTTCACGAGTACGCTGTGCTACTAGACGCTTTGCCTCTAGCTCAGCGACTTCGAGTTCCATAAAAATCTCATCCGCTTTCTCTAACTCGGTTGCCTGACGTGACGCTAAAGTCAGCTCTTGAGTGTCTTGCGTCAGGTTAGCATCTCGCATACCGCCGCTTTTTGTCGAGGTTGCGCTAGCAGCCAATTTGTCTTCGACTTTTCGCGCTATCGGCTTAGCCGTCAGTGTTTTTGGGGTATCTAACTTAACATTATCAGCCAAAGCACTGAGAGCTGACAGCTGATTACTCATAGCTAATAATCCAGAATTTTTAGCTTTTTCACGCGCTAGCTTCAGCTCTTCAGGTTTATGTTTTGGTTTAAGTTTTTGCTCTTTAACAATGCGCGGTTTAGGCTTATCAACTTTTTTAGGTTTAGGTTTTTTAGCCACTTTCGATTCTGGTTTAGGTTTTTCTATTTCTGGCTTTTTTACCAATTTTGGTTCTGGCTTAGGCTTCTGTTTCTTTAAAATGACTTTAGCCAATTGAGGCGGCAGTTTCTCAAGTTCTTGACGATCCTGTTCTGGCAATGTAATCCAAGAAATATAAACCACTGCAATAAAAAAAACCGGTAAAACGGCAGAAACTATTCTGAGCAGTCTCTTACGTTCACCATCTTCTGGGTTCCAAGCTAAGCCTTGTTGATTAAATGACACCTTAAGCCTCCTGTCCCTGAGATTGTTTGCTCACTGCAAGTGAAATACTTGCATAACCCGATTCTACGCATGTCGCCATTATCTTTTTTAACAACTCGTAGGGCAATGATTGATCCGCTAAAATGGTAATAGGTCGACCTTCTTCTGCAGCAGGCGAGCTAGAACGTGCGGCCTGATAATCCAACTCTGCTTTTAATAAAGGCTCTACATCACCTTCAAAGGCGGTCATTTGAGATACTTTCAGGATGGAACGCCCCCCGACTAAAATATCCTCACCGGTCACTGCCAGTGCTATCGCATTTTTAGGCATTTGATCGGCACTTGAAACCGGTAATTTAATCGCATTATCCTGATTAAGCACCTGGACGTCTGAAGACGAGTTCACCATTAAGAAGAAGACCAAAATGGTAAAAATATCCATTAAAGAAACGAGATTTAGTTTACCTTGTTGCTTACCACGACGCTGATGTCGTTGAATACGCTTTGCTTTCGCTGAGGTTTTCATGATTTCACCTTCAACTCATTATGAGCAGACTCTTGCGTCAACTCCGGCTGTTTTTTTAATTCGTTCAGTACCACAGACTCATTACCAACGTTGACACGCTCTGGTGCATCAGCAATCGACACCTCAGGAAAAAGTTCTGCATGCACAACACTGCCCGCAATAACCGCAGGATATGAGCGTACTTTATCCATCACAGATACCAGTGTTTGATACGATGTTTTTTTCATCGCCATCACGGTAATGTCTTTCTTTTCAGGTACGCGGGCTTTTAAGTCTTTCATCACTAAGCCAAGCATCTCAAAATCGTATTGGCCATTTTTGGAATCTATTTGTTTAATCACACCGCCCTTATTGTCAGCCACTAAAAGCTGTTCGGGGGTAATAATCACCTGTAACTGAACTAAATCATTATCCAGAGACTGGCCATCATCTTGTGTTGGAAAGTTCAATTCCAAAACAGAGGTCGAAGCAAAAATCATATTGATGAGCAGGATGGGCACCAACACAATCATCAGATTCATAAACGCGGTAATATCTAAATCAGCTTCGTTTCTTAAGCGGCGATGTTTGCGTTTCATGAGCAGACTCCAAAAAGTATTTCGCTAAAAGTGATAGGTAATAAAAGCGTTAAACGCTAGACCGCCGGGGCTGCTTGCATACCTTGAGGAGGCCTTCTTCCAGAATTATCTGGTGCACTTTTAGTGGCCACCGGCACTTGCTCAGCGCTGTTTCGATCACTTAAAAGGTTCATTACTTTGATGCCAGCCATTTCAAAGCTATCCACAATCTCATTTGTCTTAGTCTGTAAGATTGAATGGATAAGCAACAAAGGTATCGCCGCAATCAAACCAAATGCTGTGGTGTTCATCGCCACTGAGATACTTTGAGAAAGTAAACTTGCCTTCTGAGCTGGGTCAGCAGACGCCACGGCGGTAAATGCCGCAATAAGACCGATAATGGTACCCAATAAGCCTAACAAGGTAGACACATTAGCGAGTGTCGCTAAATACTGGGTACGTTTTTCTAAACGTGGCATGGTTTCCAGTAAACCTTCTTCCATCGCGTACTCAATTTCTTCACGAGGCTGGCGACGACCTAATCGCACTAAACCAGCACCTATCATATTCGCCATGGCACTTTTAGATTCAGAAGCGAACTTTAATGCTGTTTTGAAATCACGACCGCTAATCATACGATGAAGTTTATTGAAGTCTTGTTTATTGCTACGTTTTGCAAGCGCAAGATAAACATAACGTTCAATGGCAATAATAAAACCAATCACCAAAATAATGGAAATTGGATACATGAAAAAACCGCCTTCTTGAAAAAAACGAATAATAGTTTCGATCATACCTGCTTACTCCTGACAGAAGCTGAAACCGTTCAGCCAACTTTAGTTTGATAGTATTTTAGTTTGCTAGTATTTTAGTTTGCTAGTATTTTGCTCGTGCTTTGACACACTGCAAACGTCAACAATTGTCAAAAGTGTAGAGGGTCGAAGGAAAAAAAGCGGTTAGATAATGCAATGAATTGTATCGATATGTGAGCATGCCAAGCCCTGCACAATAATTGTGTGACGGCCTTCTACTTATTGATTACCTTAGGTAAAAAAAGGCACTATATTTGAAAAACACATGCGCTAAGTTACGTGTTTATGAAAAATGATTTTATAGGGATTAGAAATGAATGACACTTAGTTAAGCCACACATTTCTAATTATAACGCTCGTTCAGCTTAGCGCCAGCACCGCTCACCAGCAGCACCACCATCCCCTTTCGCATTGGTATTTGTCAGCGTCATTATTCCGCAAGCATCACCCACATGCCCTCCGGTTGGTGTTGCAGACAAGGTATAAGAAGTGGCGGTGGCAGCCGAAATCGTTAAATTATAAGCTGCAGCGCCTGTTAAAGGCGACTGCGTAGAAGTAAACGTAGTCGAGGCCGGAGCCCCTATGTTTACACCAGCGGCAGCCGCGCCTAGATAGGTATAGTTTGCACTAAAATAGCGTTCCATCGCTTGAGATAGCTGAACCAAAGCAGAAGCTGCATCTGCACGCTTAGTACGTCTAACATTTTCGTTGTAACTTGGCATTACAATCGCTGTCAAGATTCCTATAATCGCCACAACGACCATTAACTCTACTAGCGTAAAACCACTGTTTCTAACCTTCATTTAATTCACCATTCTCGTGTTTTCTTCAACGTTAAGATGCTAACGAAACGTACAAGTTTATTTCAACTCGCGCCAATAGAGTCGTTTGCTCAGTAAAGGATTAAGAGAAACACCTGCACCTCCAACACCAAGTCCAGAGAGGGTGTTACCTCCACCGTTACCACCGTTACCACCACCCGCTGATGTTTCGTTTATTAAAATACGTGCAGATCCATTAGTATTATCATCGATAACCACTACCGATGACGTTACCCCACCATCGACTTTAAAGCCTGCGCTAGCCGTGTCGCCGGTACCATCACCATCTGTATCGATCATATCATCATTATTAAATTTGTTATCACCATTGAAGTCGATGGAAGAGTCAGGGCCTGATCCATCTTCTGCATCAACAATCATAACCCAGCCAGAACCGCCATCTTTACACGGATCATCTGTTGGAGAGTAGGTTGTAAATATCAGTCTGCTATTTTGGAAAACAGCCTTACTGATGGACCTTTCGCCCTTATTGTCAAGTGGTGCGGTAGAACTATCAACCAAATCAATTAACCAACCACCATGTTTTGACTGGGTAATTGTTCCGGTGGAATTCGTCACGTCATCCCAATAAATTTTATTATCAGATACAAGGCGATTAACAGATCTCGATAAATTAGTCGCTGTGACTTCTGTAATTGTTTGAGTAAGCAGACTAGAGCGCGTTTTGCCATTAGTACCATCATCCCATATGCCAAAGAATGATTGTGTCGGCTCCCCTAATCTAACGTTATCGGTATTTTCTATATACTTACCGGTACCAAAAAACACTAGATTATCGCCTCGGTAACCATATTTAGGGTGGTTGACAATGACAGGCGCCTGAGTAATCGGCAAACTATCGCCTGCTGAAGATTTGGCTTTATAAAGAGGAGCAGGATTACCCGCCTGAGTAAAAGCAAACCCCCAGTTAGCCGCGTTAACAGAACTAATATCTATTTTCCACATATTACCGAATAAATCACCGGCATAAATGTAGTCTGCAATAAAGTCGCGATTAGTATCTGTGACGATAGGTTCAGACATACCGTTAGGCTGGCCTAAACCAGTAGGATCATCAAGTATACCTATTTCGGTATCGAACTTTTTAATCAGTGCACCAGTTTCAATATCAACGATATAGACAGCAGAATTACCCGTGGTACTCACATTGCCATCGGCTTCGGTATTATCATAACCATTACCAAAAATCGCAGCCCACTTACCATTGGCAAGCCTCGCAATAGTGGGTTTACCAAATGTAAAGCCCAAGTCCGCATCCTCGGCATCGGTAAATTCCCATAAAGCTATTTTTGACGCACTGCCTTCATCAAAACGACTATAACCAGAACCCGACGCTATACCTTTAGGGTCCGAAATATCTAATGCAAATACACCTTGCCCACCGCCATGCAGGGTACCAACAAGCGCTGTATGCCATTGCGTTGTTGAATTAAAGAAAACATCAGCATAAGCAGTTTTACCATCGACATAATATTGGTGTGAATAGTTCTGATCAGCCAAGTCGGGGAGCTTATCAAATAGAATATTAGGCACATACGCTAGAATCTCTTCCCCACCATCGGTGACACCACCGCCATTTTTGTAAGCATTGATGGCATGCAACATTCCATCGTTGGCCCCGACATACAGAACAGGCTGCCTGGTTTTCATCAATGTTCGGTAGTCTGAATACTTTTGTGCTGCTGCATTTTCATAACTCGTCGCAGGATTACCGTCTAAGGTAATAGGCCAGACATCAGGGTAAAAGAAATTCGGTGCAACAACATGCAAAGGATCTGAGTGAACAATGTCTCCTAATACATTTCTATCTGCTGAGTCACCTCTGTCTCTAAAAGATCTTGTTGCGCCTGTGACACCTTTCTCTTCGGTGCCATCACCTCTTAGAAAGTTGACAAGGTCTACACCATAATTTTGCTGATCTGAACTTATACCCGATAACAAATCAGATACTTGACCTGAAGACATTTCAGATGCTGTAGGTGATGAGTAATCAGCAGGGAATCTAAACGGTACACCGGTGCCAGCATCATTCATGGTGATGACTTCTCTATTTGAATCATGACCACCAGACAAGGCAAGTTTAGAGCGTAATTTTTCTGAAAGCTCCCAATTAATAGCAAAGTTAGAACCTGGACTAAAGTCTATTGCCCTAACGGACCCCGTCCATTTATTGGTATTAAACAGCGCTTGGTATAATAGTGTATCGGTACGAATTGAACCCGAACTTACCGCTACAGTCGTTGCGGCTCCTGATCGCGCTAAAACTTCATCAAAGGCATCTTCCATTTGATCTTTTAAGGTTAAGGCATTAGTCACCATGAAATAGTTATCGGGCGTTCCATCAGAATCACTATCCCATTCGGTTGTAAGATCAGGTTGGTCATTAGGCGTACCACTCTCGATAAAGCCACCCCATTTTGCCGCATACCAAAGCGGGTCTTTTAAGAAACTAGCACTTGCGCCAGCCCCGCTTGGTGTAAACGTTCTTGATGCAGAATAGCCCAATAAGTCTGAACCTCTGGAATCACCTGCCCACACTCCTGGTGGTGTATCTAAAGGATAAATATGGTCACGACCTCCTCGGTCTTTCACTTCTAAATAAACACCATCACGGTTTTGTGTTCCCGAAATAACATAGCCCATATGCTGATCAATACCACCTGCGGCATAGATAGAATCTACATCTATCGTCACAGTGCCATTAGCATTGACTGCATAGGTATAACGGGCGATGGCATCCATATCATGGTCAGCACCCTGTTCTACATCTTCATAATTGACCAGAAAGCTGCCTGAGGTTGAACCTAAACTTTCAACATAAAAATCGACTATTTGATTAGTTGGCTGAAAATTAGGCCACATACTGCTTTGGCCTGGCGACTTAGCAAATGGAACAATAACCACGGAATTTGTAGTTAGGATATTATTATCCGGGTCTATTTCTATCGTAGGCAGCGGCGAGGCTAAAGCGACAGAGAATGTTTGAAGTTTTTGATCGCCAGCCCTAGGGTTAATATCATTTATCAAACCGTAATAGGCCATACTTGCAGCGTAATAACTACCCAGTTTGGTAGGTTCTTCGGGAGCCATACCTCTAATAGAGCCTAGGCTTTGAACCACTTTTGCTGTGGGCGCATTGTCATAATTGGTATCTGATTGACCAATGAAGAATGAGTTACCTTTAATATTGCCTTCACCTGCGGTAATGGTGTCTGCCAAAGCTGAAGCATTTAAACCGGTAATATCACCTGAAAATGTAGATCCGAAAGAGCTATGCGCACCAGGAACTTTATCTGAATCATAAGAAGGGTTGATATCCGACACAACAATCTGGAAAGGCTTGGCGCATTCATCATAACCTGTTGTGGCATCATACGGGTCGCTCCAAGTCGCTAAGGGAAGCCCCAAAGCCGCGTCATTATTGCCAGAACTTGCAATGTTAAAGTCTGCTGTCGGCGAGCCTTTCCCTGAGAAATAACGCAAGGATTCATACATCATTTCTGCAACGGGGTTACCCCACATATCACATTCACCGTTAGTAATGGGTCTGTTCGTAATCCAGCCACAGGCGTATCTATACCTACTATCGTCATAATTCATTACTCGTAATTTATCTAGCGTACTCACTATTCCATTTGTTGAGGTGTCAAATCGGCCCGTCGTTAAATCCACTTCGTCTTTAAAGGAAGACACCGCCTTTCTTAAGACACCACCATCCAGGTTATTTTCATAAGAACCTGACAGCAAACCAAATAACATCGTGTCATCTTCGCCAAAATTATGCAGAAGGCCGACAGGTTTATAATTACCGTTTGGATAGGGTTCACAAGAATTTGTTTCATGACTGATATCACGATCTACCGTGGTACATACTTGGGTTCTAACAATGTAGTCGGTAATGCCTGAAGCAGGTACAGGTTCTTTCCAATACAAATAGTAGCTAGCACCACCCGTTGCTTGTTCCATTCTAAATTTTATTGAATAATTTATACCTGCTGTTAACAGCACTGACATTGAGTAGGTATTTAAATTAGCCTCAGAATTATTTCTACCATGCGGACCATACCAGCCTACTACCCTATCCGTTAAACCATCGTTGATGGTCACTTCAACAGCATCATCACCGTCTACTGCAAATTCATAAAGCCCATCGTTTGGTACCTGAATATTGCCCGTAAAAATAGTCATATAATAATCATTATTACCAAATGGATTCCCGCTTCCATTTATTTGGCTAGGGTTGTCTGTACCTTGGGGAGTCGCTGCAGCAAAAGAAGCTTCTAGAATATCAAACTCATTTTCATTCCTTGGGTGCCCGGGAAAGCTTGAGCTCGTCCATTTGTAAACAACTCTTGTAAGATTTTGAAAAACAGAACTAGGTACAATAGACCAATTACTCGCAGCAGTTGAACACCTGGTAGTTGGGCCATTAAGCCCATCAATACAATCCCTTCCTGCGACGGGGCGCTCCTTAGATAACCACTCCCAAACGCGATGTTTAGAGTCATTTAAAACTCTTAAACGAGGTGTACCAGTATTACTACCATAAGGCGGGGCCGTATTCGCCAAACTTACATTGGCAAATAAATGATAAGTGCCGGCTGCCGGCGATGACAGGTTTGTATATTGAGCGATGTCATAACCATCGCGGGCAACACTTGCGTACTCTTTACCCCAGGCATGAGCATCTTGTGGAATATGGGTTCGCTCTAAAATAGTGGCAGCGTTAGTATCGGTAGAACGACTGCCCCCATAAAACACCTTGCGCATGGCATCTATTCGAGCAGTTGTCACATAGTTAAGAAAGTCACCACTCCAATCGCCTGCGGCACCACCAGGGCATGTTTTATCTTTGGCCGTTATTTGAGCAGCCGTCTTGGCAGATTTAGGGTTGAATTGCCCAGTTGAACTATCGTAACTGTAACAAGCATATGAATTGAAATAACC